>AUXO012816834.1_pt1 | contig 105851 bp, 126 predicted proteins | sample 768731 | NCBI WGS metagenome assembly AUXO01 (sample SAMN02715735, study PRJNA202380) | gut metagenome | biome: sheep rumen | host: Ovis aries | place: New Zealand: Palmerston North
GTTATCATAATCCAGATATGCAATAAAGTTATCTCCGTTATGGTTTTTAATCAGAATTTCCTTACCTGCCGGTGGGTATGTTCCACGATCTTCCGGGTAAAAGTCGTTAAATTTAGCAAATTCCTTTTCTTTAAACTGTGGTATAACGGGTGGTAACGCTTTGATATCATCACACATTTGCCCAAACTTTGTCGCTCCCATATCTTCTGCATATTTTGCTTGTAATTCAAGCATAGCCTTTCTGCTGATAGCGTCTTCACAAGGTTCTTGCTCTAGTGTTTTAACTGCAAAGTCAAGTGCTTCTTTTGCTTTTGGATTTAGGTTTGCAAAATAACAATGTTCTTTTATATTCTTGATTGCTTCTTCTTTTTCTTCTTTTGTCGTTTTCATTTCTTCACTTTTCTGTAACTCAATCATATTTGCACATTTGTAAGGTGCATTCCACCAACTTGTATCACAGTTCATCTGATACTCGGCTTTCCAAAAATCTCTTTCTGTCATGTAAATATGCACATTATATTTATATTCACAAATCTTATATGGATTAAGCATAGCCTTTACCATATCTCCGTTTGTTGCATTTTTAGGTATAACGACTTTTCCCATATTTTTTCTCGCTTTCTGCTTTATTTGTACGGATATTCATAATCTGTTCCATAAGTTTTATTAAACTCTATAAGCCTTTGCTTATCATATTCCTTTATAGCGTTACAAAACTTAACCGCATCTGCCTTTTTACGGAATACATAGTCATCCGGATTAAAGTGATATCCACTAAAATCAACTGACGCTATGTCCACATCAACTCTGGCAGAAGTAAAAGGAACCCGTGTCGTAATATAATCATCTAAACATCTTCCCGTCTTGCAAAATGCTCTCAACCCAACGGTTTCCATAACAGCACCGTCCTTATAGGCACTCTCGGTTTCCATGCCCCTTGCGTCCAAATCATATACGATATACTCATTTACATTCCAATTATAGATGTCAATAGTATTTCCGTAGCCACGATAGGATGCACCTTTACAAATCGGGCATTCACATTCATATACCTTATCATCGCAGCCTTTGTATGTAATTTTTCTTGTATCGTTGCAAGAAGGACACTTTGAAGAAAATCGGGTATAAGCATTGCCATATTTCTTATTCTGACTGTTTACGATATAAAACTTATCGCCTAACCAGAAGAGTGGTTCTCGATTTAATGTAATTGTCTTTGTTACCATAATCTTATTTCTCACTTTCTAACATATTAAGTATTAACTCATACGCTTGTCTTCGACCAACATCTATACAATCCGAAATTCCTTCATCTATTGTTGCTGCATCATATACCTTGTCATAATTTGTCGGCAATTTAGATATTTCTTCCTTCAAAAATCTAATCAATTCCTCTTGTTGGGGCGTTACAGGCGGTGCATTTTCTATCTTATTGACTGGTACATAGGGCATTGTTACCTTATCTACAACACAATTATCAAGAAGATACTGCCTGCTTATACAATCATTGCAAGGCTCGATTTCTTCTGCATCCCATTCTCTTTCAAGTTGCGCAATCCCTTCATCAAAACCTTTGATAGAGTCATCTGCTACAATAATATATTTTCTAATCATTCGGTTTTCTCGCTTTCTGTTTTAGTCTTTTTACGAAAAGCCTTTAAGAATGTTTCAAAGATAAAATCACATTCAATATTGGTTTTTTCCGCATATTCGCAAAGGTCTTTAATAACCCAGTCCGCTTCAAAGTCCATATCTTTTTCTGCCATTTCAACAAATGCAGGTTTACTCATTCTTCCACCTCTTGTATCTTTGCTTCACCACAATTAGGGCAAAAATTAAAATCATTCGTTACAATTACATATCCGCAATGGCTGCACTTAAACCCACGCTTGAAATCGCCACCACTAACTTCTGTTAGTGAAGTTTTTATCCATTTCCCCATCTTTGGCTGTGGGGTAACAGGTGGCAATTCTCTAATATCTTTTGGGCATATGCTCGATAATTCTTCATCACGCTCTTTCATTTTATCAAGCACCGCCTGTCTGCTTATACAATCATCACAAGGCTCTTGTTTTAATGCTTGAATTGCTATTTGAAAAAACGCATAGGTATTGCTATCTTTACAATCTTCATTTACTTGAAGCCACATATTTCCAAATTCCAATGCTTCTTCTCTTGTCATTCTTGTTCCTCGTTTTCTGTTCTGGTTTCTTTCCAATCATCAAATGTGGGATATTTAGTTACTGTTTTGTACCGGGCATAAACACGCTCGCCATTTTTTCCCTTGCATAGTTTTCGTAATGCAGAACCAAGACCTGTTTCCAACTCATAATCTGTGTATTCGTGAGTATCTTCGCCTTCGCTCATTATTTCTATGTATTGACGACACGCAGATACGACTAATTCAGTTTCTCGTTCGGTTAAAGATATTGTCATTCCATATTCCTCGTTTATTACTTTCCATAAAGAGATACCGAGATAATCCCGGTACCTCTTTGCATTGTCTTATCTGAAGTAGGTCTCCATTAGATCTTCAACATCCGCTGTTATCTCGCCCGTAACTTCTTTTTTGAAACAGATATCTGCTACCTGTTCGATATCAATAACAGTAGGGTAAGCAGCGTTTTCTCTTGCTAACGCTAAAAGGATGTATCTTACTACATCTTCTGCAAATCTGCATTCGTAGTCATAATCGTTTTTCGCACTTTCAAGTTCAGCCTCTGTTGACTCTTCATTGATTTCGTGCATACCAAACCAACCAAAACAATCAATTAAAATTTTCTCTTTCCCTGTAACAGTAGTGCATACAACCAATCTTTCATCAGTTTCAATGCTTTCTACATTTGCAAAATTGATAATTCCTGTTCTTGTCTTAAGTAAAACCATTTTGTGTTTCTCCTTTTCTTGTTACCTTGAATTTTGTTACTTTTTTTCTCGTTAATTTTCGGTACTTGGCACTACCTAACGCGACCAAGTAGGTAGTGCTTTTCCCGATTCAACATCTTAAGTTGTTATATATATATTAGCACAAATAAAAAAACGACTCCGTGGAAAAGTGACACTTTTCCCTATTTGTGGTATGCTTTTTTTGTATGTTTTTTGTATTAAAAGAAAAGAGGTAAAAATAATGGAAATCTATAACTCGATTGATTTATTTGCAGGCATCGGCGGGATCCGTTTAGGTTTCGATGAGGCTTTCAAAAAACAGATAAAAACAGTCTTTGTATCAGAGTGGGATAAGGCTGCGAATGAAACATATAAACTTAACTTTGGTAATGAAAAAATATATGGCGACATCACTAAAATAGACGAAAAAGACATTCCGCCCTTTCAGATATGTTTGGCGGGTTTTCCCTGTCAAGCGTTCTCCCAAGCGGGGAAACATGGCGGTTTTGACGATGATTACCACGGAAGATGCAGAGGCACACTCTTTTTGGATGTGGTTAGAATTTGTGATTATCACAAGCCCAAAGTTATCTTTTGCGAAAATGTTAAAGGACTTACCATACACGATAAAGGCAGAACATTCAAGGTTATCAAGTCTGCTTTTGAAGAAATAGGCTATACCGTATTTGATAAGGTTCTTAATTCAAAGGACTTTGGTGTACCGCAAAACAGAGAGCGTATCTATCTGGTATGTTTTCGTAATGACCTTAATGTTACAAACTTTGAGTTTCCCAAGGGAACAGATAGCAGTAAAACCATTAGAGATATATTAGAAGATGCACCTATATCTCCTAAATACTATTTATCCGAAACCTATGTTGATACCTTAAAAAGACATAAGGAAAGACATCAGGCAAAGGGAAACGGGTTTGGTTACGAAATCCGCGACCTTGACGGAATTGCCGGAACCATTGTTTGCGGTGGTATGGGTAGAGAGAGAAATCTTATTATTGATAACAGGGAACACTCCCTTATCCCGGTTACCCATATTAAAGGGGAAATCAATAAAGAAGGAATTAGAAAAATGACACCAAGAGAGTGGGCAAGGCTTCAGGGCTTTCCCGACCGTTTCAAGTTGGAACTTGCCGATACTCACCTTTATAAACAGTTCGGAAATTCGGTAACTGTACCTGTTATAAGAGAAATAGCAAAAAAGATTAAGGAGATACTTGATGAACAAGGATAAAACTTATAACCGTGGAGAATGGGCTGAATTATATGTTATTTTGAAACTGCTGTCAGATGGCAGAATATATATGGCTGATTCGCTATTAAAGAAGAATTATAACAGTTATCTGGATATTATTAAAATTATAAGGCAGGAAAAGGAGAGTCCTGTCTTTAACTACATCATTGATGGCGAAAATGATGTAATTAACATATTAAATGATAAAAATGAATTGCTCTTAAGCGTTCCAAAATCCGATTTCGATAAAGAAGCAAAGGTCTTACTTAATGATATTATGACAAAAAAAGGTATGACAATCACGGCATCTGAAAGTGTTTGTGATTTTGCTACATTTATTTTCATTAAAAACCCCAAGGCTCCTGCAGTAAAGAGCCTTAAAAAACAGTTCGGCGGTAAGAACGATATCTTTATAGAAGTGCGTGATCCGGGTACTTCCATTATCTCTATAATGGGTTTTAGCGTAAAATCAAAATTTAAGCATCCGGCTACCCTCTTCAACGGGGGTTCTTCTTCCCAGTTCCTGTTTAAGGTAAAACCCTGTAACGATACCATTATGGATGACATCAATTCATTCATAGAAAAGGGCGTTGATAATAGTGGGAAAGCAGTAGTGCAAAGAAAATGGGGAAAGGTTGTGGAATATTTAAAGGAAAATAACATCAATCTTTCTTATGAAAAAGTTCAATACAAGACTTATGAAAATAATCTTGCTCTTATTTCCGATAATATGGATAAAATTCTTTCTTGGTGTTATAAAGACGCTTTGACGGATAGTTTTTCCACGCCCAGATTAGTAAAAGAAACCACGGAAAGATTAGCAAAAGAAAATCCCTTAAATAAGCCTAACCCCGGGGTTTACTATGAGAAATATATGAAAGACCTGCTTATGAGTTCCTTTACGGGTATGACCGCAGGAAAAGTATGGGATGGCAAGGAACAGGTAAGTGGTGGATATATTGTCGTACTTTCCGATGGAGATGTGCTTTGTTATCATTCTGCAGACAGGGAGAGTTTTAGAGATTATCTTTATCGTAATACCCATTTTGATTATATCAGCACAAAGAAATACAAATGGTCGTATGTATTCAAAAAAGATGATACATACTATCTGCCCCTTAATATGTCTATAAGGTTTAATCAGGATGTGAGATAAGTAGTGGGTATTAGTGGGTATTAAATGGGTATTGAGAACATTAGTAACCCCGAAACCCCCTTTCTTATTGATGTTTTGGATGTGTTTTATGGTTCGATTCCCATCACCTGCTCTTTTTATTTTCCCCGTAAATATAAGGCTTGCGAGGATTTTTTATTACTCTTTCAAGTGGGTATTCGTGGGTATTTCATAACCATATAAGTCATTAACTGTCTGTTTATTAAGCATTTCGGGCTTTCTTCTGTCATAATGCCTCGTCATCTGAATATTGCTATGCCCCATCTTCTTCTGGATGGTCCTTTCATCAATACCCATACGATACATCATAGAACAGGCATAGAATCGTATTTTGTGAGACGATTTATATTCTACGCCACATTCCTTACAAAAGGCTCTTAAATGCTCATTATAATTGTTTGTGGATATAGGCATATTGCCCTTACTCTGTAAAAGGTATGTCTTATTACCGTTTATTTTTAGCAGTTCCTTTATGATATAAGCAGCATAATCCGATAATTCGATTTCCCTTTTTCCCCATTCAGAGTGGGCTTTCATGTAGTCCACCGATACGGTATGTCTGTTTATTTTTCCCTTTTTCTTGCATACCATTTGGTGTCTTAAATAGATATACCCATTTTCTAAATCAACATCGGAAACGGTAACCGCCCGCAGTTCCCCGATACGCACGGGTAAACAGCAGTTTAGTGCTACTGCCAAGGTATAAACCGTAGGTTTTAATGTGGATAAGTATTTAAGCAGGGTTTCAACTTCTTCCCTTGTATAACATAAGTCGCTTTCAGAGTCCTCACATTTCCTTTTTAAGTCTGTGATTTTTACTCTTCCGGCATCTATGCACTCTATACCGTCTATCATATTCACATAGTCAAAAGCACCATTTACAACAGTCTTAAGATTTGAAAGCGTTTTCTTCTTAATCCCGTCATTTGTACCTACTATTTCTTCAAACATAGCATAGAGTTCTTTCTTTGTTATTTTATCAATATGCTTTTTCGCTATCGAAAGTGGCTCTATATACCTCTTAAAATCACAAAGGTAATGTTCATAGGTATTGTATTCAATAACCCCATTTTTAAGCCTCTCGTTAGCCCACAGATATACGCTCTCTTCAAATGTGGGAGTTGTTACCTTATTCCCATAATAATAATCGTATAACTTATCAATTAAAGCATCATAGGAAGGTGCGTTTATCCTTTGCCCCTCTATGCGTGTCCTGAAACTCTTACAGGTTCCCACCGGATCCGATATTTTGTTTTTGTGTACCTTTCTTACTAAAATTTCCTTTCTTTTTCTTTCCAATGCAATTAGTTCGAGGTTACTTTCGTTCTCGAACTCATTATAACTTTCGCTATTCACTTTGGAAAGTGTTATTCTGTTATCCATAAGATTGTTATTTGAATTAGAAAAATGATTAAAAACATCGTTAATTATTGAGATAATACAAGGGGCAATAAGCCCCTTATGTAATTATCAGTCTCTCTTTGGATCGTTTAAGCCCTTGCCTGATTTTGGTTTTAATGTTTGCATCTCTTCAAGATTTTTATTAAATATAAAGTTATCAACAAATTTTTTACAAGAGTCTATTGCCTTTACTGCATAATCAACCTCTTTTTTTCCTGCAAAGAAACTTTCATCTCCCGGATATTTTGTTTCAAAATAATAGCCATTGATTTGATTTAAGTCATTGTTAAGGTCTTCTGGTATTTCTACTCCCATATCTTCCCTTAAAAACTTAACCAACTTTTTCAAATTACGTGCTTTCATCACATCCGAAACTTTATTGGATTCTATTTCGTTTTGTGGATTGTAGTATTCAGCAATTATATATTTTAAGTATCTTTCACAAGTTTGCTGTGAAATAGAACACATACTATTCCATACGCCACCTGTTTGATACACGCTTTTTAAGAATTTATAGTCTTCATCTGCATAATCATAATAGGATTTCATATTTTAACCCCCTCTTTTAGATAAGGATAGTCTTTCTTATATTGAGCAGGAGTTGTCTGTAATGTTTTTTTCTTATCCGAAAGCATTAAGTTCCAAATCTTACGACAGCATCCAAAAGTCTGTATGAATTTCTGTTTTTGTTCTTCAGTTGGATAAAGCCTGTATTTTATTGCTTTATGTTGCATTTATTTTCTCCTTTTTTTTGATAATAAATATATCTCATAAACGGCTATTATAAAGTCGGTAATTGTCAAGATTAAGCACATAATCATCATTTTCTCATTTAAACCTACGATAAAGACGATACATATATTCATCGTAAGGCTTATAAAAAGACTGATTAAAAGCAGTATCGTTTTCCTTATGTTCTCTTTCGTAAACAAAGAGATCAGGTAAACGGTTATGATTATCCCAAGAAGAGTAAATACCGGGATAAAAATAAATATACTGCTTGCAGGAATAACCGATAACATGGCATATAGACTGTCATAGTATATGTTATCCCCAAGGGTATGAGTATTACTTAAATCATAAGACACATACCCAACCAAATCATTGAATGTGGTTACCACCACACCGTAAAATATCACAGCGTACAAATACGCAAAATAAGCATAGGTAACAGGAACGATTCCCTCTATACACACCTTCGGTGTCATTACCTTTCTTATTGCTTTTACTGTGCTTTCTTTACAAAGTTTCATATATTACCTCTTAAGTAACTGATTTACATTCTGTTTGGAACAGCCAAGTAATCTGGCTATTTCAATTTGCTTCATATTCTCTTCATAGTAAAGCCTTTTAACCTCTGCCGTCTTACTTGCCTTACTTTTCTTTCTTCTGGATTTTGGCTGATATTTACTAAAACCGAAACGGTCAGCATACTCTCTTGCCACATGGTAGTTCATTCCCGTTAAATCCATAAGGTCGTAAGCATTACCGCCATTTTCCTTTACCCTCATTGCAGCAAGCAAATAATCGTAGAGTTTATCGCTTAAAGTGCGAACCTTTACCCCATCATGCTTTGCCTTGCGATAAAGGGCTAGTCTTTCGTTTTTGGTAAAATCTTTCGCTTTATAGATATAAACATCATTTAGTATTAAGTTCGGCTCTTTCATTGTCTTCACCCAAAACATCCCAGTAAGTTATAGTGTAAATAAGTAGTACAGGAGACAAGCCAAGGGAATTCACAAAAGATGTGATAATTTCCCTGCCGTCTTTTTGGAGTTCTAAAAGTTCTTTGTTTAACTTTTCCTCAAACCCCTTTTTACTCACTTCATCGTAAGTATATTTAAGTACCTTAATCTTTTTTACTCTTTTTCCTGCCATTTTTCTTCTCCTTAAGGACTTTGTAGTTATCGGTTTCATATACGAACTTTGACATCATACGGTCAAGTTCTTTCTTTCCGTAGATACGCTTTAAGAGTGATAGGCAAAAGCCTAATCTTAAGTCGTAAATATCATCCTTTGCACACTTAACAACGGTCTTATCCCCTTTGTCATCAAAAAGGATAGTGGCATTTTTTGAATAGATCACTCTTTCCGGCATCGGAACGGTTGCCTTCTGAAGTGCCTGTAAATAGTAGTAGAGTAAGTTATTCTCAAATACCAAACCGTCAATTTTGTCTCTCAATCTGATGTTCTCTTCTGTTAACATCTGTAAGTACATTTCGTTTCTGTTGTCCATCGTTTTATCCTCTCTTTCCTGTCTGCCAAGTGGCAGGGGAGATTACCATTTCTCCCCGCCTGCAGTATGATTTTCTTTATTTCCACTCTGGAAGTTAGACTTTCCATAATTGTTATTAGTATTGCTGTTCGTATTTCCCGTAGTCTTCTGATACTCGTCTGTATCAGCATCCTTGGTATCATCGAGTAACAGTAAGCCGTTTAATGCGTACTTCCTTGCATATGAAGAAGTAGCCCCGGTTACCTGTGATGAGTCCATTCCCTTTTTATCAAGGCTTTCTCTTGCAAGTGCTGATACCTCAATCTGATCGCCGCTTTCACAGTCAATAAACTTTGCAATCGCCTTTACATAGAAACGGTCACCGATTAAAGTGATTTCATCTTCCAAAAGGATAACGCAGTCTTCCTTTTCCAGATACGGCTTTACGCTCTCTAAAATGCCTTCTGCGTTACGGTAGTTGTACCCACCGAAAGAGTTCCTTAAATTCTTCGGTGCTTTGATAGTAGTCTGAATAGACCTTAACTTCTGAAGCACATTCTTTGCTTTCCTCACGGAAGTAGTAGTAGCCTTCTTTGTCTTTTCAGCCTTTGGCTCTGCCTTAACTTCTTCCTTAACCTCTGTCTTTACCTCTTCCTTTGTTTCTACTGTTTCGTTTACTTTTGTTTCACTCATTTTTTGTTCCTTTCTGCCTTTCGGCTTTAACCTTAACTTTATTACAATACTATTTTAACATAATCAAAATATCCAATCGTGGAAAAGTGTCATTTTTTCTCGTTAATTTCGAAAAATAAACATTTTCTTATAAATGAAAACAGACATCCTTTAGATGCCCGTTCTCACAAATGAGTAATCAAACTTAAAAAAAATAAAATTGAAAAAGAATTTGTTTATGGTTATATAATACCACGCATAAAAATCACACCCGGGGGAAAACTGTCAATTTTCCCTTTTCTCATAAAAAAAAAGAAAAAGCATAAGTTTCCTTATGCCTTTCCTTGGTACTATTATGGCTATCCATACTCTCCATATAGTAATCTGTGTGGGGATATTTTATTAAATTTAAGGAGTAATATGGAAAGTATGGCTATTCGGCATTGCCTTTCATACGCTCTAAATATGCCTTTTCAATGTTGTCCTTTTCGGCAGCGTTAATACCTGCATATTCCAAAGCCAGTTTTTCCATGGTTCTTAAACCACCGTCTATTTCTTCTACATAACCATTGTTAAAATCAATGGTATAAAACATAATCGCTTTTTCATCATCTGTAAGTTCGTTATAACGCTTCGCATCATCTAAAATCTCACTTACCGTCTTATTATTGTAATACTCTTCAAAATCACGCCATTTCGGATTTTCAAAATCGTAGCCTGTCTTAAATAAATCTTCGGCAGTATAGTAATCAAGCACCAGTTCCTGTGTACTATCTTTCATCATATCCTTTAATTTTACTAAAGTAGTGTTTGGTACATCCACACCAAGGTCAAGGTAATTACGATACTGTGCATTTGTCGTCATTCCGATTGCATCATACATAGCCTGTGTCTCCGATACTTTGCTGTATTCATTTGTAACCTCTCCCGTAGTCATATCAATAAGAGAATCGGAAGAGTAGGTGTACTTTTTCAGAATATTTCCGTTTTCGTCTCTTAATTCCCAGTCGCAGGTAAGCATAGGCTCGCTTGCAAGGTAAGTACCATCTTCCAGATAGTAACCGGATCTTAAACTATTTACGGTTTCATCTGATAAATCGCTCATATCCACAAGCCCTGTTCCTGAACCGTCATAGTTTTCCTTTTCAATGGCATTACTAATCTGCCCCGGTACTACAATGTTGGTTTCATCGAAATACTTAACCCTTATATATCCGTCATTAAAATCACCATAGCGTTTGCCGTCCTGATTTACCATATAACGCAGTTCGATATAGTAAACGCTGTTTGTATCGGTCCTGATATAAACAGTCTTTTCCATATCATCATAGTTGTTCATTCCGAACATATAATCATTTAAGTCTTTTACATAGTAACGGTAGCAAACAACACCATCTACTTCACTTGTGCCTTCTTTTACCACATTAGAGAAGTTATCATACACCATATAACCCTTTATCTTGGATATATAGGCATACAGTTCATCATCTGTATAGGTGTCCTTTACATATCCATCGGGAGTATAGGTATAATAAACACCACCTGTGGAATATACCATGTGATCCTCACCGTCTATTAAGCCCTTAAGCATATTCTGTCTAGGCTCGTACTGATAAGTAAGCGATACTTCCTTTTCATACGGATTACTGGTTCCCAGTTCATCCGTTGTGGTAATCTCAAATTGCATTTCAGCCTTTTCCGCAAGGGGCTTAAACGCTGCTCTTAAATAATCCTCTTCGCTGTTTGTTTTATTGCACCCGGCAAGAAGAACAGTACAAACACCTGATAGAATAGCAGTTGTTACTAAACTTTTTACTTTCATCTTTCTGTCCTCTCTTTACTTCTTATGACTGGCTTATGGCGCTGCTGTGTCCGATTAGAACAGCATCTGCCACATCATCTGTAACATCTATCTTATAAAGTTCCTTTACCTTTTTTACGGCTAATTTCTTTAGCGTGGCTCGTTTATTTGGCTTTTTATTTTCATCCGTAAGAGGTATTCCCACCTCTTTACGCCATTTTGACGCTATTTTGTATTCCATCTTAATATCATTTAAAACAGCATACCCGAAAACAAAGCCCTGAAACCTTGCTAACATCTTTAAGGTGTACATATCCTTACCGCCGTACACATCTTCAATAACGATTACGGACGGCTTGTATTTCTTAAAGATATCCATTAAACCTTTAATCATAAAAGCAACCCTTTGCTCCGTAATCTCGGTTCTTTTTTGCTTGTCAAGTTTCCCTTTGTTTTTGTTGTCGCTCTTCAGTAAGAAGGTTTCCTCTAATGCAGCACCGTTTTTGGTAACCTTAAATACCGATACACCGGTACTTACCGTACTTGCGTCAATTCCGATAATTCTTATCATCTTAATATTCTCCATATTCCCCGATGATTTCCCCGGATGCCCTTTCCATTATCTCATTAGCGTAGGAGTCATATCCTTTATGGCTTTCATAGTATTTCAAACCACCGTCTTCTCCACGCTCATAACACATTAAGGCAATCCCTAAATCATCGTATTTTTCCATTAACATTGAAAGATGCTTTACACCAAGTTCAATGTTCGCCTCTTTGTCGTACAGGCTCTCATAACCAAGATTTTCCAGATCATCTGTAAAATATTTCGGATTAAGTTGCATATATCCGCTGCAATTTGTCTTTACATTTGTAGCGTTTTCATCAAATCTGCTTTCGGTGTAGATGAGAGAATATACCACATCATCCGTAATTACATTTCCATACTTTTCAATGTATTTGTGGACGTATTCCTGCACTTCTTTTTCTACTACACACTCTTTATAATCAAACGGAACATAAACCGTTTCTTTTCTTTCGTCAGGCTCTTCAGCAGGAAGAGCGGTAAACTCCATATATTCAATATGGGGAACATTAGTAACAGTAGGAACGGGTGTTTCTTCCGTGTTGTCTGCCTTCATAGCATATGTAATATTATCAATGCTTACTAATGTAATTAAAGCAGTTAAAACCGCTAAAATAATAAATCTTACTGCGTACCCTATAACTAAATTGTTTATTTTCATTTGTTACCTCATTACTTTCTATATGAAAGGTAGCCCATAATGGCTACCCCTTAAATTGCAAGAACGAATCGGATAGAATAACCTTTTTCAAAGAAATACAGGTTATTTTCATCTCTGCCGATACGGAAATATTCGTCATCCTGTAACTTCTGCGCCCATTTGAATACATCCATCATCTGATATTCGTGGCTCTTTTCCATAGGTAAACGAGTCTGCTTACATTTGGAAATACCTACCATCTGGGCGATTTCTTCGTACTCAACTTCGGCAATAATGTCGCCCAACTTTTCATCTTCAATCTTTAATAAGAACGGAGCGTTTGAATCGTATTCCATTACGACTGCGGCTGATCCTGTTGCACAATACTCAAGGTCAAGGTCTGTCATTGATAAGTATTTGTCATTACAGTTGCTCTTTGCATAGATTGTGATCTCGTTGTCCTTTGTTGCGTAGGTTGTTAAGAATGATTTTGATTCTGAATTAGTTTTACTCATGTTTTTGTTTCCTTTCTATAAAAACTGACTAAATGTGTTGTTAAAGTTTCTGTGAAAAAATGTTAAACAATTTATGGCTTTTGTTTAACTCACAACCTTACTATACCATTTTCAGAAACCAAAGTCAATATGTTTTTGTAACTTTTTTAAAAAAATGAATATTTTTTTAGTTAATTTCTTTTGTCCTGTCCTTTATCATATGCCTTATCGCATTGATACTTTCCTGCATAGCATCATCCGGGTTTGGGATATTATTCCAGTTATCAATAAGCATAGATAAGATATCTTCAAGTAACAGTATTTCATTATTTTTCTTTTTCTTATTTTCCATAATACACCTACATTATAAATTCAATATATATAAGTCAATTATCATTATAGCAATTAGAATAACGCCGACAAGCCAGATTATTTTCATTCCTTTAGTTGCGTTCTGATATTTCCTCATTCTTTACCTCTTTGTTCCATACATGGAACTTATCAAAATAAAGGCATACGGATAAAATCAGAGAAGAAGATATATAGTAGAACATACTTCCTATGGTTATATCAAACAGTTTCGATACCATAACAAGTATGAGTGCATATATTATCTCCGCTAAAATCCCTATGCTCCAAATCATCAGACTTCTTTTTGTTCCCTTTTTCATATTATTTTCCTTTCCTAACTTCACACAGCCTCTTTTTGAAGCAGGTCCTTATGTTTTTCACATAGTTCATTAAAAACACAGTTCCTGCAGCCTAAATGGATGCGTTTTCTTACATTACATACTTCCTTAATTTCCGTAAGTCTCTTTTTTGTTATCTTTTTCTCATACATTTTTATCACCAGTCCGATCTGTAATCTTTTGGCGTGTACCCGGATGGGAGTACACACTCAATCAGTTCCATTATTTTAGGAATATTTGCAAGCATTATGCTTAACCCTGCAATTAAATAGAGTAGTAGTATCACCTTTTTCATAATAACCCCTTTTACATAAATATAAGCACATAACCAAAGGCTATAAATATCCCAAAGAAGATATATAATACCCACCTGAAACGGAAAGTGTCTTTATATTCTTCATTTGCATTTTGGTTAGAAAGAATAAATAATGTTATTTTTACGATACCCGTAAAAATCATCACAAGGCTTAAAACAGCCACCGAAAGAACAGCGTAGATATTTCTGCCTTTCGGCTCCTCTATGTCCTTTATCAAGGTCATAGAGAGTTCTCTGTTGGGGCTTGCAATGCTCTTGTTGTACTCATAAATATCTTCCGTACTTGCTACCGTTAATACGAAGTTGATTTCCGTTCCTTCAAAGAGCCTTGTATATTCTTCGTTATACTTAACGCCGTAGCCCTGATTATCAATATAGGCACCCGTTATTTTGTATCTGTCTGTTACAAAATACTCACGGAAAGCATAGCCATTACTTCCTCTTACTGTGATCTGAAAGTCCTTATTCTGTTCTTCTGCGTGAAGAGTAACGGTAATATCGCTGTCATACTTAAAAGCATTTGTCTCAAATTCCGGGGGAACCTCCGTCTTAATGTTAATTAAGCCTACAATATCTTCATCCGACAGGTTATCCCCATAATCTTCACTATATGCGATGCTCATATCGTCCTGATTATTAAGAACATAATAATCAAGGACAACAGTTCCCATATTAACTGTCCATGTACTGCATTCGCCCGTTCCCGACATATACTTTGATATCTCCCTTTTTGGTACATATACCACATAATCGGGATTATTAAGTATCTGGCAGTACCAGAATTCGTCTATATCACTTAAAAAGGAACTGATTTCATCATTCCCGTACCCGTAAGATGCGGGAATATAATCATCTTCTAAAAGCAGCGTTTCAAGTTCCTTAATGCTTTCCCTACTTTCTCCGTAATACTTTCCCAAGTAATAGTTATAACCGTTATAAACGGTATCTGCTTTAACGGGGAGAAATAAAAGCATCACTAAAAGAAACTCAAACAATATGACCGCTATTACTAACAGTATTTTAAATAACCTTAACTTTACTTTCATAATGCTCCTTAAAAACATTAAGGGGGCGTTTATCGCCCCCTGTTATTCAAATAACGGCTCTTAATAGTTAGAACCGCCACCCGAATTCTTCTCTTCAAAGACGTGTTTTCTCACGGATGAGGCAAAAATTGTGAAGTTCTTTCCCGACTTGCCGTCTTTCTTCCAGTCGCTATGGGAAAACTTTCCGTCTACCTCAATGTAGTTTCCGGTTTCATCACATCTTTCCTTCCACTCGGTCTCTTCGGTAAGAATTACTCTTATCCACATACAAGTAGGATAGTTTCCATCCTTATCCTTTGTACCATTTAAGATACAGTTCATTGATACATTCCCTGAATCAAGTTTCTTCTGTTCCTTAACTTTAAGTAACCAATTTTTAACTTCTGCCATTTTAATTTCCTCGCTTTCTTATGTAGTCATATGGCTTTGTTGTTCTTTTAAGGTTCTCTTGTTACCTTATGCTATAATTATAAATCATTCTTTATTTTTAACCGTGGAAAAGTGTCAATTTTCCCCTTTTTGTGAAAAAATAATTCGTTAATTATTTCGTCAGGTTTTCAAGTTTCCCTTTAATATCATTATCCTCAAAGAATTTATCTACACTTTCTTTCATCTGTTCTTCATCAGCATCTATAATGTCATCTTCATCGGACTCTTCCTGCTCGTTTTCATCTGAAAGTACAGCAGTAGTAGTAGTAACGCTTTCTTTTGTTTCAGTATTACTTATAAACAGTTCCCCTTTGTAGATGACATTACGATAGAAGATATATACCACTAAAAGAAACAGCACAAAAAGGTAAAAGATAAATTCCTTTTTCGGATCCTTTTTACTTTTGTTTTCTTTATCCTTATCCTTATCCGTCATAGTTTCACTCCCAGTTTTTCAAGTTCCCCAAAAACTTTTTCCCTTGTCCTCTTATCAGCATCCTTCGCCCATTCCTTTATATCTTCAAGGCTCTTTATTTCATCATATACATAACGAAAAACGAAGTCATAGTCCGTTATCGTAACATTCATAAAACGGATATTTTTTGAATCCTTTACAAAGGTCTTGATTAAGTAAGTCTTCAAATCTTCGGGATGTTCCTTAAAATACATCCTTGCCTCTTCTCTGGTTTTGAGCCTTAAAATATCCTTAAGTGCAAAGCGTATCAGATAAATGGTATTTGTAAACTTCTCATCGTACTCTTCCCCGATTACCTGTGGCGACATTTTCTGTTTCTTTCCCGCAAGTATTTCCGAGTATTCGTACAAAAGATTTTGTTTCATGTCATACGGCATCTTTATTTTCTCCTTTTTCATAGTAGTAAAGCCCTACCTTTTTCTTTGCTCTCGTTATGGCAGTATATAACATCCGTTGCGTTACAAAATTATCGTTTTCCGGAATGAATATTTTTACATTGTCATATTCAGAGCCTTGCGTCTTATGTATGGTCAGGGCATAGGCAAGGGCTATATCTTTTATATTACTTCCTGTAACCTCAACCACAGAGCCGAAGTCTGTCTTTACAATAACGGAAGCACCTACGAAACCTGTAATAACCCCGGTATCTCCGTTGCAGTATTCCTTTGTATTACGAAGAAATATAACCTTATCTCCCATATTAAAGGTTAAATTTCCCTTCTTAAGTCCTTCATTGATGCCGTTATTAAGTTCATTGTAAGGAGTGATACATACGGTGTTTTCACTCACATAATCGCCGATTTCTTCTTCCTTTATGTGCCTTATAACAAAGTTCTCATATCCCATAAGTTCCTTTTCATTGAGTACAGCATCTGCATTTAATAAAATACCGTTATTTTCCCCTTGTCTGAAGTTAATGGTGAGCCGTCTTAAACTGACACGCCCTTTATCCTTTATAAAGTCAAAGAACGGCTCTCCGATATCAACCGGGGGCAACTGATTATGATCGCCTACAAAAATAACCTTTGTACCTACATCAACAGCGTCAAGCAAATCCCTCATTAAAAGAATATCTATCATACTTGACTCATCAACTATGATGAGATTGTACGGCAGTTTTCTCATTTCGTTGTAATAAATATATTCATCTGCCTTCCGAAGTTTGGAGTGGATAGTAGAGCAGTCGCTAAAGCCTGTCTGTTCCTTTATTCGTCTGCTCGCCTTTCCTGTTGGAGCCAACATACAGATATGGTCAGTTCCGTAGTATTTTCCGTAACTGTTCATAATGGCTTTTATTACCGTGGTTTTCCCTGTACCTGCACCGCCTGTTATTACCGATACCTGATTAGTGGAGAGTAAATCAAGGCAGTTTAACTGTTCATCGGACAGTTTCTCCCCGAACTCTTCTTTACACTTATCAATTTCATCTTTCGTCATAAGTGGCATAATAGGGCGGTATAAAAAGGCATTTACCTTTTCTTCTGCCTCTTTTATTTCTTTATCAAATAAAATGCCCCCATTTAACAATATTCTCTTATCTTTAAGACATTCAATCCTTTTTCCGCAGGTTAAACAGGTATAGCAGCCAAGTTCTTCCACTTGTCTGAAATACTCTAAATATTCCTTAAAAGTCATAGATGTCTTTCTTTTGTCTCTGGTTTTCTTTAAGATTTGATGATTGATTGCCTTTAATCTTGCAATATCTTCGGCATCATTTATGATTTCCTTATGAATTTTATCCGCTTCGGCAAAATCCATGGTTTCATAGATTGTGGCAACGCTAAAAGAAACACACCTATCCCATTTTAACTTTGTCCTGTTTTGTATTTCACAGGACTTGAAAAACTCTTCGGTGTCTTCAATGCCACTCTTTTTAAGAATACCGATATTTCTCTCGGTTGCGGGGATCTTATAACTCATAATCTTATAGGTCTTCGTTTTCCCCTTGCTTGTATTTAGTTCTTTTTCTACATCTATTATTAACCCTAACGGTAAATTATCGGGAAGTATTCCGCTTAAGGTGTATGTTTCTTTGTCCTCTTTTGCGATAATAGTCCTGTACTTACTGTTCGGGTTTTTAGGTGCAATAGTCCTTATGATAATCATAGTGTTTTCCCTTTTATTACCTAATCAAAACCTAACTTTTACCCTAACTTTACTTTATCACAATTCTTATTTTGACCCCGTGGAAAACTGTTATTTTGAGATACCACGGTTTAGATTTTCTTTAAGACTTTCCTTCGTTATGGTGTCAATGGAATAATCCCAGATACCGATTCCGTTTTCGATTGCTTTTTTCTCAATATCTGCAAATCTGTCCGAATATTTCACATTCGGCTCTATGGTCATTACCTGTGCAAGCCCCGATGACAACAAAAAATCCTGCACCATCTGTCCATCTTCAAAATAAGCATAAGCAAGCACACGGTCATATTTATCATACATATTTACATCAAATTCAAGGTAGAGCGTATCGCCTTCCTTTATGGTTTCCTTCATTATTTCCGATACATATTTCCCTACATCCGTATTCTCTTTCCCCGAACTTTCGGTATAACTTTCGGGAGCCACCGATTCAGGGGTATCAACACCGATTAACCTTACCTTTGTTTTTTCTCCGTCAAGATTTACAAGGTATGTGTCGCCGTCTACCACCCTTTCAACCGTTACCTTTGTAAGAGAAGAGAAGTCTACATCGCTTTCGGATATTTCCTCATCCTCACTTATCTCTTCTGTGGTATCTTCTTTCGTTTCTTCGCTATCATCCTCTTTTTCCGTTATGATTAAACCCGGAACGGATACGGACTCATAGGAACCATCTTCATTCGGAACTAAAAGGCTCTGGGTAGTGGAACTTTCCGATGTACTTTCAGAAACTAATTTATCATCCACATACTCATAAGTAATGGTCTGTACCTTTTCGTTCACAACAATATCATGTAAAGCATAATCAGACGCTTCGCAGCCTACTAAACAGGCTGACATTATTCCAAGGCTTAATATTCCAAGTGCCATAACTTCTTTCTTCTTCATATCCATACCCCCGTATAATAGTTACGCAAAGGGGAGTAGCCCCCTTTGCATAGATATTACTCATTGTAAAGTGCCTTTTTATAATCGGCTGAAAAATAACCGATAAAGTCAGCACCCTTATACATTTCATCATTTTCATCTTTCATATCCTTAAGATGAACATATAAATATCCTTTTCCATCATAAAAACCAAGTGCGCTTTGTAACTCACTACCGGATCCGAGTGCCTTTTTAATATCTTCTTCGGTGTCTCCTAAATGAATGCCGCCAAGGGCTACATCTTCATCTGTAAGAGAACCCTCTTCAATACAAACAGCACTTACAACACCATTTGTTTCCTCTGCATAGATATAACTAGCCCCAGTGTCGGTACTTTCGGCTTCGGCAGAGCCAAATACCATTTTATATCCGTTAAAATGATAATCTTCAAAGTCAGCAGTAAAGTTTTCGCCCTCTGTTTTAACAAGTCCTAAACCTTCAAGTGTTGATACATTTGTAGGAAGAGTGGTTTTCTTCCCGGAAATGGTATTACCGTTTCCCAAATTTACGCTTGTATTCTCACTTAAATTAAAAAGATTGTAAGAAACCTTTGTTTCAGCCTCTGCCTCGTTCGGTTCTTCTGTTTCAAGTGGAATAGTAGTAGGCTCTACTGTTTCCATAGGCTTTGTATAGTTATTAACCGTTCCGTCTGCATAGAAATTAAATACCTCATACTGGTGGCTTAATTTATTCTGCGTAGTAACGGTTAAATCTCCGTTTTCATAAGCAAGCACCTGTGCATAAGTACCTTTTTCGGTTACCCAGTCTTCCCCGATATCGTTTATATGTGGGAAAATACTGTCATTAAGTCCGTACTGATTACAAACTTCGCCATCAGGTGTTACCATATCATAATCAATACCCTCATCAATTACGCCTTTCATTCCGAGTCCGTCTACTTCTTCATACTGAATGTCGCCATAAGAAACATAATCGGGAAGTCTTTCTCCGTCAAGTTTGGAATAATAAAAAGCCTTAATCTTGTTATTAAGCAGCGGATTATAGGTAATGATATTGTTGGTATGATACTGAACATCAGCAATGTTAACAGCACCACTATCAATGTCTTCCTGTGTTACAGGTACTTCCTTTTTCCCATCCATAATATACATAGATGTATTCTCAATGGTCAAAGGCTCTGTGTTCTCATATATCACATAAAGTCTTTCTGTTTCCGTCTGAATGATAAAAGCATTACCAAGTCTGCCATATTCAATAAATGCGTCCTGATACTGTGTGGAATCGGAACCTGTTCTCGATCTGGCATACTTAACTTCCTGTAACCAGTCGTGAGTCGGGTTATATACACAGTCATAAGTCCAATGGATTTCCCCGGCTTTTGTTCTCCAAGAACGCATTACACCGCTTTCCGTGTACTGCAGTTGATAATGATTATCTGTAAGTCTCTGCAAGGAGTAATTCTGTGGAAGATTTCCTTCCGAATTGCTCATGTTCGCACCGATACTTGACTCAACTGTCGCCCAGTCGGTTTCAAACTCATTACAAAGCGACATATTGTAATAAATATCATTACTGATTAAGTGGGATACGAAATATTGATATTCTTCGCTGTTCCAATAAGAACAAGGCATTTCATCTTCGATTAAAAGGTTCTGGTCATTAAATGTTTTTACAATGCCCTGTATATTTGTTCTAATGGCATCAATTCTCTTTGTGCCACCTCTGAAGTCGTTTTGATTAACCTCTATTGTTGCAATATCTTCGGCACTATCAATTACCGTTTGAGTATCGGCACTCTGACAGCCTGCTGAAAATATCATTAAGCCACATAGGGTGGTGGCGATTAAGGTTGTTAAATATTTTCTCTTTACCATTGTTTTCACCTCTTACTTTACTGTCTAAAAAAGGGATAGGGATAATTTCCCTACCCCTTTATAGGTAGTTTGATTTTTAGCCTACGATACCAAGACCCTGTAATACGCTCTTAAGCGCAATCATAACGACACCTGCAAGAGCCATAATGATACCCTTTGTCTTTGCTTCCGGCTGATTCTGCATAAATGACATGATAATTTCATATACACCATAAATTACAAGTGCTACACCTACATAACGGGTAATGGTAAGCAGAATACCGATTACCTTTCCCATCATCTGTGATGCGTCTCCACCACCGTCCGCACTAATAGTTACGGACTGAAAATCGCTTGCGTGAGCAGTTACGCCTGTTGCAAGTGCCATACCAAAAGCCGAACCACACATAAGTCCGTTTCTGAAACCTCTGACAGCCTTAACTGCCTTTTCTTTACCGTTTGTTACTACTGATGTTAATTTTTCTCTTGTCATAATCTTTTTCTCCTTATTTTATAATTTTGTATTTTATATTCGTTAATTTTGGGTAAATGAACGAATACTGTTACCTAAATAATGTGCTTTGATATTTCCTTTTCGTCCTTTTTGGATAATGGAACACTTATATCATCATCAGACATTAAATATAGTTGTTTCTCATCATCTGTAAGGTCTAATTCATCAAGGTCATATACATAATCACTTTCCCAGATATACACCTTCGGCTCAATAAACCATTCCAAAAATACTGTCCGTAAAAACTGTATAAAGGTCATTCCAAAGGGTTTTACAAAACCGATTGCAAGGATAATAGCAGGGATAGGAACACAAAGTGCTACCTGTGGGGTTGTTCCCATACTTTTTTGTAACCACCACATACCAAGAGCAGACGCTCCGGCTAATGCAATAAATCCCGCTTCCTTAAATGAAAATGCACCAACATCCTTGGTCTTGAATTTACGAATATCAGAACTGAATTTTAATTCCATAATTACTTTCCTTTCTTCGGGGTTTTGCCCCTCGGGATTTTATCCCTTCATCTTATATCATTATTCTAAAACTAATTTTACACGCCCCATACATCATTGCTTGTTCTTTGTATCATTCCAAAAGAAGCAATTACGGCGATATTGATTATAATAGGATAGAGTACCTGCTTAATCATCATCCAAAGAGCGTCTCCACCTGCCGATACAACATCGGCTGCATCTTCAAGGGCTGTTACATCAAAGGTTGCATTCATTATGCCTGCCCCAAGTTTTAATACAATAATCATACCTGCACCGTATGTAAAACAAGCAAGTATCTTCTTTAAGTATCTGACAGATGCACTATTTTTTCCTTCATAAACATCGCCGATTACAAGCGGTGCCAAGCCTATTCTTAAAAGCACTTCCAGTTTAAGAATAAGACACTTAAACTCTATAATCAGACTTACCAAAATAGATGCTGCGAAATACAAGAGGGATGCCGAGAGCATACAAAGCAAACCCCAGAATGACATCTGACCTGTAATTAAATCCCAACCATCCGCAGTAAAGATGTTTGTCGCATCAGCAACCTGCTGTGCCATATCTGCAACATCCGTACCACCATCAAAATTTTCTGTCGCCCATTCCAAAAAGGCATTTCCGAAGTTTACAAAGTCGCCGATAATCTGTATTCCGTACTGAATAAATGCAAAGGAAATAACCAGTTTAAGAAGTGGATTACCAAGACTCTTTAAAGTCATGTTATTGCCTTCCATCATCATTGTCTTATTGATTTCAATAAGGAAGAACAGTACGGATATCGCAACTCCTATGGGTGCTACAAAATCCCATAATCTTTCAACAAGTGCAAACTCATTCTGACTTACCTTTAAGGCTTCCAGTCCGAAGCCACCGATTGCCACAAAGCAAAAATTAAGTAACCAAAGTATCGTCTCTTTCATTATTTTTCGCTCCCTTCATCACATACTACTTTTATTTTTTCCAAATAGTTTTTAATCAGGGTTTCAATTACAAAACTTTCACTAAAACCATTCTTTCTGCAAAAATCCTTTAGTCTTTTATTTTCCTTTTCGGAAATGTTTACCAATTTCTTGATTTTTTCCATTTTAAGCCCCCTTACATTGTTTCATTCTCGTTATTGTTTTCAAAATATCTCTTAAGTTCAAAGTTCTTCGGTACTTTCTTGACACCGTTTATAAATCTCGGATGTTCAAGTAAATTTAATTTATCCACTACGAACGGGTCCAAATCACGGACAATGATAATCGCCTTATTTGCCCCTGTTTTCGGATCGTTTATGGCTGTTATATCGTTAATGGATAATAAATCCACCTCCGTAGGAGTGTAACTAGTAGATATGCCACTCTGGGAACCGGATGTACTACGCTGCTTAATGGTCGTCTTACCACACGCTTCTTGGATGAATTTCTTATCCTCTGTTAAAATACTGCCAAGGAAAATAGTGGTATCAACATTGGCAAGCAAGGTTTCGTGTTCCCCGTCTTTATACATAGTCTTAATCTGCCCGATATCCTGTATAATAGCGTGGGAGCCGATACGATATTTTCTCGAAGTGGATAGAATAGTAAGGAAGTTTGGTATTTCCCCGATATTCTTAAACTCATCCAAAAGAAAATTCACATGAATCGGCAGTTGTGGTGATTCATTATTTTCCCTTATGGTCATCTTCGGAAGGTCATCTATTAAATCTTCCAAAGTGTTCTTCATAAAAGAACGCTTATAGATTTTGTCTTTCCACACAAGATAATATATCTTAAGCCCGTTGATATAGTCCTTTTCCTTTATGTTATATTTGGTTACCGTGGCACGGAATTCTTCCGCTTCCTCTTTGGTATCAAAAGGATTGAAGTTCGGTATGCCCTTTTTCTTTTCCAAAAGCCACTTATTACAAAAACCGTTCTCACCAAGTTCGTATAATCTGCCATAAAGTTGAGAGTAGAGCATAGCAATTAAAAAGTTATACGCCTGATGTGCCTGCGGAATACCCAGAAACAGATAACTCTGGGTTGAACCTATATCATCAAGATTAAGGTTTAAATCCGGGTATTTTGCATTATATCTGGTTAATCTGTCTACATTTGCAGTAGCAAATATCTGAAGGTCAACAGCAGTAGTGATAAGTATGGTATTTGCTGTCTTTGCCGGAGCAACCAAAAAGGTATCGTAATATATCTTCGTTTTCTGCGGTCTGCCCTGTTTTGCCATTCTCTCTACAAAAGCATTGATTTCCTGTGTAAGAGGGCTTTCCACATCTTCCCCTTCATCTTCATCCGAAACCTTTGCAAGTTGCACCTTTTCAAGTACCGTTCTAAAGCATTTATCTTCAAGTGGTATCTCATCATTTTCAAGCACATAATAAATAATGGCTGTTAAAAATGCTTTCTCCGACTTATCCCAGAACGGATCGCCACCACCTGCTTCCTTGCCTGCTTTGGCGTTCTTCATATAAAGGTCTACCAAAATATCTACCTGTATTTCCGATATTTCCCCTTTGGAATCATATACATTCATAAGGGGGTTGTAATGGTTTGATAAACTCATATCCGATACATTGAAAAGATATACATTATATCCCCTTGTAATAAGGTACGGTGCAAAACTCTTAAATAAATCCCCGGACGGGTCTGTGATTATCTGGGAACAGTTTTCCTGTAAGATATTCGGCTTTATATATCTAAAAGTTTTACCTGTACCCGTACCACCGATAACAAGCACATTGGCGGAACGGTTCGTCTTTTTATTATCAAGGGATAATCCTACGCCTTTTCCAAAGAGCATATTGTAGTCTATCTCCATTGGATCCTTTTTCTTGCTCATTGTTTTCTCCTTAAAAATTACTTTTTTTATCGTTAAATCAGTCCATAAAATGTTTCTGATAATTTCTTATATCAGCCTTTGTTGCTATCCTTGAATTGCCATGTTCTTTACCGTCTCTGTTCTTTTTCTTCGTATCATTCGCCGACCAGACAAGGAAAAGCACAACACCGCCTATTCCTGCAACTAATAAAAAGGCTTCAAAAAATACCTTTGCATTAAATACGGGAGCAAACATCGTTACACTTTCCACCGTAAAGGAACTGAATAATGCACCGATTCCGCTTACCTTTACCTCTGTGCTTTCCCCGGTTAGAACATTAACCGTCACTTCGTTCACGCCATAAGTATCAAATACATACCCGTTTGCACGAAGCCCTAAAAAGGTAGCGAGCAGTAATACTACGCCTATCGCAATAAGCCATTTTTGAAATGATGTCATCGGCTTTTTTTGTTTCGTAAATCCTGCCGATTTTTCCTTTTCGGCTCTTTCTTTTGCGTACTTTTCAAGGTCTGCCTTTCTTTTTTTAAGTATTTCAGCGATTTCCTTTTCTTTCTCGGCATCAGGATTACGCATCTTTAATTCTTCTGAAATAGCATCTACCTTTTTTGTTTCGGTATCAGGCTTTTTACTTTCTTCAAGCCGTTCTACCTTCTCCACATCCTTTTCAAGGTTTTCCGTCCTTTTCTTAAGTTCCTCTAAAAAGGTATCGTTCTCAATTTCTTTCTCTATTTCTTCTTCGCCATCTATTATGGTAAGTTCTTCCGTTGGCTCATTTTCCTCAATCTCTTTAAGTTCTTCTTCCGACAGCCCTAATGTCATCATTTCCATATCTTCATTAGGCTTTTTCTCCATGCGATGTCTTACAGGTCTGTGAGCCGGAATTTCTTCTCTTGCAGGTTCCCTTTTAAGTTCCCTTTCAGGTTCTTTATTGAGTTCCCTTGTTTCTTCCTTTGGTTTTATATCTTCTAAATCTTCTTTAATGGGAGCAGCGGAAATGACAGGTTTTTGCTTTTCTTCAAACCTTGCGAACATTTCCTTTCTGCGTCTTTCCCTTTCTTCTGATAAGCGTTTCTCTTTTTCGATCACATCATCAAAATTACTGGTTAAGTCTATTAAAGGAGTTTCCTCTTCCTGCCTTGGCTCATCATCAAGTTTCGCCATTTTCTCTAACTTTAAGCGTTCCTTACGATTTGCCTTCAGTTTCTGGTCATATTCATTTATCTTATCCTGCGTATGCTTACCGAGTGATCGGAGATTTGCTATGGCATCCCCCGTGTTCTCCAAATAAACGCTTTCGTCTTCCGTATTGTGAATTACCTTAATGGCACTTACATCAAACATCTTAAATCCTCTCTATCTTTTCTATCTTAAAATTCTCGTTAAATCCCATAACCCTTTCCCCGTTTTCCTTTTTCTTAAAAGCCCATAACGGTTCAAGATGCTGCAGAGTATAAAGCACATAGGAATATGCGATTGATACATTGATATGGGTAAGTTCCAAAATCAACTTTCCCTCATAGGTTAAGGTGAATACACCGTCCTTAAAATCAAATACAAAATCACATACTTCTGTATGGTTTTTCTGCACAAATTCCTTAAAATTCATAAAGAAATTGTTTGTTGACATGGTTTCTGTGAATTTCACAGTAGAGCATATTTCTTTGTCGGATATGTAAATACAGTTACCTACGATACTGATATCATTTACAACCACATCTTTGTCCTTATCCTCATTGGTATATAAATACAATGCCTGATTCGGAGCAAAGAGACCGAACATATCCTCATCTGTATAGACTTGAAGATATTGATATTTTAAGAGTAAGTCCTGCTCGGCTTTTAAGTCTAATTCCTCTTCCGTGCAAGCCATCAGTTTTTTTATTTTAGTACCGTATTTTCTGCTTTCTTCCTCATAAGACTCATCTTCAAACTCTATCTGTTTAAGCAAATAGAAGAGTACGAAGGCATAGGTCTTATCATTTACCACCTTAAAGTATTTCATATTATTTGCCCTTTCCGTAAGAAGGAGATTGCTCCCCTTCTTACTATATATCTTTAATCTAAAACTTATTTTTTGTTTAACTACATATTATCAAGCGGAATAACTTTCATTGAGTTAAGGTAACTCATATCTGGTTGAAAATCATCTGTGTAGCAGTTTCTCATATAGATATTTCCATAACCGTCTAATGTAGTACAGTCAACGGTTATCGGCATAAGTCCACCTATTTTGCCACCTGACTCTAATTCCATTTCAAAGTCATTAGAGCCACCGCTAAATACATCATTCTCAATAGCCGTAAAGTCTATCGTTCCGATATAAACAACGGCGTGTTTCGTACCGTCATCTTTTATTAAGATATCCCCCGGCAGTATTTCTCTTGGGAAACGATCACTAAATGTACCGTTAGTTCCCATTCCCAAAAATCCGCTTGTGGTTAATACATAATCCGTACCCTTTGCCTGATTTACACAGTAAGAGGCAAAGCCCGAACAGTCCGTCTTATTACATTCATGTCCTTGACATAAATGACTTCTGTATGCGTGAGCATGATGAAGTTGCGAATAGTTACCCTTACCTACACTCTGAAGAGCAGTAGTAATGGCAGTTACTCTTTCTTCGGATAGTGGTTTTCCATATCCTTTATAGGTTTCTTCCACATAGTAGACAATGGTATCAATGTCTTTTTGTGATAACTGTCTGACACCCATATTGGTCGGAATATCAAATCCGTAATAATCATCCCAGTTTGCACTTGCTTTTGCCACGGCGAAGGTCATATTATCCCTTGTCCATCCCTCATACTGCGTATAAGAAGATATCGGGAACTGCAGGGAGCCGTAATCAATGGCAAGGTCAATATCAAAGATATCCTGTGCAAGCAGTAGTTTGTTTGGATTAAACTTATTTCCGATATCCCAAGTACCCGAACTGTTTACATTTAAGTTAAGCCCACCTACATAGGTTTCCTCTGTATTCTGTCCTGCACCTGCTATCTGTCTCAAATCCCTTGTTTCATACGGTATATTTTCAGGTAAAATCTTACCCTGTATTTCATAGTCAGCCCCTACGCCTTCATTGGTAAAGGAAAACCATTGCTCATCTGTCATTGAATATACAAATCCGTGAACATTTGCTACAAGGTGTCCACCGCAAAGATGACAGGAATGACCTTTACAACGATGCACATAGGCTGTTCTTACAAGGTCATATTTAGGCTGTTCGCAAATACCCTCGTGGTGAGTAATGGTTTCGCCCGTTTCAGGATCGGTTTCAGTCCAACATTGATAACTGTAACCACTACCCTCGGCGTGTTCAAATATACCATCTTCAACCAGTTCATTTACATAGAAGTAAAGAGCATTAGAGTCTCCCTCTCTGCCATTTGCCATAGAAAAAGAGTATTTATTAACATCAAAGTAAGAACAGTCATCCCATATAACAACTCTGTCCTCAACTTTCTCCCAACAAGGAGATGACGAAATAGATATTTCCGTTGTTCCATCAGGCATACCCGTTGAAGGAATACAGTTTTCTCCCGGATTATCGACACTTATAGGCACAAGGCAGTTTTCACTACCGCCATAATAACAGCCATCGGAAGCGTCCTTAAAACCTAAACCGCCATAGGAAATATAACCACCTGAATTAGTGGCAAAGCAGTAAAGGTTTGTCTGCATACAGCCACCGTTTGCAGCCCCCGGACAGACTTCTTTCAAATCGCCGTTAAGTGCGATATTCTCATTATTTCTTAAATAACTGTCATCTTCTCCATATACAATCGGATCCCCTTCGTGCATAGGTAAAAACACTACTTCCCATTTAATCTTTTCCTGATGTGATGCTTCGAATAATCCCATACAGTATATCTGCAAAGTAGCATAGGAAACCGTGCGGTTTCTTGTTTCATCTTCAAATTCTACAAATGCCTGTTCTCCATCCCAAATAGAAGAGAAAGATGCACCCATAAATTTAGCACCTACCTGCATTTTTGACTTAAAATCAGCCCAGTCCATAGCAAAAGGTGAGCCTGTAATACTCTGTATTCTGTCATCACTTGCACTCGGTTCATCAAATCCAAACATTACATTCGCCATGGAAAGAATGTCCTTGATATTTGATGTGTGTCCTGATTTTGATGACCAGTACCCCTCGGCAAGATTGACAACCCTGTTACCCTGTGAATCAACAGTAGTGGTAGTACCTAAATTCCAGTTCGTATCAACCTCAAAGGTATATCCACCGTCAAAACCATCCTGTGTGATGTCTTTACAGTAATCTGCAATGGTAACGGAATGGTTAATCCAAGGACAGATATACATATTACCGTTACTGGTTCGGTACATATATTTAACCTGTGTCCTTGTTGATGTATTATTATTTGCACCTACATATTGGTCAAATGTCATATACTTATCGCCGTATAAAAGGTTTTCTCTCTGTTCCCAGAGCCTGTCGGTATCGGTTATATGTTCATACCAAGCCTCTTCCTCTTTCGCAAGAGTATCAGCCATCGCCTTAACAACCGATTGTCCAGTATAGAAATTAAATAAATCGGTAATGCCCGTTACCACGATTGCAACTACAAAAATAGTCGCTATAATTGCTATAAAAAGGGAAACAGCAATCGCAATACAAGGGATTAAAACTCCTGTTACGAACTTTGAAACTGCAGATGCTGCTCCCGATATAACCTTTGCTATTCCCGTGGAACCGACTTTACTTGCCACATTCATCTGAAAGGCTTGAATATTCTGTGCAAAGGTAAACTTTTCATTCATCTTTGCAACCATTTTTCTCTTATAATTCTTTGAAATCCTTTCAGCCATTTTTTCCGTGGCTTTTTTATTGTCAAACTTCTTTAACGGAGTACCTGCCCTTTTTCCGGCATTACTTACAGCCTTTTTATTATGCCCCTGTGCTTTTTTAATGCCTCGTCTTTCCCGTCTTTCCTTTATGATTTTTTCAAAGTCTTTTTCTTTCTGATAAATCCTTTTACTGCCTTCCGTTATCTGACGGGAACTGTTTTTTAACTGCTCCAAATCTTCATCAGACTCAACCCCTGCCTGATTCATTGTCTTTTTCATCTTGGCAAGAACGCTCATTCCCCAGTTGGTCATAATGCCATAGTTAACCTGTCCGTTAAGGGAGAGTGCTTTATGTGATGATAAAACAAAATCTCTTTCAGCCTTGGAAATACCATACACTTTTAACTGCGTATCAGATAAAGAGGCAAGATGAGAAAAATCCACCTTCCCTTTATCGTTGATAATCAGTTCCTTATGACGCTTAATAAACTCGGAGTTAATATGTATCATCTTATCCGTTGTCAGACCACTTGTTCTTAAATCGGTATGATACTTTTTATCCAGTTCTTCCAAGATGCTTGCGTTATTCTTTAAGGTACCCTTACCAACTAATTCGCCGTTTTCATTCTTTTCCACCTTAAAGGTATCAAGCATTGACTTTGTTTCATTGGAATACTTATTAAACACATTAAGGTTGTTGGTAAGTTCCCCACCGTTTTGTTCCATCGCTTCCGAGATGGAAACCATTCTTTGTATTTCGTGAACTGCCTTGTCTGCTTCATTAAGTCCACGGGAAACATCATTAAAATCAGCATCGGAAAGGGTGGTGTCCTTAAATTGTCCTGCTACGGTATTTGAGCCGATACCGTAAACCACGCCATAGTTATCGTACTCCATACCTTTTTCGGTTCTGTCTCCGTTTCCCCTAGAAAAGTAAGACTCCGGGGTATAAGAGTAGAAGTCTGATTTGTTCTCCATATGGAAGTTTTGATTATTTGCAAAAATCTCGGCTTTCTGCTGATCTTTTTTACAAATTTCCAGAATGTAATTGCCATTTACTTCTGCAGAAGATGTATTAACATAGATATTCTGCTCGTACATGGCAGACGCAAAACTTTCATATTCATCTTTATTGTCGAAAGAATAACGAAGTCTTGCATAAGAATCGTCCGTAATGGTCTTGTTTCCATAGTCATCTTCCGTATAAAGATAAGGCTTGTCCAACCTTTCTTCATACTCATTCTTTATCTGAAATAAAGACTGATAACTGCTTTCGGCGTTATTGTAACGGTTTTGAATATCCGTCATCTGTTCTTCAGAATATCCGTCTCTTTTCCCGTTTTCGAGTTCCTGTTTGTAGTAATCAATCTGTCTTTGCTGCGATTCCATCTTTGCATCAAGGGAACCCAAAAAATCGGCAAAGTTTTCCTTTTCCGTTTCCTTGAACATCTCATTAACTAAAGATTTTTTGTCCTCTTGCAGTTCATTGATTGCCTGTTCAAAGAAGGAACTGCCGATATCATCGCCATAGAAAAAAGCATTTGAAATGAGTCTTTGTTCTGTCATTTTTAGTACCTCTTATCTGGATAATTCATATTCCATCTCACTCATTAAATCTTCGTAAGAAACATCTAATTTCCCAAAATTGATAGAGTTTGATGTGAATACAAAATGAAGAGTGTCTTTCCCTTCCATAAGGCAAAGCACCGGGTTAAATAACTGAATACGATAGTATAAGTTTTCTTTTTCCATTACTTTCGCAAGTTCCAGTTCCAGAACAAGGTTTTCCTCTTTCCCGTCTAAAACATCATTTGTATTTTCTCTTACAAACTGACCATAGAGAGCATAAAACTCCCTGATGTCAAAGTTTTCCTCATAGTTCTTGTGATTAAGGTCGAATTTTACCTTAAGTCTGATAAATCCATCAGCCATAAAGAGAGAGTTGGTAACGCCTACGCTTGTAGCGTTGTTTAACTCCAAAAAGGAAGATAAGCCGATTCTCTTTAAGGATGCGGCAATGGAACCGTTTTCCACTTTTGAAATGCACTCCTTTAAGAGTGGTAAATCGTTCTTACTCATTTCACTTAAAACTTTTACATTTTCTTCCATTTTCTTTCCTTTCTATTGACTATTTTAGTCAATTATCCAAACAATTACAAAAGATTATTCGATATATACTTTTTCTTTCGTTAAATTGATGTAATGAGTACCACTCTCATCATTAACGATGCCGTTTGTAAGGGATATTTCCCCATTATGGTAGATAACGCTGTCAGCATATCCATTCATACCTTTTCTAATAGGGAATATCATCTTATCGCCTAACACTTTACCGAACTTATCCGGTGTATATCCCTTACCTACGGTAACTTCATTTTTCTGCAGTACCTTTACATCCGGTGGAAGAGCAATATTGGTAATGAGTTTGCCTTCCTTTGAAAATCTCGCAGAGATGTTAAACTTAATGGTGTTAAAGCCATAGTCAAGCATATTGCCTTTTGCGATAGTTAATTTTCCGTTATTCTCAAAGCAGGCGATAATATCAAGGCTCCTGTCCGTTCTGTCATAACTATACGGGAACACATAGAAGATAGTCCTGTATACATTCTCGCCTTTTGCATAACGCATCTCGGTTTTGGAAAACCACATAGTTTCCAAAGACCTTTCGTTATCCGTATCAGAGTAACGTTTTGTAAACGGAATAAGATGTTCGTTATTACATTTATCAAGGTAACTTGATTTTTCTTTCTCTTTATCCCTATCCTTAATATTCTGTGCAATAGAAAAGATGCTCTTAAGTCCTTCATCATTTTCTTTTTGCAGTTGTTTTTTCGTTTCTTCTTCAACTGCCTTTAAGAGATCCTTTCTTTCTTCAACCAAGCCCTCTAACTGTACCTTTTCTTTCTCCAGTCTTTCTTTCTCCATTTCAGCATAAGCAATTTCGCTATCCTTCGGCTTTTCCTTATGCTTCATGGCGTACATCTGCTTTACGGCGGATAGTCTGAACTCTTCCAAAGAAGCACCCCTAAAATCAGATGTTTTAAGTACCCCGATGTAAAAAGGAACAGTATATCTGTTGTCAATCTTTACTCTCTTAAAGATGTCTTTATATTTCTCTTCATCAAATATCTTATAGAAAATATTAAACTTTTCTCCCTGTATATGATAAAGCGTTATTTCCTCGGACATTTGTTTTACGATATCCGACAAAACCTTTGTTCCTTCATCCCTGCCATACATGGTATTTACCTTTTCCACATCAATGGTAAAGGTAACAAGCACAACGGGAAGTTTGTCGTAAACTGCTCCGAAATCTTCTAAAAAAGCCTTTTCGTTTTTGCAATCAAATTTCAGGCTTTTATACACTTCATTTTTTAATTTATTGTTTTCTTCCAAGAGATTTTCATATTCATCTTTAGAAATCTTAACTGTTTTACCTATCATAATTATTTTCCTTTAATCGTCCGTATCGTCATTAACTACTATTTCATTCTCACGGTAATCAAAAGGATTTTCCGTGGAACGACAATCGTGTTTTTCATCATAAGATAGGCTCTTTATGACCTTTTCTGCCTCAATCCCCCTTAATACCTGCGGGATAGTAAGGTCGCAAAGTCTGCTTATTTTGTAAGCATTTCCCTCATAAAGCGGTATCTGATGATGAATTCTTATCTTATCAATCGTCAGGTAGTAGTTATAGTCATTATTTGACACGCCGTGTAATTCACAAAGCACATTAAAAGAACATCTTTTAAGGACATTGTAGAAGTAGGAATTTATGCCTATACCGTTTTTTACTATCTTATCCCTGTCTTTGTAAAAAGCCTCAAAGACCAAAACGGCAATCGCACCCCTTTCATTTTCCAAACCGTAATAGGGGAGCGGACATTTTTCCACCAAATGCTCGATTATTTCATTGAGCATCGCAACATCCGGGTCTGCAAATGTTTCTAATACGCTCATTATTTCTTCTTGCTTTTCTTTCGATATGACACGATTTGTCTGCATATATCTCCACCTTCTTTTAAAGTTTTCCCCAAACAATAGTCCAAAGAGTCATCCTTCTCGTCATACTCTATGTACGGGGTATCGTTTTTCCATTTATTGATATTGTGTTCTTTAATCTTAATCTTCATAATGCCATGCCCTCTGTTTAGAGCATAACAAATATTTGAAAAAGACCGGGTGGAAAAGTGATAAAAAAGGGAGTATCTTAAAAAAATATTTTAAGCACCCCCTTATTTGCCTTTAATATCAGCCAAACAAATTGTCGGTTAAATCGTCATCTTCATCACTAAAAGATGAACTGTCCTCATTTTCATATTCGGTATTTTCCGAGTAATCATCTTCATTACCTGACGGGTAATCAAAATCATCCTCTTCTTCTTCTGTATCTGCAGAACCCCTCTTCGTGGATTTATCATCTGCATCATTCGGGTTTGTGGACATCAAACGATAAAGGTCTGTGGATTTATCCAAGGTGTAGTCAAACGGTATCATAGACATTGTGTTATAAATAAGTCCGACACCGACTCCCTTTTCGTTTAAGTAATCTATTAAGGTTTCCGACACATTCCACATTAACTGTATCTTCTGTCTGCCGATAGGAGACTGTCCAAGGAAGATAAAGAAACCTGTGTTATTAAACATTGCCTCACCCTGTCTGGTAGAGAGAAGATCGGCAACATCCTGTGTGATACCTGTCATAATACCACCGTACTTACGAACTCTCTTGTAGTAGGTCATAATGGTAGTGGCACTACTCTCGGTTTTAAAGAATAAGTGGAACTCATCAAGGTAAACCCAGATGGATTTATTTGTTCCGTGCTTATCATTATTCTCTTTGTTTTCGCAGATACGGTTCCAGATAGAAGATAAACAAACCTTCATTGCAAACTCCTGCATCTTTTCCGGCAAATACAAAAGATTGAATACGGTAAGTCTGTTTCTTGTATCTACATTCGTTCTGTGTGAGAAGATATTATAAGAGCCTACGCAGTAAGCCTCAATCTGTCCTGCAAGTTTCCTGCTTTCAGGGGAGCCTTCTTCCAAAAGACAGTTGAAGAAATCAACCAAAGTAGGGCAGATGGTAACATCAATATTTACGCCCTCACCTTTTTCGTGTCTTTCTGTCATTGCCTTGATGTATGGCTCATACATCTTATCGCAAGCCCTGTGAATTGCATTAACCTCGTAAGAGTTACATTCACGACCTTTACCTAAAATACTCTCCACAAGACCTACCATAAAGTCTTTTTTCTCTGCAACCGGGGAAGCCTTCGGGTCATCCCACTCCATATTAAGGTCGCAAGGATTGATGTGAAGATCGCCTTTTAATTCAAGGTCGATAATATTACCGCCAAATGCTTCGGCAACAACTCTGTACTCGTTTTCCGGGTCAAGGATAATAACATCATCTTCTCCGTTTTTAACATCAAGAAGATTCGGGATTATCTCGCCCTTTACAATAAAGGATTTGCCTGTACCCGACTGACCGAACACAAGTCCGTTTGCAAGTCTTGAACGCTTACGGTCATACATAATCATGTTCTTTGACAGAGCATTGATACCGTAGAAATGACCTTTTTTATCCATAATCTCCTGAATGTTGTAAGGGAAGATAGCGCAGCAATCATCACCCGTAACCATTCTGTCAAGGATTAACTCTTTATTTCCAAGTAAGAGAGAAGATAATAAACCTTTCTTCTGCTGACCAAGTAAGGTATTTGGATTGATACCAAAGTCCTGACATTTCAGTTCCAAGAGTTTCTGGATATCATCCAGTTCCTCTTTTGAGTCGCCGAAAATGGTATTGGAAAATGTCATATAGAACATCTTTTCGCCATTTACCACAACATCCTGACGCAGTTCCCTTGCCTCTTGCTGTGCAAGCATTAAGTCTTCATTCATAAGTGATGGGTCATACCCATTTCTGTATGCCTGTTGGGATGCCTTAATAACATCAGCCTTAATGGAGTTATTTTGCATCTTAACCAAAGTAGTTGCTTTCTTTCTCGGTACATTACGAAGATGTACGGTAGTAACCATCTCGTAAGGAATATTTGTTATTCCCGTAAGGAATTTCACATCAAGTGAAGGTGGGAAATTGATAAACATATTGGACTTACAGTATCTGTCTTCTCCTAAAATTACGGTTCCCCTGTCAAAGACCAGGGCATCCGGGCAGACAAGATTTTTTACTGTCATACCGTGGGATTTAAGTTTTGGAACATCAAAATCCGTTCCCTTTTCGTCGGTAGAAAGATACTGTGAATATTCTGCATCAAAGTTTCTCTTTGCACCGTTAAGGATCTGGAACATTAATTTCGCTCTGTCGTAGGAATTAAGTGCCTTAACCCCGGTTTTATTGATAACCTTGACAGCAGCGTTAAGTTCCCCTTCCATAACATCGAAAAGAGATACTGCCTCATTGTAATCACGGGTTTTCACGGTAAGAAGAATGTATTTGTCCTTCTTGATATCGTTATGCCCCTGTGCGATTTTATCATCAACGGTTAAGTTGTAATCATCGCAGTATTTATCTGTACTCTTGCCGGAATATGGCAAATGATAATTCATTTTAAGATTTTCTACGGTTTCACGCCTGTTCACGATAACGATAGTGATGTAACAGTTCGGTGGAAACTTATTTAAAATCTTCTTGTATTCTTTCAGGATGTTTTCCTGTTTTGGCTCTGTTTCAGCCATGAAGTTTGCATCATTCATAAGGTATGCCTTGGAATATTCGTCTGCTGAAACCTGAATGATACCGTTATCAAAAAATTTTTCCACAGGAAGAAGTTCCTGAATCGTCTTTTTGATAATCGCCTTGTTCTGTTTCTTTTTGCTCTTTACTTTAACGGCAGTTTCGTTAGCATTAACTTCTGCCTTTTTTTCTTTCTTGCTCATTTTTTACTCCTTTACTTTGTCTGCAATTTTTCAAACTCAACTCTGCATCTTTCTCTTGAAAAAACCAGATGACAGCCAAAATATCTGTGCATCTTTGTAGAGTAGAACCCCGATACGATATCGTTTGTTTTTCCTTCGGTAATCAGGTTGCGGATCTGTTCATCCGAAAGCGGTACGCCCATAAAGTTTCGCCAAACCTTAAAGTCGCAACCGTTTTTGTAGTTATCGCAACCGTAGAATTTTGAATTGTAACTGATAGACGAACCGCAAACAGGGCATTTAAGGTCTGTCAGCACATTGATAGATTTGTCTTTACTCACATTATTTTCCTTTCTCCCGTCAGGGTGTTTATTTTCGCCTATGCGATTTCAAAAAGGCATTTCATACCTTCTCACTTTTAACTCACTAATCTAAAACAAACTTTTCAAAAACCTTAAAAAACGGCAAAAAGACAAACAAAAGTCCTGTAAAAATGACAAAAAACAACAAAGTTTTGTAAAAATGACAAAAAAAACAATAAAAGTTTGTAAAATGACTTTTGCAAAATTTTGCAAAAAGGTCATATTTTCATAAAAAAGGTCATATTTTTTATAAAAAATCACAAATTGACCAAGTTGGTCAATGGACGCACCAAAGCAAGATGGCTTCCTGAACTTTCCGGTTATCAGGGGGAAGTCAAGTCCATCGGAAAGTGAAGGATGGCTTAAAAAGAATGAACGTTTGGGGAAGTCAGACCACTAAAAAAACAAAAAAGTAGAGGGAAGCGTTGCCTCCTGGCTAGGCAACCAACATAGATTTCGGCACCACTTCCGATGATTTACCGCTAAAGTTAGACCGAGGTAACTGAAAAACAGACCGCTTATAGAGAGTTATATACATACATAACTACTAATACATAACCTGTATATAACTCTCTATTATAACTACTAACCCATAATCTTTATAACTACTAACCCATAACCTTATAACCTCTAACCTATAACCTCTATAACCACTAACTGAAGAACCTTATACCTTTAGCAGTTAACTGTTAATAACCTCTAATACATAACTGCTAAAGATATTACACATTTAGCACATACACATTTAGGATTTTAAAAAAATTTTTCTTTTAACGGGAAAAATTGACATTTTTCTCCCAAGTGAAACTTTTTTATGTGTTAAGATAATATTGTGATTAGACAAAGTGACTAATCTTTCATTTTTTGGCGTTTAGGATCAATAGTTTGTGAAGAGGTGGTTAGCGTATTCACACCGTTGGTATTCACAAGCGAGTACATTGTTAGTTCAAAGGCAGAACAGAGGAGTCATGCCCCTCACGGATGCAGGTTCGAGTCCTGCACAATGTATTTACCACCCCGTGAAAATTCATTCTTGGGGGCAAGACGGCTTTAAAACTTAAAGGTTGATAAAATTACCACAAAAAAATTAAAAGCCGTTTTAAGGGGCAAATTTGAGTTCAGAGAGGTATATGGAAATGGTAACAATAACAGACATCCAAAACGAGAATAATGTATCGGTCATATTTACCTTTGAAAATCCTACGCAGGAAGAGAAAAAGATAATCAATGACTTAAAAAAGAAGTTCATAGACCGTAAAGCCGAAGAAGAATACTGGACAATCGGCAAACCGAAGGGCGACGCTGCAAAGAAGAAAGAGGAACGGGAAATCGAAAAGCAGATGTCCTTATTCGAGAGCGTTGATTTAATGCCCGTTCCCGAACTTGACGAGATACCGTTTCTTACCGAGGACATGAAACAGGAAATTATCGCTGAAAGAGAAAAGAACAGTAAAGAAAAAGAGAATAAGCCTGCAAAGAAGTCAGATATAGAGTGGTAACAGCCTTTGGGGAGAAAGTAATGAAAAAAAGATTTGGAAATTTTGGAAAGAGAACGAGAAAGCCAATGGATTTAAAGAGCATAATCCTTTACGCTGTTTTGTTCTTGTTCTTTTTTGTCGCTACGGTCTTTGCCGTAGGTTTTAATTTTAAAACTGTCGTATTCTTACTCTTTATGGCGGGTACTCTGGTTTTCAGTATTTTTAAGTTCGTAACTATGAAAAACAGCCCGATTGCGAAAGAAAGAAGAGAAAGATACGAAGAGTTTATAAATTCCGTAGAAGATGATTTTGACTACGAGAAATACGAAAATGAAGATTTTGAAGAAATGGAAGGAGAAAGTAATGAGAATTATTAGTTTCGCATCCGAAAAAGGCGGCGTGGGAAAGACCACAACAACGGTTAATGTGGCTTTGCATCTTGCCTCATTCGGGTTAAAGGTACTGGTAGTTGATTTAGACGGACAGGGTAATGCAAGCAGGTTCTTTGGTTACATCAAAGACGGAAAGCCTACCACGGCAGAGTTAATCTACAACAAAGTGGCAGGTATTGAATCGAATTACGGAGACTTTATCCGTAACAGCGATTTTAATAACCTCGACTACATTCCGTCATCACAAATGCTGACCGGAATAACCAATTTTATGGCGAATGCACAGGAAAGCAATTATGTACTCAAATCTATCTTTTCAAGCGATTTCTTTGAGTACAACTACGATTATGTGTTGTTTGACTGCAGAACTTTGTTGGATCTTTTGGTTTCAAACGCACTTAACGCATCAGGTTATGTAATTATTCCTGTGGAAGGCGGTATTTATTCTTTTGACGGATTATCGAAAATGCTCGATAAGGTGAACTCCATTAAGGCAAGTACCAACAACAGTCTTGAACTTTTAGGAATTGTCTTGAACAAGCAGAACCGTACCGTAGTATCAACATCTGTCGAAGAAAGCATAAGGGAAGAATACAAAGATGATGTATTTGTAACAGTAGTGCCGTATCTTCCGGCTCAATGTGAAAGCAATGTGCTAGGCAATCTTAAGAGTAACAACTTAAATATTGCATTTCACAATCTGGCAACGGAAGTGGCGTATCGAATCAATCAAAAGGAGAGCAGCAATGAAGAAGGAAGTTAACCATACGACCCTTACGGAAAGGGGCATTATCTATATCCACAGAGAGTACACGGACAAGGAAGAAGCCGTGGAAGACGGATATATGTATATGTTCACATCGGAAGTAGCCGGGGGAGATATTTACGGTGTAACCCTTGATAACAGGGGTTTAAGACATGAGTGCGTGTTAGTAAAGGAGAATAAAGATGGCAAAGAGTAACTGCAATAAGTGTATTCATTCAAAGATGTGCAAATATAACGGGATAACCGCTGATGAACTTTTAAAAGATTTGAAGGATAAGTACGATTTTATCGAAGATGTGGAATTTACCTGCAAGTATTTTGAGAAACCGGGCGATAACGAAAAGCCTGAAATTAAGGTTTCCCAAAAGACAACGGAAAAGGTAAATGCCATAAAGCAGACGGTTATTACCGATTCGGCTGCACCGGAGAAAAAGCAGAAGGAAAAGAAAAAAGATAATCTGGATGAAAAGTTTGCATCTCTTTCCGTATTCAGCCTTGGGTTTGACAAGGATGTGGAGAATGAATTTACAGCGTTAAAGATGGGTACAATGAAAGATGTTTATGCAATGAGTTACAAATTAACAGATGAAAGCAGGAATAAGATAAATGCTAAACTTGAAGTTTTTAACCAAAAGAAAATCTGATGATGTAGGGGAGTGGATAAATGCTTATGACATTACAAGATGTTATTGCTCGAAGTGTAAAGCAAGGTATTACGAAACCACGGGGTTATCCGTAAATTACTTTATCTTCATGCAAAGAATAAGACCAATATCCCCACCAAGGTATTGTCCGAACTGCGGACAAAAGAAAAGACGATAAGGAGAAAATAAAATGACAAAATTAGATTTTAACAGTATGAAAAGACAAAGAGAGAGTAAGGAAGTTGAAACAGTTACGGCACCTGAATTACAAAAATCATTTGCCGAAACTTGGGGAACATTTCCACCTGTAACCAAAAAGACTGGAGACGAAGAAATAGTAAAACTGCCTCTTGATAAGATTTCCCCGTTCAAGGGTAAAAAGGGCAGAAAGCAGCCTTTCAAAATCGACAAGCAGAAGGTTGAATCCTTAAAGGCATCCCTGAAAGATGTGGGCGTTATTACACCGATTATCGTAAGACCGTTTGAAGACGGCTATCAGATACTTTCAGGTCATCACCGTTTCAAGGCTTCAAAGGAACTGGGATTTGAAACTATCCCTGCCGTAGTACGAAATGTACCTGATGATAAGGTGGAAGCGTACATCATGGAAGCCAATATTCAGAGGGTAAAACTGCTCCCGACAGAGTACGGCAATATCTTTGAAAGATATATGGAACTCCGTAAGGACTTAAATGTTTCCGTGCAGGAAGTAGTAGAAAAGTTCGGTGTTTCCAAAAAGAGCCTTTACCGCTACATCAATGTTATTAAGTGTACCCCGGATATACAGGATTTAATCGACAGCGATAAAATCAATGTGGACTGTGCTGATCTGATTAAGTCAATGAGCGAAGAAGAACAGCAAAGCCTTGCCGAGTATGTTGGAACATTAGATACAGCATTAACTACTCCACTCCTTAAGGACTATCTCGATAGGGATAATAAAAAGGATTTGGAAGTTTCGGAAGAGCCTGTAAATGAAACCGAGACGGTAGAGGATATCGAAAGTGAAACAGATGAAACTGCCGATAGCAGCACCGATGAAAACGCAAGCGAAAACATCGAGACTACCCAAGCAGAGCCTGTTGTTACAGAACCTGTCAAAACAGAACCTGTTTCCGAACCTGTTACCAAGCCTGTTGTAGAAACTTCCATGGTTGAGGAAATCGAACCTATCGAAGAAGAGGCTATGACCATAACCGCATCGGAAGAGTCCTTTGATGAAAGGTGCGATAAAGTTTTAGATAACTTATACGAACTTTATACATCACAGTATGGCGAAAATGTTCCAAGAGATGAGTTCAAAAGCCGCATAAAGGACTGTGCTGAAGAAATGTTAATATGATATTTGTAAGAGCCGTAAGAATAACCGCTTACGGTTCTTTTTTTTTGAGTGCAAATTTGTGATTTTGCACACCTGAAAAAGGGTACTGATTTTTGTAAATGCTTATCTAGTTACACTTTTAGAAAAAGCCACTTCTCATTTTGTGTCAATTTGACACATTTCAAGGTTACACTTTTAGAAAACACTACCCTTTATTTTGTGTCATTTTGACACTTTTTAATGCTCACAAAAGGTTATCTTTTCAGGATTTAAGGTTATTCTTTTGTGTCATTATGACACGAATAGCATTTCTAAAAAGGTTGTCCTATCTCGGAATTTTTAACAGTTTTCCACGGGGTAGTTTTCCGATTCGTTTTAGAATAGTGATAGAAAGCAGAAAGGAGAGGCTATGAAACAATACAAGAAATTAACTTATGCTCTTAAGCAGAAACTTGATAAGAAAAATATGAATGTTTCCGATTACCGTATCAAGGAGCAATGTGGAAACGAGTATGTGCTTATCAATATTAAGACAAACAAAGAAATCAGGATGTAGGAGATTAGGATGAGAGAATTTTACATAAACATCAATTCGATTGAGAAAGTGAAGACCTTTTGTGAAGAGGCGAACAAAGTGGAGTGTGATATTGAACTTTACTGTGGAAAGTATGTTGTAGATGCCAAATCCATTATGGGTATATTTTCACTTAACATATCAAAGCCATTAAAAATGGTGGTCAATTCAGACGGCGTGGATATAACAAACTTATATCCGTTTATTATGTGAGAAAGGAACTGAAAATGGGAAAAACAATTTTTATTACAGAGAAACCTTCAGTAGCACAGGAATACAGAAAGGTACTTAAAGTAAATGCTGAAGGAAAAACCAATGGCTATATCGAAGGCTATTCAAATGAATTAAAGAAAGATGTGATTATCACTTGGGCGGTAGGGCATTTAATCGCTCTTGGTAATGTAGATGAACAGATCGAGCAAAGAGCCATACCAAAGAAAGAGTATGAAGAGATAAGACGTAAGTGGTCAAAGGAAAATCTTCCGATTATTCCAAAGAATTATATTTATGTGCCAAACCCGTCTACCTATGACCAGTTCAAGGTTGTAAAGAGTGTTTATACCAGAAAAGATATTGATGCTATTTACTATGCAGGCGACTCTGGTAGAGAGGGTATTTATATTCAGGCACTTATCCGTAACCAGATATTCAAGACCGCTCCCAAGTTTGATGAAAGGGTTGTATGGATTGACTCATTTACAGAAGAGGCTATCTTAAAGGGCATTAAGGATGCCAAACCTTACTCCCATTATCAGCCTATGATTGATAGTGGATATGCAAGGGCAATATCAGACTGGCTTATCGGTATGAACTTTACCCAAGCCTTTACCCTTACATCCCACACCTTAATCAATGTTGGTAGAGTTATGACACCAACCCTTGCCATGGTTGTTGACAGACAAAATGAGATTGATAACTTTACCAAGACAATGTTCTATGGTTTAAAGGCAAATGAGACCGCTTTTTGGAAAGCGAATAAGGGTGCGTATGAAGATATTCTTTATAACGAGAACGGGTTCCTTAAAAAAGACGATGCTCTTAAATTAAAAGAGAAGATTGAAACAGATATGAAATATACCGTGGAGAAGGTAACGGTAACACATAAAAAGGAACTGGCACCGCTATTATTCAACCTTGCTGATTTACAGAACCATTGTTCAAAGAAATATCATATTTCTCCGTCAAAGGCTCTGGAAATAGCACAGAGTTTATATGAAAAGAAGATGACTACTTATCCGAGAACGGATGCAAGAGTATTGTCATCTGCTGTTGCAAAGGAATATAAAGAGAAATTCGGACATAATATTCCAAGCAAGTATATAGACGATAGTAAGATAACTGACCACTATGCCATTATCCCGACATTCCATAAGACAGGTTTAACAGGACTTGAAAAAGATGTTTATGAGGATATCTTGGAAAGATACATGAACATTATGAAACCTGCCTATGAATATGACGGTGTTAGTGTGGTTTATCTGCATAAGACCGGGGAGCGTTTCTACGAGACTTGGAAGATAGTTACGAACCGTGGTTGGAAGAACACAAAAGAAGATGATGAAAGCACAAAGGCTATTCCGAAAGAAGGCGAGGTAGTGGAAATTAAAACCATCGACCTTCGTGAAATGGAAACAAAACCACCCGTAGCCTTTACAACAGGTTCCCTTATTATGGCAATGGAAAAAGCGGGAAAACTTATTGAAGATGAAGAACTGCGTGAGCAGATAAAGACCTGTGGTATCGGTACATCTGCAACAAGATCGGGTATCATTGACAAACTTGCTGATAAACAGTTCATTACCATAAACGGTAAAACACAAAAGATAGAGCCAACAGAACTTGGTAAGAAGATAATCCCTATCGTAAAGAAATTTGATGAAGGTTTGGTTTCCCCGGTTAAGACAGCAGACCTTGAACAGAAACTGACTGATATTGTGGATAAAAAGAAGAATAAGGCAGAGTTCTTGGAAGAAATGAACGGTTATGTGAAAAATACCGTTAATGTAATCTTAAAGGGTAATACCGAAAACCTTGGCTCTTATAATGGCAACAAGGGTTCTAACCATAAGGATTATGACTGCCCTTGCTGCAAGAAGCCTATGAAGTATGGTAAGTTCGGTTACTACTGTGATAAGAATAACGGTGGTTGTGGTTTTAATGTACCGAATGATTACTTCGGAACGAAACTGACCGAGAGCGATGTGAAGAAAATCTTTGAAAAGGGCGAGACGGGGAGTAAACAGTTCTTCTCCCAGAACCATAAAAAGTATTTCGCTAAACTGGTTGTTAATAAAGAGCAGAAGAAACTTGTAAAAGAGTTCGTAAATAAACAGTAAAAACGGGGGAGTGAAAATCTCCCCTGTTTGTTTTGAAATAATGATATTAAGTGAAGGATAAAAAAGAAGGGAGCCACTAAATGAGTAGAGACTGGACACCAAGAGAAACGCTTTGTGTGGATAGGAAGTTAGAAGCGGAAGGCAAGATGCCACTTCACGATTCAAAAATATCAGTATGGCTGAATACGGATGAAGAGAAACAATACTTGTCCGATTTAGCGGGCAGAGTAGATAAACTGTTTAGAGATTTCGATCCGTATGGTTATATGGATGATGTCGAAGATGAGGAAGAAAATGTCAAAAAGATAGAAAAAGATATTTATTCCTGTGATGAAACTTTAGACGGCATGATTGAAACAGTTCAAGAGATAGCCCAAGATGATGAATTAAAAGAAGAGGCATTAAAGATAGCCGAAGAACTAAAAGCCGTAATTAAACATCACCGGGCTTGGAATGATAAAGCAAGAGAAGAATTCCCAAATCTTTCCTTTTTGCTTGGCGGTTTTGAAACAGGCATTTATAACGAACTTAAAGATGATACTGCAAGAAAGAAGACTTACGAAAGAGCAGAAATGATTTTAAAGGTTATTGCGTATCGAAACGAGAGTGAAGAGATAGATGATGAGATGATAGCGGAAAGATTAGAGTGCTTATCCGAGATGTCCTATAAGAATATGTTCTTCATAAAACCGTCTTTGGTAACGGCTGTAAGAAACTGGTATAACCCAAATCCTAATGAGTTTTACTATAACGGCGAAAACAATAAAGCCCTGGTGGAGAAATTGGACAGCATAGCCGAGGAAATGGAAAACGCTGTTAGTAAGAGTAAGACTACGAAAAGGAATAAGGGCGCAGAAAGATAATGCTATACATTTGTAGTGTCATAATGACACACAAATCAAAGCGTAAGAGTGTAATAAAAGTGTAGAAGTGTAGATAAGAGTGTAAATGTGTAACGAGATATACATTTAACAACATTTAACACTTAACACCTAATATTTAACTTTTTAAGGTTTTAATTTAACTATTTAACTTTAACATTTAACTTTTTAACAAGTGTCAATATGACACAACCGGAAGGGGAAAATTAACAGTTTTCCACATAGTCTGATTCAGACATATCATATAATTAAGTTAAAGAGAAATGAGTTCTCTAAAAAAGGAAAGACAGGATAAGGATTATCGAAGGTCTTTGTCCTGTCTGTTTTTTACCAAAAAAGTAATAAGTAATGAAAGGAAAATTAACGATGAAACCTACGGCGATGAAGTTAACAGACGGACTATTTAACTTTGAGTGCAAATTCAAATTTACACAAGGCAAAGACGGAAAAGAATGACGAATTCTATACACAGTTAACAGATGTTGCAAAAGAACTAATGCACTATAAAGAGCATTTTAAGGGAAAAACAGTCTTTTGTAACTGTGATGACCCCACTTGGTCAGCATTTTGGAAGTATTTCCACCTTAATTTCGAACAGTTGGGCTTAAAGAAACTTATATCTACGCATTATGATAGATATGAGCCTACCTACAAAATGGAATACGAAGGCGGTAATGACAACGATATTGAAGTCGGTGTGAAGACTCCACTTGAAGGTAATGGCGATTTCCGTAATCAGGAGTGTCTTGACCTACTTGATGAGGCAGATATTGTCGTAACAAACCCGCCATTCAGCCTGTTCCGTGAATATGTGGCTGTTCTGATGGAGCATGAGAAGAAATTTCTTATTTTAGGAAACAAAAATGCTGCGACTAACGACAAAGACATTTTTCCATTATTCTATCAAAATGAATGTTGGTTTGGTTTTAATAGTCCTGCCGAGTTTAATACGCCTGATGGCGTTACAAAAAAAGTAAATGGGCTTACGAGATGGTTCACAAATCTGGATATAACTAAAAGACATGAGAAGTTAATTACATGGCGAACATATAATCCTGATGAGTACCCGAAGTTTGATAATTTTGATGCTATCAATGTGAATAAAACTACCGATATTCCTTATGACTATTATGAACCGATGGGTGTTCCTATCACCTTTATGGATAAATACAATCCCGATCAGTTTGAAATACTCGGTGTATTAAATGCAAGCACAGATGAACAAGCAGGGCTTCCGAATCTCCGTTATTACAACGATTTTAAAGAAGTTAAACCCGACGGAAGTTATACGGGTTCAAGTGGCGGCAAGGCAAACGGAAATGCGGTTATGAGGGGCAAGGCTCCTAAAGGTAATTATTTTTATAACCCTGCGACAGGCGAATATATTCACTCTTTATATTCAAGGCTTATTATCCGTAGGAAAGTAGGTGCGTAATATGGATGATATACAACTTCTTTATAATTATATAGAGGGCAATATAAAAGTTATTTTTTTGGAAAAGGGGCAATTATTGTATAGGTTCATAAATAAAGAACCACAAAAAGTAAATTGTGAAATGACACATAATAAAGGTCAAGAAGGACGATGTAATAAGTATCGGGATATTTACTATTGTTCTACTTCATTATCTGGGATGCAGATGGAACAAAATAATAAAAAACTCAAAGGTTCAATAATTGTAGCAGAAGTAATTGATACTATTGAATTAAGTTGTCCGACTAAAGAATTATTGATGCGGTTTAGAGGTAGAACCCGTGAAGACAAACCCGATGTTGTCCACTCAATATTATCTGTTGTGGGTTTAGATTATGTGGTAGATTATGATTTTACAAACGATATAGCCGAACATTTTTTCAAGATTACTCCAGATGGGATTTTTTATCCCTCGAAAAATTCGATTGATTGTGATATAGGTGAATTTACAATTGTTTTTGACGACAATACCGCTTTTAGTAATATAGCATTAACGGAAAAAGGTTTTTCTAAAATAAAACTTAAAAAACCTATCGTATATTGGAATGGATACACGCAAATAATTAAATAAATAGAAAGGACTGACAATTATGCAAATAACAGAAACCAAAATTAAGGTATCAGAATTATGTAATGGTTACAAAGACGATGGTGATGGTGGCGTATATGGCTATAACGGTAAGTTATGTGTACGCCCTGCCTATCAAAGAGAATTTGTCTATAAGGACAAGCAGCGTGATGCTGTTATTGACACGGTAAGGAAGGGATTTCCGCTTAATGTGATGTACTGGAGTAAGGTTGCAGATGATGTTTTTGAAGTCCTTGACGGACAGCAGCGTACCATTTCTCTTGGACAGTATCTTAATGGTGATTTTGCTGTTAAAATCAACGGAAATGATAAGTTCTTCCATAACCTTACAGACAATGAAAAGAAGCAGATTGAAGATTATGAGGTTACTATTTATATCTGTGAAGGCTCTGAAGAAGAAAAACTTGAATGGTTTAAGGTAATCAATATTGCAGGCGAAACTCTTACCAATCAGGAACTTTTAAATGCCACCTATGCGGGTACTTGGCTTTCCGATGCAAAGAACTATTTCTCAAAGCGTAACTGCGTAGCAGGACAGTTTGCCGATGGCTTTATTAAAGGTAACCCTATTAGGCAGGACTATCTGGAAAAGGCGTTATCGTGGATAGCCGATCGTGATGGTTTAGAATCCGGTGCTAAATATATGGCAATTCATCAGCACGATGCAGATGCTAATGAGTTATGGCTCTATTTTCAGGAAGTTATATCTTGGGCTAAAAGAATGTTCCCTAATATGCAAAAGAAACTTACCGAAGGACAGGACTGGGGTATTTTATATAACAAGTACAAAGCAAAGGTATATAACACAAATGAAATGCGTACTTTAATTGATAAACTGCTTATTGATGAAGATGTAACCAAACAGCCGGGTATTATCCCTTATGTTTTGTCGGATAGAACCAAACATGATGAAAAATACCTTTCTATCCGTGCATTTTCAGAGCAGATGAAACGAAGAGTATATGAAAAGCAAGGTCATAAATGCGCTTACTGTGTAAAGAACGGTATTGATACCGAATATGCTTTTGAGGAAATGCAGGGCGACCATATTATTCCTTGGTCACAGGGTGGTCGTACCGTAGAGGATAATTTGCAGATGTTATGTCAAAGATGTAATAATGATAAGTCTGCACAGTAGGTAATAGAGGTGAATAATATGGCAAATTTTGAAAACTATGACGATTTTATTCTCGGCAGATGTATTCACGAATGCGACAATGAGCGGTGGAAACTCAAAAAAGGTGAAACATTGGAGGACCGATTTAAGACACTTGGCGTATTATCCTAAATCGAATAATAAGGGGGAAAATCTATGATAGCAGTAGCAATAATGGGTTATATCTTTGAAATATGTGTATTATTTACAGTATCCATTCAATATGGCTTCAATCTGAAATATGTAGCCCTGTGCGTTGGGCTTTGCACGATACAACTTATCGTTAATATTTGGTCAGCATATGATAATGATAGGAGTAGACGATGGAATCATTCATAAAAGCATTAAGGTATCTTCCTGTTGTTGAAGCCGTACCATATCTGTTCTTTTACTACATAGCATCTGTTATGCGGATGATACGTACAAAATCATCAAATGATGTATCCATAATAGCATGGGTAACATCAACGATAGTTCAATATGGATACATAGCATACGGATTATTGATAGTCAAAGAATGGCAGTACATATTTTCGTGTTTTTGTGCATCTACAGGAACCACAGCGGTACTAATAACAGCATTATATTTCAGATATAGGAGGAATGTATGCAAATAATAGCAATTTATTATTATGGATTTAATAGAGATGAGTGGAAAGAGTTTAATAATATTTTTGTTTGATTTATAAAACGATTGAATAGAAATTTTTAGTTGTTTTTAACGACTAAATAAGTTGCTTTTTAAGAATAAGTTAGAAAAGAAAAACTAAGGGAGAAATGTATGGAATTTAGTGATGAGAAACATAATAATTGCAAAGAACCAAACGGAAAAGTTGTTGAAACGACTTTAACAGGCGATATGGAGTGCGATGCTTATGATTATGAATATGAGTGTGGTGCTATATATCATCATAACTATATGGATGTTTTAGGAAGCAGAGACCACGATTGTTTTTGGGATTGTTCTCAATGCAAAAAAGGAAAAAACAATGGCTAATTTAGGTGATTACGAAAACTATAACGACATAAATCCATCTTATGACGCTGAATACTGCTATGAGTGTTCAGGATATGGTGATGATGTTTATACAGATGAAGACGGAGAACTGCAGATACGGTGTACGGAGTGTCCATTTTCATTAGATTACAGGGAAGAAAACTACTAACAAGGGAGAATTACTATGACACATGAACTTAAATTATTACCACAATACTTTAATGATGTTGAGAACGGTATTAAGAACTTTGAAATTAGAAAGAATGACCGTGATTATAAGGTAGGCGATACTTTACTTTTACGGGAATGGGATAATGAATATACAGGCAGAGAGATTACCAGAAAGATTGATTATATCCATAAAGGAGACGGTCAGTTTGGTATTGCCGAAGGGTACTGTATATTAGGGCTTCAGGATCCGATGCTTAAACTAATAAAAGACCAAATCATAGAAGAAAGCGATTTTGCCTATGCAGATTTTGACAGATATAAAGAAGAGGTTTTAGGTATAGAGCCTGATGAACTGCCGGATGATGATTTCAGATACGGAATGAACAGGGCTGTCGAGATTATATGCGACCACGCTGCATTAAAACAAAGGGAAATTGGTTCCAAGCAGATTGACACAATCAAACTGGAAAATAATACACCCAAAATAGCGAAAGGACACACATTGTAAGTGATATAAAGGCGTGAATTAACGCCTTTTTTATTGCTCTTTTAATCGTCATTAAAGTTAGTTTTAGAATATTGAATTAAAATAGAGAGGTATAAATATGAACGGAGATACTGAAAATTCATCTAAAACAGAAAAAGCCTGTGAGTTAATGGAAACTTTGGAGTATAGGCATTATCCACCAAAGGCTATGACGAATAACGGGCTTATGAACAGATTTTATGAGATACAGCACGAATTAAGGTGTTATGTTTCCAACGTAATATCGGGCAGTATTCCGATGAAAGAAAGAAACGACTATCTTGCTTTTGGATGTGTATGTTTTAATGAACACGGTTCTGATTCTGCCATTTACGGTGGCGTGTTGGAGGATAAAAACGGAAGAAAACTGGGTGCGTTTTTGTATCACGGAAGAACCGGGGCTGTGGATTATTACAATAATGCCATGCTTGAAAAGATGCGACTTGAAAAGAGTGCATATTTTGACTTTACGATGGTAGTTACACCGCCAAGCACATTTAATGAAATGTGCAAGCGTGTAATGAATTTAAGGGAAGATTCCGACAGATTATACATAAGACCACTTAAAGAGAGTGAAAAGGAACTGTTCTTAAACTGTAAGGAATTTGCAGATGAATATTACATCCCTAACGAAGAAGAAAAGCAGGGGCTTTTAACGGAAACTATGAATAAAGAATATGTTCCCCTTACTTTTTTCGATGATGTAAAGGAAAATATGGACAATATCTCAATGGAATATAGGAAATACAGAAAAGAAAAAGAGTTAAAAGAAGAAGAAATTTATCCAAATCGGAACGGATTATGCTAAAATTGACAATTTTCCCCAAGTTAAATTTTTGAAAGTTATATAATTAAAATAAGAAAAGGGATAACCCTTTAAAGAAAGGAAAATAAAGATGACCACAGAAGAAAAGATTTATGAGTTTTATGAATATATCGCAGATAAAATAGTCGATATGAAAAACTATGTGGAACACATGAAGAACCCTGAAGACAGGGAAGTAATTGAACTTGATGTGCAAAAGGTCAAAGACGCTTGTGCCGATATAACAAGAGCATACGGCGAAATTGACGAAGCACTAATGAGTGATGAAGATGAAGAGTAAATGTGAGAGCATTACTCTTTGTTGTGTTGTTTAATAATATTTTTTTAACGAAAGGATAGGTAAAGAATTATGAAAGCAAACATTTTAGGAAGCATTTTAGGATTATTAGCAGTATCAACAATAGCAGGTGGTATCGTATTTGTAGCCCCGAAGATTAGCGAGAATATGGGTACTGCGGTTGGTAATGCACCCGAGGAAATCGTTTCAGCCGAGAGAGTTGAAGGCGATGAAAATTTATCGGATGATTTAACGACAGATTTACTCACTATTGAAAAGGAAGAAGAGGAAACTGTTGTTAATAAGGAAGAGCCAAAAACAGAAGAAGAAATAGTAGTAGAAGAAACAGATGAAAAGGCGGAAACAGAGAAGCCTGAAGAGAAGATTACGGAAACAGCAAAAACAGTAACGGAAACCATAGAAGCGGCAACTGAAACTGCAAATGTGGCAGAAGAGGTTGTTGCTGAGACTACCGAAACTACTGCCGAAACACCTACCGAAACAGTAGAACAGCCTACACAGACTACTACTGAAACAGTAGCAGAAACACCTACTGAACAACCGACAGGTGATGCAGACAGAAGTGAGTGGAAGCCACTTTTCGCACCTATCGAAAACCCTGCAAATGATAGCGAAAGAATGTATAACGAAATGGTTTCATCTACATCTATGGAAGAGTTTATGCAAAGACAGGAAGCACTTAATAACGCTTCATTTGATGGAAACGGCAACTTGGTAGATCCAAGTATGATTACATCAGAGCCAGAAACAAGTACCGCAACAGAGGTAACAGAAGAAATCGTAATCGAAGAATAATAATATGAGGTAAGTAAAAAATGAAGAAGATTAAAAGAAAGGCAACGAAATATTTAAGTTTTGTACTTGCACTTATGATGGCGGTAGGGGTTTTGCTCCCCTATCTGCCACCTCTTCATGTAGAGGCAAGTGTATCAAGTACGGCTTTAACGGTAACGCAGAGTAGTCCGCAGACTGCTACCTTTACCCATAAACACGCCGTAGCGGGTAGCGCCGTAACGAATAAGAAAATACAGGCAAACAGTACGGTATCGGGTAGAACAGCCCAGAGTGCTTGTTACAGCACATCTGTAATTCACTCCCACGAAGGTAATACAACATCGGGGGGCGCTTGTTATGACCCGACATACCATACTCATACAACAGCCTGTCATACGATTAAATATCATCAGCACGCAGACTCTTGTAAAGAGTATAAGGCAAGATATTCTTATGTTTTTGTTGGTAGCGATACTTATTATGAAAGAGGACGAACATTCGGTTATTGCCCTTATTGTGGACACGCCATAATTTCAAGGCACACACAGGTTATTAACGGTGTGAGATACACAGCGTACTCGGATTTGGATTATGGATTTGGCGGTAATGTTAACGGCAGGGAAGATAGCCCTCACGTTAAAACGGGTGTCTGGTATGATAATAAGACAGGAAGTTATGTTACAATGCCGGATTGCTATAATGGTGGCACATCTATTTGTACTTACGCTTGTTGTTGTAATGGTGCTACGGGTGGTGGCTATTTCTCAAATGCAGGTACTGCTAATCATATGCCATCTGACGCTGTTTTGAAAAGCGGTACTATTAAGTATTGGTCAGGCAACTATATTTGTGGTAAAACCACATCTACTGTTGAGAGTGATACCATTACCTGTGGTAAATCTACGACTACTGTTGTGGGTTATCACTTAAAGGGAACAGATCCATATTATACATCAAGAGTATGGACTCAAAGTTGTGGTATTGCGGAAGGTGCTGTAACCGCAAAGGCAACAGTATCAGCCGATAGCGATAATAAACTTACTCTTACAATGAGTAATGTAAATGCAAAGACATCTTATACAGTAACTTGGACAAAGCCGGATGGAACTACCGTTAACGGTGGCACTACTTTACAATGCGATACATTAGGTACTTATAAATGTACTGTTAATGTAAAGACCACAATAAACGGTTCAGTAGTTGATAATGATACTGCAGTATTTAATTATAATGCGGTACCAAAGGCAACATCTGTTAAGTTTTTTGATTATTACAGAATGCCTGAATATCCAAATAATGTACCTACAAATCCATTCTATACAATGAGTATGACAAAAGGCAATGTGGGTTCTAATGCAAAAATGACCGCATATCCTACATATACAGGCTATAACTTTTTAGGTATCTATACAGGTACTGATACATCGTCAACAAGAGTATTTGATGAAAATGGTCAGTATTTAGGTGATGATAGTTTCCTTCCTCTTAATGGTGGAACAGTAAACCTTTACTGCTTATATGCACCAAAGGACATCACTATTACATATGATACACATAATACTAATGGGCTTTATGATAGCGATATGGGCGTTGAAATATCAGGCAGATTTCATACTGGTGTAGATACTCCTGATGTTAAGACAGATACATTCACTTATGATACCGCAAATGCTACATTGTCAAATCAGGCTAAAACATACGAAGGTTATACCTTTGAAGGTTGGTACGATAATGTAACAGGAAGTGGCTCTTATCCGTGGTGGATGAATGGTTGGATGCCATATAACGGTACGGGTAATAAGATATTTGACGCAAACGGACTTGTTGCACAGACAGGTAAGCATAAGGGTACTGGTAGTACATTACAGCATATCTTAAAGTTAAGTGAAGATACTACGCTTTACCCAAGATATACACCTAATGCTTATACGCTTTATTACTATACTGATAAGGCTAATACACAGTTAGCATCTAAAACTGTATATTATGATGCACCCGTAGAAGTAACTTATTATGATTGGCGAGATTATTCCGTTGAACATTATCAGTCTGTACCGAGTAGTTACCAAAATTATTATAATTTTACAGCAACAGGTGGTTCAGTTGACCGTAATAACAATGATGTTGGTTTTGTTGCTGACGGATGTGAATATGTAGAAGGTTACTATTTTGATGGTTGGGATTGGGAAGATACAGGTAATCCTGCTGTTAGACCGTGGTTTAATAACCCGACAGGTGGCAGTTATTATGATACAAGCCTTAACGATAGTGCAGTAGAAGCAAATGGCAATTCAAAACTTTGGAAATGGGATTATGACAGAACATTGGTTACTGTTTATAAACCAAACCATTATGGTTTAAGGTATTGCGACCGTATCTTAAATAGAGACGGGAATGGCGATTTAGTTGATCCGGAAGTTATGGAGTCATTACCGACTGGTTGGGATAGCAATAATAATCCAAGTGGAAACGAAGACTTTATTAAGACACAGTATGCAGATGTAGTTTATGATGGTACAGATAATTTTGCAGGTACTATCAGAGAATATGAAGGCTACACACTTGATGGTTATTATGGCGTACTTTATTTCCCTTATGGTTCTCCACAAGACTATGGCAGAACTTGGATAATTGACGGACAGCAGTACAGAATAAATCCTTGCGATTATTATGGACACGGTTGGAATAATCAAAGACATACTTACGAGAACAGAGTAATTGATGTAATGACAGGTGATGCAAGTAACTTACCTGCACACGAAATACCTGACTCATATACACCACATACAATCGAAACTCCTGAAAAAGAGTTATTATCAAGAGTAGATGGAAGTGATGAAACACCACCTGTTAATTTAACTAAACTGACAAAGTGGGTAGGTAAGGTATATAACGCCGATGGTACATTAGTAGACGGTAAGTGGAATATCTTATTTGATACAAACATATATCCAAGATATACTCCTAACCATTATACATTAAGCATTAACTTTGATAAGGACAGCAATTTAGAGCCAAGAGATATGACCTATAATGAGATTTATGGTTTAACAGATGAAGACAAGGCATCTGTAACACCTTATCGTGGTTATACCTTTAACGGTTGGTTTGATGATGACCTTGGACAGATATTTGATGAAAATGGTGAGAATACAAACGGAAATCTTTGGAAGTATTTACAGGATGTAAATGCAAAGGCAACTTATAGTGCCAATCCGTATGTAGTTCACTACAACACAGAAGAAAACAAGACACCTGATAATGACCTTGATGTAGTATTTGATGACCCGTACAGAATACCTGAAGATGATGTAGAAAAAGTACCTGAAAAGGACGGTTATACATTCGTAGGTTGGTTTGATGAAGAGACGGGCGAAAAGATATTTAACGAAGACGGTACATCTGTTGATGATGTATATGACTTTGATAAGGATATTACCGTAGTAGTTAAATACTCAAATAACCCTATCAATGTAAAAATCAGTACGGAAACTGACAGAAAGGTTAATGATAACGGTATCGGTAAGAAATCAGAGTATGAGTATGATATTACCGAGAGAGTAGAGTATTATGACCTTGGATATGGAAAAATCGAAGTTCCAACAAAGAGAGGTTATGACTTTACAGGTTATGTTGTAAATCCGTTAAATAACGGAGAAAAAACATACATCTGGAACGCAGATGGAAAGCCTTCGGAAGAACTCTTTAGATGGCTCCCGGTAGTTGGCGACAGCGTACTTGTAACATCAACCTTTAAGCCAAGCACTATTAAGGGCGACATTGATGCAAAGAAGTACGATCCGAAAACGGACACAGAGAGTGATAATCCGATTCATATTGAAGAGGTTTATGACGAGCCATATGATAAACTGCCACATCTGCCTGAAAAGGAAGGTTATGACTATGAAGGAATAACCGATAAAGACGGAAATCCTGTCTATGATAAAGACGGAAACCCTGTTCAGGATGTATGGCAGTACACAGAAGATGATATTAAAGAATTTATCATTAAGTGGACTCCGAAGTGGTATGTCCTTGTATATGACAATGGCAAGGAACAGAAGATTTACTTTGATAAAGAAGTGCCGGATATCGGAACAATGAGTAAAGACGGTCATACCTTTGGTGGTTATAGTTTCGATTACTTCGGAAAAGAGACATTCATCATAAATGGAAGCGGTCATTATACTGCTGAAAAATGGACTTATGATGTAGGTAAGAGCGGTACTAAAATACCACTTAAAGATTTGTGGGATGTAAACCATTACATTGTAACAGTAAAACTTGATGACGGTACGTCTTATCCTGTAACTGTTACTTATGATATGGCATATAACAATGTTACTATTCCTACCAAGACAGGTTATGTATTTAATGGCTTTGATACGGAATATAACAGCAGTTACCCGTCAGAATATTCCACAGCATTTTGGAATAGTGATGGTACTCCTTCCCTTGACAGATATACCTATACACATGATATATCGGTACTGGTTAAGTGGAAGCCAAAGACCTATTATCTGCATATGGATGATACAGTAATTACCGTAACTTATGATGATATCATAAGAGGTAATGCACCTATTAAGATAAAAGGCGAAGATAAAGATGGTAATAAGATTTATGAGTATGACTTCAAGGGTTGGTTCTATAATGATATTCCAATCTTTGATGCGAACGGTAAGCCGATACTTTCCAGATGGAATATAGACGCAGGACCGGACGGAACACATATTTACCTTTCCGATGGTTTTGATGAAAGCGAAACGATTATCGAAACACCGAAAGAGATAATCGAAGAGCCGGAAGAGATAACGGAAGTAAATGTAGAGCCGATTCCGAATAATCCGGGAAAGGATATAGGAAAGCCGATTATCAGAAAGATAATTGAAACTGTAATGTACACGGTTATTTCAATACTGTTCTTAATCGTACTTGGATTATTCCTCTTCTGGTTATTGTTCTTCTTCGGAGAGATAACGCTTGTATATAGATATAACGAGCGTAAGAGCGAGAAGAAAGGAAAACCTGTTCAGACTCTTGACGGCATCTTCTTAATCAAGAGATATAAGAAGAAGGACAGAGTAGAAGACACAAAGCACTATGTAGACCTTGAAAAGGTATTATTCAGGGGTAAAGACAGATACTACCATATGCTGCTTGATACAAATGCTGATATGGTATCCCTTAAGTTTGGATGGTTATTCAGAAATGTCTTTTATAAGAATACCGATGTAATTGTCCTTTGCAATGATGTATATAACAAATATCGTCTTGGCAGAAAGGATAAGAACAAAGGAGACCTTGAAAAAGGCGGTAAACTGATGCTTCACTTAAGTAAGAAGTTCGGGGATGAAGATGGAGATTATGTATATCTTCCACCGAAATCCACCGAAACAAGAAAGTATTATTAAACCTTAAGAGGGGGTGGCGATAAGCCACTCCCTTATACGGTAAGGAGAGAAAAAATGAATTACTTTAATATCCATAATTTAGACCTAAACAGTCCGCTTGCCGAAAGATATTCTTACCTTGCGAAGAGTTATGAGGGAGAAATGAGCGAAAGGCAAAGTGTGTACTGCTATGTGGAAGGTTATACAAACGAATGGGGCAGAAGAGCCTATCGGTTAAGAGAGCGAATGACAAATAAAATTATTACCTTTTGGGTGTCCGATCTTGATTATACAAAGGCAGAATTTCGTAAGGAAATAAGAGAATATCTAAACAGAGCCAAACGGGAATACTGGAATACGAGCCTGTTTTCAAAGGTGGGAGATTTCAGTATCTGCGTACAGGGTATATTCGGAAAAGAAACAGGCGAAGAAATAGAAGTGCTTGTTTATTTTTGTGAATGTACTTTTGTAGGAGAAGAGAACAGCCTTTTGGTAGATGTAAGTAAGATAAATGAGGAGTAGACGATGTTTAATACAAAGGAAGCGAAGAAAAGTTTTTTAAGAGTATTTGAGAATAAAAGGGAGATTTATAAATCCCAGATGTATAAAAATTCCTATGTTCTTGATTACATGAAGGATAAGGATAATCAGACAAAGGATTGCTGCATTATCACTTTAGACGATAAGAAGATGAAGTGGAAGTTCTATAACCATTTCTATAAAGCAGAGATTAAGTTTGACAAAATGGAATATGAGCAGTTTGTAATGAAGATGTATGAACAGTTCCCGGAATTAAAAGAATTTTACCGTTATATCCAGATGGTAAAGGGATAATTAACAGTTTTCCACGAAGGAAAAAGGGGAACTTTGGTAAAATATAATCAGAGGATAAAGAAATGAAAGAAATCATTAAAACCATAACAAAAGAAGAGGCATTTCAAAAAGAAAAGCCACGCTATAATCCATACCAGACAGGTCATGGCGTTATGGGTGATATAAAATATAACAGAGAAAAGCAAAAGAAAAAGGACAAAATCATCATAAGGGAATCGGACTATGAATAAAGGTGTTAAGAAAATCAGGGAATTTAAGAATGAAATGAGAGGGTATTATAAGCAGTTTTTGGAAGGAGACAATGACGCTTTTGATGACTGGTTTAATACTCTTTATCGTTATTTGAAAGAGGATAGGCTGATTTATCGTAAAGATGATAAGACGCTTTTAAGAAGAGCATAAAATAAGTTTTAGAATAATGATATAAGGTGAGAGAAATAGGGGAAAGTAAATAAGGTTGCTTTCCCTTTTGTTTTTAGAAAAGAGGATGAAGTTCATGTTATTAAGATTTGTTTATCCAACTTACGATAGTGTATTTGGAAACTGCCTTCGAATAAATAGACCAGATGAAGACGGTTCCGTGTGGTTTGGTGTTAAAGATGCTATCACAAATTATCTTAAAGAAAACGGACTTGATATTAAAAATATCGAGTGGCAGGTAAAAATCTATGACGATTATGTCCACGATTATGTAAAGATTGTGGCTGACAGCGTTGATGATTGGATGAATAAATATGACAAGGCTTTATCCGAAATGGAAGCCGAAATGGATACTATACAGTATCAGGGCAGCACAGGAAAGGTTGTAAGAAAGGGAGAATCAAGATGAAAAAAGTAGGATTTGATTACGCTATGGAATATAGAATAACTTTTTCTGATAAAGAAGAGGAAAGTAAAGCAGCCAAATTATTAGAAAATGAAGGATTGGACTTTGATTGGGATTCTGGAGACAGAATGATGTTAACAAAAGAGTCGTTGGATTTTTTATATTCAACTGATGTTGATTTTGATGAAGTAGATATGGATATGCGAGATATCGAAACCTTTGAGGTATCAAAACCTTTTAAGAACAATAATTTGGAAAGGTAAGGGAGAAACTTATGGAAGTATCGGTATATGGTTATATCAACAATCCTTTTAATCTTGATAATTGCAAAGAATTATCGGATATAGCCTTTGACTTTAACTTGGCTGACTACATAGCAGAAGATATCGAAGGAAGAGATATGGACTATTTAATGGATGACATTGAAGATGTGCTATTAGAAAAAGGACTTGATGAGGATGAGAGATACGCAGTTCTTGACAGCCTTGTAGATGAGATTATAGACATAGTGAAATCCGGGGATGACTCAAAATCGGGTGGGTTATCATTCTCTTATGCAGATAATGGATATGATGGCGGTTATGATTATTCCTTTTATGTGGATGTTGATATTGATGAAATAATCGAGAAGACTTTATCTGACCATTCTTTAACTGCAGAACATAAAGAACCCAAAAAGAAGGATAAGGGGAATGAGAGGTAATTGTTATGTTTGGGAAGACATCGGATGAAATCAAGTTACTCCACACTTTAGGCAAGTGTGGCGTGGTAGACCTAGATCGCCATGCCAAAGACGGTCTATACGAAGGAAAAGTGCAGGTGTTAGGCAGAAAAGCCGATAACACACACCTTTACGATTATGAAATAGATTACAGGCATTTTAAGTTTGATAAAGAAAACATTTACCTTGACGGTGAGATTTCTTCACTAAAAGAGATTATGAAAGATGCTCTTGTTAGTAGGGAAAGTTCAGATAAATGCTATGAAAAGTTAGTAAAGTTAGGTCTGTTTTATGGAAACGCCGTAAAGGTAGGCGGCAGCGTACCTGTCTACGACAATGAGAGTAATGAGAGTTACGACTCTACGGATGAGTGTTTTTATGCTTATACCGTTACAGATGAAAAACAGATAGAAATGGAAACCATTGGAAAGAGCCGGAAGGCTATTAAAAGCAAAGGGGAAGAGAGGTGATAGGATATGCCAAACTGGGTTTTTAATACACTTGAAATAGAGAAGGGAAACGAAGAGTACCTGTTTAATGATAAAAAGTTTACTTTTGAGGCTTTAATTCCTATGCCGGAAGAACTTAAAAGAACCATTTCGGGTGGTGTTATAGGTGAATGTATGGCATACGCATATCTTAAGGAACATACCAAAGAAGAGTTTTTGGATAAATGCAATTATTATCGTCCTGGTGTTCTTAAAAGAAGTATGACAAAAGAGGAAATGCTAAATGCCCTAAAAGAAAGAGTGGGTGATAATCCGGTAATGTTCAATGATGAAACCCATCACGAAAAGAAAGCAGATGAAAATGGGCGTGAGCATTACTATGTTGTGGAAGAAAACTACGGACATACCATTGAGGAAATCGGTAAATATTATTTAGGTCTTGAAGAAAAGTATGGATGTAGTGACTGGTACAACTGGGCTTGTGAACATTGGGGAACTAAGTGGGATGCCTGTGAAGCAGAGATTTCAGATGATGGTGATAAATATAGTATTCGTTTCGATACTGCATGGGGTTGTCCTGACTTGTGGGTAGAAGAACTTACAAAAAGAGGTATTGACTTTAACCTTTACTACGAAGGCGAAGAAGGATGGCGTGGTATGTTTGTTTCAAGAGGGGGTACTCTTACGGATGTAGCACTTCCCGGATTTGAAGACGAAGACTACGACGAAGAAAAAATGGAAGAAGTTGATGATGTTTTGTGGAACCACTTTGGCTTTGATTTAAGCCTTAATGCCGACTACTTGCTTAAGCATATTCCGGATGCAAGTATTGTGGAAAAAAAAGTATTCAAAGTAAAGGACAGCGTACAGGAACTGAAGGCTGATAAAAGTAGTAAAGGTAAGGACATAGAAAGGGGTTAGTTATGGCAGGAATACTTAATGAAGAACAATCGGAGATGATTAAGAAAATTGCAAAGACGATGAAACTTCTTAACTTTGACGGATGGTTATGCGAAGGTTCGGAATTTGAAGACGAAAATGGGAATATCGTGCCTTGTAATATTATTTTCAATAACGATAAGGATGTTTCATTTCTTGCCAGTTACGATGGAGAATTTTTAGAAGGACACGGAATTAAGAAAAACGATATTCCCCTTGATGTGCTGTACTATGCTGACCTTGAAGGGATGGTAATGAAGATTGTAAACGGGGCATCGTTAGAAGAAGCAGAAGAAATGGTTAGAGATATTGAGATAAGAAAAGACTTCGCAACCGCTTTGGAGAATGTAGAGAACGGATATGAGTTATCCTATCCTCTTTCTTATGGGCTTTCTAAATATGATGTTTCCAATCTGGCGATTTTACATCGTGATAGAGAAGATTTAAGGGATAAGATTTACGATCTCTTGGAAGATTGTAATTTTCATAGCGAGAACTTTGATTTTGAAAAAGGAAACTATGATAAGTACATCATAAGTGAAGAAGAGAATAAGCCGAAAACTCCGAAAGAAATCGCTAACTCTTACATTGAAAAGTATGGGGAAAATGCTCTTATTCAGTATAAGGCTGACAGCGTTGATTATACCAAGATGACCAAAGAGCAGAAACAGGTCTACGGTATCATCAATTCCCATATTAAGAATAAGGAGTTTAACGACAGACTGAATGAGGGCGTTGATAAGATTTTCAATGATGATAAGTTCAAGGAATGGATCAATTTCAGCAAGAACTTCCATGACTATTCCTTTAACAATACCATGATGATTTTCGTACAATGTCCAAATGCTACTATGGTGGCAAGTAAGACAGAATGGGCGAAAATGGGCAGAAGGATAAATGAGGAAAACTTTGGCAAAGGTATTATGATTTCAAGACCTTGCTTTAATGAGTTTAGCGACCTTGAAAAATTAAACAATTATTTAGACAGACAGGTAATGGAAGGTCGGATGACCGAAGATGCAGCAAACAATTACCGTGCTATATTTGATGAAGAAGGAAAAGTGGAAATCCTTAATGGTTTCAAATATGAGAGGGTTTATGATGTATCAATGACAAACGGTAAGGAAATCCCGAAGAACGAGACACGGGAAACTTTAGACCTTTCTTTGGAACATTTTAACGACATAAAAAGTGCTTTATGTGAAATTAGTGAAGAAAATGGCGTTAATATTACCTACGCAAAGGAAGATAACGGAAAGTTATCCAATGCTTTTGGTTATTTCTCTCCGATGGACAATATCATTGTTGTAAGAGATACGGATTATGATGAAGAGCCACGCTCGGAAGCAGACGTAATTCGTACAACAGCACATGAAATAGCACACTCAATGCTGCACGGCAAGGAAATGCTTGCAAGTGGTGTTGACAGTTCCGATAAGGCGGTATCAAGGTCCGAAAAAGAGATTGAGGCAGAAGGAACTGCACTTTTAGTATGTGAGCATTTGGGATTTGATTCAGGTGCCAACTCCTATGGCTACCTTGCAGGGTATTTACCGGAAGATAAGGAAGAGAGAGTTAAAATCCTTAAAAATGCTACGGATAAAATTTTGAAATGCTCTGCAGAAATCAATGCCCGTCTTGATGAAAAACTCTCCGATTTGGAGAAGGAAAACGACAGAGCAGAGGATATGGTACTTGTTTCCTGTTATGGAGAAGTGCAGGAAATGACAAGAGAAGATGCTCTTAATTTCTACAAGGAAGCGATGTATTCCTGTGATCCGGAGTCTTCGGAGTTCGAGAGATACGAAAATATTGTAGACGGACTTAAAGAAGGACTTGACCGGGTAGATGATGGTGATGAATTTGCTTGGTCAGATGAAAACATGAAGACCTTGAAAGAGGAAAAGCCAAGTAAAAAACAGAAAGGGCAGGAAAAGTGATGAAGATAAATATTGAAGATGTATTATCGTTTTTTAGCGAAGACTTACACTTGCAAATCATAGATGATACTGCCTATGTGGTAGATTATGGCGATTTAAGTGATTGGGCGGTATATAATTCCTTTACTTTGGAAGACATTAAGGCTAAAAATGTAAATCTTGATAGTTTAGTACAGGATTTCCTTGTTGTTAGTGAAAGACAGTTCCTTCTTGAAGAAGATTTGCCAAATCGTTTCAAGGTGGATAAAGAAACCCTTGATAAGTTGGAAGTTCAGAAATTCTGCACTTGGTCTGACATCTTAAAAGAGTTAGGCTTCAAGAAAGCATCTGATTACTTAAAGCCTTACTGTGATTTTGCGAAAGACTGTAAGAATATTACCACTCTTTCGGGAGATAGAATAAACCAAATTCGCCATGAAAGCGAAGAAGATTTGGTTTCCAAAGGCAGATTTTATACTGCGCTAAACAGTCTTACCCCGGAATGTATCGTTAAAAACAACCTTGTTATTTTGAAAGACATTGAGTGGGATGCTTTGGATGAACTTGAAGAATATATTGACGATTTAGATAACGCATCAAGGCAAAGACTTGCAATGTGTTCGATAGAAGGGCTTTCAGCAGATGAGGTAGATGATATCATTCATCAAAATGTAGTAGATGAAAAGATAGACCTTGACCTTGTTTGTGATGTTTTCGATCTGCCAAGAATAGTTCCTATTTCCCGTACTTTAATAGATGAGAATTTGGAACTGCCTGATTGTGTTTTAGATAAAGAAGAGGCTTATACCTATATAGGTTTTCAGAAAGAAATAATAAACGATGTTATCGGTAATTATATAACCGATAAATACGGATGGCTTCATATGGGTTATATGGAAGGCGGGCTTTCGCCTTTAATCGAGAAAACACTTAAAGATAACAAACTTATAGAAGATGACAAAGGCGTTTACAAGAATAAGGCAAATAAAAACAAGAGCGTTGATAGGTAACCGTAACCGCAAGGTTTAGTTATAGATTTAATGAAAGAGAGGAAATGATTATGGATTATGTAGCAAGTAATGTAGTAATTGAGGTAGCAAAGGAAAACAGCGAGGTGCTTAAGGCATACGCAAACGAGTTAAGAAAGGTTAGGGATTAAGGTTATGACATTTAAGGAATTTTGTAATGAAGTTAAAGATAGTGTTTTAGAGTATATGCCTTCGGAATATGCCGAGGCAGATGTTGAGATTCGGGAAGTAGTAAAGAACGGGGGAACACTTACAGGGCTTTCTATCAGAAGAAGTTCCGATAAGGGTGCCGTTCCTACTCTTTATCTGGATGACTATTACGCTGCTTACGAGAAAGACGGAATGGCTTTATCGGAAGTAATTGATATGCTTGCTGATATTTATGAAAAGGCTGACAACGACAAATCAGAGGTACTTGGCAACAATGCACAGGATGTGGTTAACAATCTCACCGATTACAACGCTGTAAAAGACCTTATTATTCCAAGGGTAGTGGCAGATGAGGGTAATGAGGAATATCTAAATACTTATCCACACAGCAAACACGGCGATCTGACCACAACCTATCGTATCGTGTTAACTGCAGAGGCATCTATTCCGATTCCAAATGAACTGCTTGAAAGATGGGGTATTTCATTGGAAGAACTCGACAAAAAGGCTATGGAGAACTTTAAAGAGAACCCGAAAACCAAGGTTACATCTATGCTTGAAATACTTGCAGCAAGCGGAATTCCGGAAGAGTTGTTAGAGGATATGAGGGATACGGATGCCGACCAGATTATCGTTACAAACGAATCCAAGACGCTTGGTGCTACAAACTTACTTGATACCGATACACTAGATGCGATTGAGGCAACAAAAGGCAAGTTCTTTATTCTGCCGTCATCCATACATGAATGTATCATTATGCCAAAGAGTTTCGGTGCCAATGTAGCGGAACTTGAAGATATGGTAAGAGAGGTTAACCGTACACAGGTTGCACCTAACGAAAGACTTTCTGACAATGTGTTTGAGTATGACAGCCTTACCAAGCAGGTAATAAAGGCTGTGGATGAAGAAATGAAAACACTTGAAATGCCAAAGAGCGAGAGCCGTAAGGAAAAAGGCGAAGTAAAAGGCTAAATATGTTTTACATTAGTGAATAAGAGTGAAAGGGGAGAGGCAGAAAACCTTTCCCCTTTTAATAAATAACGGTGGTAGGAAATATGGATGTAAATAAGAGTGCCTTAATGGCAATCAAGAATAAATGCCTTGACTGCAATCACGGCGATGAATATAAAGTAGCGAACTGCAATGTGAATAAATGTGCATTATATCCGTTTCGTTTTGGTGTCAATCCTTACTATGTAAAAGCGGAGATGAGTAAAGAGGAACGAAAGCAGTTAGAGAAATTCTATAAGGAAAAAGCACAGATGGAAAGTAAGGGGTAAAGAAGATGGCAAAGATTGAAAAATACACAAGGAACAGAGTTGCGGGAATTATAAAACATAATAACCGAACCCCGGAGAGCGAAGGACTTCACTCTAACGAGAATATAAAGTCATATTTAAGCGACCAGAACTACTTTTTCAAAAACGGTGGTATGAAAGCCTATAACGACAGGGTGTCGCATTTATATTCCCAAGACAGAGACAACTTAACTGCTATGGCAGAGGTAGTGGTAACACTTCCTTGCGATGTAAAAGATGAAGATGAAAAGAAGTTCTTTGGTATTGTGTATGACTTTTTCTGCAATGATTTCGGGGAAGAGAACATCTTTAATGCAGTAGTTCATAAAGATGAGATAACCCCACATCTGCATCTTGATTTTATCCCCGTAAAGGGGCTTGAAAATCTAACCGAAACAATGGCTTACCGTGTGGAGAACTGGCAAAAGGAAAACGAAACCACCTGTGAGGGCATTATAAGTGGGAGAGATGTTTTAACCCCTGCATATTTCAAGACTATGCACCCAAGACTTTACCGTTATGTGGCAGAACATTTGGGTTACGAGGTAGAGATTATAAACGGAGCCACAGCACAGGGTAATAAGACAGTTTTGGAACTTAAGAATGAAACCCTTGAAAAGAAGATAAACTTCTTGGAAAAAACTGCGAATGACATGGCTGATAATATTGAGGACATTGTAAAGGCTCTTGATAGTTTAGGCTTTGACCGAAAATATTTTGATGTTTATGAGATTTTAATGAAAGAGAAGGCTCTGCAGTATCAGAACGAAGTTATGATGAAAGCCTTAAAGGAAAACGGTATTTCCCTTGAAATTGATGAAATCAATCAGATTAAGGAACTTAACAAAGTGCTTAAGACGAGTAATTTCACATATAAGAGTGGGGTTTTGGTGCCGGATAAAGGATCCTATACCCTTATTGAAGGCTCACTCTTAAACCCTGATAAGATATCACCGCAACAGGCGATTATTGAACAGAGTCCGCATCTTAAGAAGATACTTGAAGAGAATAAGGGGAAGATAAAGAAACCGACTTATATAGAGGTTGATAAGAAGTATTTGTATTTCCCGACAGACAGAACGAGAGATACCTATGACGGGCTTATGTTTATAAGAGAGCAGAATATGAAGAATAATAAGATAAATAAACTTGCTCTTGAAAAGATAAGCAATGATGATGTGGGATTAGCAGAAGCAATCCTTAAGAACTGTAACTTTGAGGTAGAGTATTACCTTTACAATCGAAGAGCGCAGAAGGATTTGGAGAAAGAGAGATTATAAAGTTTGAACGGTAACTGCCACTTTGTATTTGGTGCATCGGTATCAACTGCAGTTTCCTTAAACGCAGGGAAACTGATAGATTTAATCAATACCCATACACCGCTTGATACATTAAGCATAAATGAATATACGGTTACGCTCTTTATAATGGGTGGCTTAATCGGTGGGATATTCCCCGATATTGACTCCCCAAATTCCTATATGGGTAAACTGTCAGCCCCGGTATCAACAATAATCGGAAAGATATCGGAACAGTTCGGAAGAACAGGCTGCAGGCATAGGGGGATATTTCACGATCCGATTATTTACTTAATAGGACTGGTATTATCCTTTATCTACTTTCCACCCTTGATAGGTTTCTTTACGGGGTGCTTATCCCATATCTTTTTAGATATGTTTAATCCTATGGGAGTTCCGTGTATCATCACGAAAAGAGGACTGCATCTGGGAAATATATATGCAGGAGGAAGAAGTGCAACGATATTTTCCTATGCACTTTCAGTAGTAGCCTTAATAATAGGCTTTGTATGTTTTTATATTTATCATTAACGATAAATAACATCATACAAGGCTTAAAAAGGACTTTATTTTGGAATAAATGATAATTTATTCGTTACAGTAACTTTCAAGCCAAATAGGTGGCAAATATGAATTTAAGGAAGGGGTTTTAAGATGGATATTGATTTGAACATGAAATGGAATGATTATTGCAATACTTTCCATACCGATACCCTGTATTTTACTAATACAGCACAAGATAAAATAATCAAAGTTTCTGAAGGTTCAGGTGATAACCTTTCAAGCGAAGATGAAAAGGAAGGCTATGTGGATTATTGGTATGCTGAAAGTTACGATGGAAATGGCAATACAGGTGGTGGAATATTTCTTCTTACCGAACTAATAGGAGAGCAAAACCTTACTATTAAAGAGACAATCGAATTTCTAACAGAAAATGAGAGTGTTTTTGATGAGGTAGATTTAGAAAACTGCCATTTAATGAATGTGGCAGAAGGAGAACAGTTGTTAGAGCATTTTGAAGAAATCGAATATGAGAAACTTCAAAAGATGAGACAATCTACCGCCGGAGAGGAACAGGACGACCTGTTTAAGCATAATCACTTTGTTTTCGATGATGTACCATACGAAAAAACAGAGTATTTGGTAACAGGTCAAGGCTTTAATGACATTACTGATAATCTTGAAAAGAGTATTAAAGAGACATTTTTAGGTTATAAGGCTATTAAAGATGTGGATATTAACTTTGAAAATGACGAACAGATGATTTTTAAGTTTATTGTTAAAGAAGATGTTCTGGCTGATAAGGAACTCTTTAATGAGATGTATGTAGAAGGAACATTGAAAGAGTTATTTGCAGAAACTAATAAAGATGGCATTTACATTGCAAAGACAGAGTGCCTTGATGAACCGCAGGTATCTACAAAGGAAGTTTCCATGGAAACGCTTTCCAAAGAGCCTTCTAAAGGCAAAGAGAAAGGAGAAGAGAGATGAGTGAGATTAAAGATTTAACAAAATGGTGGGAAGAGCGAAAGGGAGGATATCCGGGCAGTAATGGAGATCAGGAAGACCGTATAATTTGTGGCTTCAAAAAAGAAGATGAACTTGCCATAGCAAAAGCCTTTAGAGAATTAGAAGAAAACAATAAAGGCATTTGTTGGTGGATAGAAAGTTTTGAAGAAGGCGACAATGGGCTTTGTATGCTTTCTTATGGAACTATTAAAGATTATGACAATGTAGTTGGCAAATATCTATTTGAAAAACTTAATCTCAACAATTCAGACTATGCTTTCTATAATAACTATGGCTCTAACAATATTTGGAGAGAGTTTGATGCTAATAAATGCTCGTTGGTTTCATATTTTTTAAGAGAATATGATGATGGGGAGAGCGAGCCACTTATGTATTATGATACAGGTCTTGTACTTAAAGATGATTTAACAGGTATAGAGTTTGAGTTCGGAGCAGGTGGCTGCGTTTACTATAAAGATGTTCAAAGTCTTCTTGAAGACATTAAGACTATAAAGAAGGCTGATAATTATAAAGAGCCTGATGAAGAAACCATAGAATGTGCGTATTATTCTAGTTTCCCTGAAGAATTTTATGACTTTGAAATGGAAGAAGACGACAAAGTAACAGGTGGTGTTGAGTATGATGGCGAAACACTCGCAGAGTTTGTTGTTGAGAATGGTTTTGAACCAGATGAAAATGGAAACTTTGATTTAGAAAAGATAAATCAGGCATTATACGACTGTGGCATTATGCCAGTTAAGATGGAAAATGGCGAAATTCACAGTATTACAAAAAAAGAAGAGACTGTTAAGTACGCCAAAGCAAGATATGGCGAAGAACGGGTGTCTGTAAAAGTTCCTAAAAGTGAGTTGTGGAATGGTAATGACAAGTTGCTCTCCGCACTTCAAGGCTTAAGAGAGGAACACGACCTTTATGACTACGTTGATTATCCCCAAATTTACATCCCACGCTATATGCTTGGGGAATATTTAAGAGACGAAGTGGATATCAATACATTCCTTTATGGCGATGCTGAAGTTATTGGTTATACAGAAGAAGATGTCGAAGATTTATGCGACTTTATTCGTGAAAATTATCCGTCATATAACCTAAACGAACATTCCACATTTAAGGAAGATACAGAGTGTTTGCTTGCAAACATCAAGGAAAATCTTGGAGTAGAAATCAGCCTGAAGGAAGACAAGCCAAAGAATAAAAGAAATAAAGGAGAAGAAAGATGAATGTAACAGAATTGCCATATGTACTTGAAACAACCCCGGATATGATTATGGAATATGCCTTTAATCGTGAAGCCGGGCTTGATTTAGAAGAAATGCTTTTAGCGGAATTGCAGCATAATGCAGAGTATTTCATTGAGAGCCTTATGGATAATGTTCTTTTTGACGAACCATTTTTAATCAAATATGAGTGCGAAGATGAAGACTATGATGATGTAAGAGATGAGTTAAAGAACGAAATATATGATGTATTAAGCGGAATTAGTGTTATTGATTGGGAGAGTATTGTCAGCATTTCCGATTTCGAGAACTACGATATTGATACTCACGATGACAGAGTTCAGATTGGGGTTTCCGTAGAGATTGATATGGAAGAACTCTATAAGAGCATTGTTTGTTATCTTACTAGTTATGAAAATGAAGATGTCAGCGTTAAAGACATCAGTTGGATTAACGGTGAGTTTAAGGTAGAAACTACCGAAGGCGAAAAGTTCACTATCCATAAAGACGGTTCCATGACTGTTGATGATGAAATGAAAAGTGTAGCAAAGGAAGATAAGCCTAAAAATAAAGGCTATGAAAGGTAGGTAAAACTTATGGGTATGTTTAGTTGGATTGATGTTACGGGTAATGAGAACATCTGTGATAGCGACGATAAAACCATTTTACTTATTCCAAAAGACCACAGAGAAGAAATCGCTGATTTCTTTGGCGTGGAACTTACAGATACAGGTATCGAAGGCAGATACGATGGTTATGGCAGAGTAAAAGGCATTGATGTTTACGATGTGGCAGCGTTCCTTAACATCTGCGTTTGTAATGATGAGCAGTTTGAATATGTAAAAAGAAGTGTAGGCAGTAATACTGCTCGTGATATGGAAAAGATAAGACAGGCATACAAGGAAGGCTTTTTTGAAAGCATAAGAGACTTTGGCGAAATAGCCGAAGAGTTAAATCTTTCAGGCTCTTCTTTGGGATTTGAAAATGAATTCCGTAGTTATGGCATCACTCTTGCCTGTTATGATGAGGATAATGCCAGACTGCCATACCCGATTAAGTTAACGGTTTCAGATAAGCAGACCTATGAGAACAGTTACTTTTCTATGGGTGATCCGAATCAGGGTTTTTGCAAAACCACGAGAGAGCGGTTAGATGCTGTAACATACCGTGAAGAAGATTGGAACTGCTATGTTCCTGAATATATAGACGGTGATGAGATAAACGAAGAAACCGGGGAATATGAGCAGATACTTAATCCCGATTATGTAGAGCCAAGCGTTCTTTATGAAGAGTCAGACGAAAGATATGAGTATGACCGCATTAAGGAATTAGACGAGTTAGATGATGAAAGAGATAAGATACTCAATAAGATTAAAGAAGAGCGTGAAGGAAAAACAGAAATGAACAATGAAAACCAAGCAATGTCTTTTGAAGTAACGGCTTTTTATGATGAAAAACTTGCGGGTATCTCTGACCGTGCTACCGACCTTACTTTTGAAGAAGCGAAAGATACATTGCACGAATATATCAGCAAGGGCGGTTATGTGCAGGTAAGATGTAACGAAACAGGTGTTGATAAGGTATTTAATTACGATGAATACTTTGAAGGTTTTGAAGGCGAAAGCCCTTTACAATATGACGATTTCAAAGGAAATGCAGAAGATGCTCAAAAGTATATTGATACATATAAGGAATATTCATACGAACATATCATGGAAACTATTAACGAAGATAAAGGTAACAAGGGTAAAAACAATACGAAAGGATTAGGTAAATAGTATAGGTGCAGAAAGGGAAGTTGGTTATGACTTTAGAAGAGAGAATTAACGAAATAAAGAAAAGCGACTCAATGGCAGATGTAAGAAAACAGGCATACATCAAAAAGATAGAAAAGGAATATTCTAAATATGCTAATTGTTTGAATTTTAACACGATGGAGATACGGGCTGAAGTGATGGACGGTGCGTTAGATGACCACAATTTATCGGATATAGGAGATAATTTCCCTGTCATAAGCATTCCCGATATTGAAGAAGAAATCTTACATGGTATTTATCACTTTATCGAAGAGCAAAAAAAAGATGAATTTTGGGGTATGGTAAATATTATAGAGATTTTTGATTATTTCGATTTTGGAGAAGAACTTTGCGATGCCGAAGCGTGTGAGGACTTTCTGAACTTTCTGTTTGAGAAAGAAGATTTTAAAAACCCGGATGAACTTAAGAAGATGGTTTCGTTTTATTTATACGATAACGAGGCTGCTTCCTTCCTTGGTGATGATTGGACTTTGGCTGTAAGTGCAAAAGTTCGTTGTCCTAAAATACTTGAATATTTTAAAGAGTTTTTGGAAACCGAAGAAGGTCAATATGTAGTAGTTGATCCGGAAAAATATAAGAAATATATGCCTACTAAAGAGGGGGATAAAGCAATGAATAAAGAAGATGTTCAAAAGTATTATGACGCATATAAGAAATATTATGAAGACGAAGGGGCTGTTGATGACGACTTCATTGAGTTCATAAAAGATTTTAAGGCAATGGAAGATTGCAAAACAAACGGCGAACTTGCCGACTGGTTTAATGATTATATCTATGATAAAGGACTTGCGGAAGAAAGTCTGTATGACATTATAGACGGTAAAAGCGAGGACTTTGAAAGCATAGAAGAATGGATAGAAGAAGTTGATATGCAGTTTGAAGATATTGCGTTATGGATAGAACAGGTTGCAAATGGAGATATTGACCGTGATGAACCTGTTAGTGAGGATAAGCGTAACGAATTGGAAGAAAAGTTTGCCTATGAAGAATATGAAGATGGTGAAGATTTCTTTCAGGTCTGTAAGGAAGTCCGTGAAAACGACATAAAAACCATTAAAAAGCCAACGGTTAAGCCTGTAAGCAAACAGGTTGGAAAGGAGTAAATGAAATGGGAACCAATTACGATAAGTTGATGACTGAAATAGGTGAGAAGAAAAGTCCGTTTATCGTTTACGATGTGGAAACCACGGGCGTTATGAATGGCAAAGGGAACTGCATTACCCAGATTGCTCTTGCTGCATATGAGTTTAAGAACGGACAGTATGAACTTACGGATAATCTGTTTATGCTTGCAAAACCAAATCCGGAAGTTATTAAGAGTTTAATAGAAGCAGATATGGAGAGAGTAAACAATCCTAAAAAGGTTGTTTTCGACAGGTTAAAATCCGACTATATCTATTCTCTTATAAAGAATGAGGCAGATGAGGACAAAAAGGAAAAGATAAAGAAGGACGCAGACTCCCTTGATTATCTTGATTTTTCGTATGAAAAGCCTTGGTTTGTATGCACCAATGAAAACCCGGCAAACCCGGACATGGTTGAAGATTTTCGTCAGTATGCCAATTCTTATAGCAGATATGAAAAGAAACTGGACGAAGTATTAAACGAAAAAAGGATAGATGAAGTCTTCAGAAAGCAGGGGGTTGAGTTAGATACTTACCTTGCTGATGATGAAGGACTTACAAATGCAGAGATGCAGGTAGGTATTACCGAATTTCTATCAAAATATCATAAAGACAATACCGTATTTGTAAATAACGGTACTTACTTTGCAAAGCACTATATGGAAAAGGCTGAACTTTCCTTTTTAGGAAAGGATGACGACAAGGATAAGGTTATTGATTTAGTACAGGCACAAAGGTCAATAAAAGGCGGTCAAACCAGATGGACAGCAGACATTGAAACCTTTGCAAAGAACTATAAGAGCAGTACGGGAAAAGAGATTAAAGTATTTGATGCTTTAACCAAGGCTCTTTGTATGGGTGATATTACTGCAAAGGCTTGTGGTTTTGAAGTGTCCTTGACATCTGAAAATTATCTGCAGAAGAAGGTAACGGAGAGTGCCTTAAGCAAGGACTTTGATTATGTATTAAGCGAAGCAAGGGCAAGTGCTATGAAGTGGAATATTGCCACAGAAAGAGATTTTTACGATGCAGATTATCATTTTTCTTCTCTTTCCTATGTGAACTTTGGAAACGACAGAAGATATGTGGATGTTGATAAGATGTTTGAAATGAACGATAACTTTGAAATCACTTTAGAGGGCGAAAAGACCCCGATAAAGACATGGGAAGAGTTAGAGACAAAGATTAAGTCTCTTAATGCTGATATTTCCGATGAACTTTTGGATAAAATCCACGAGAAGTATGAGGAAATCAGGGGTAAAGCGGATAAACAAAGAAAAGAGCAGTTAGAAATCTCCTTTAATGATGGAACTTTAGACTTATCGGATATTCCTGCAGATGACAGGGAATATTTGGACAGCAGATATGATTTGGAAAGAAAAGAAGAACCTACCATAGAAGAGCCAAGAAAACCGACATATCAGGAAAAGGCTGAAGAGTTATTAAGACAGTATGAAGAGTTAAACAAGAAAAAGGAAATTCTTGATACTAAAATAACTGACTTAACAAAGCAAAACAAACAGTTTTGTAAGAGATTGGAAGATGTTATGGATAATCTTTTGGCAAAACGAAACGAGATTTATAAAAACATAGGTTACAATTCTGGAGATAGTCTAAATGTTTATCCAACAAGAGAGTGTGCTGTTTCTTTTGATAGTAAAAACTGTATTGAAAATCATAAAATATGTTTTTACGCATTGGACACATCAATCTACTTTGATAACCCAAAGTTTAGCGAGATTATAGGTAAGTTCAACATTAACGAAGAAACAGTAACAAACGCATTTTGGGTAGACATGAGTAATGAAATCCAAAACGCTATTGCGAAAAAGTCAGAGGAAGTAAAAAACCTTGAAGACAAGGTAGAAACAATGGAAACCTTCAGATTGGATAAGGGTAGCAAAAATAAGAGCAGGGGAGAAGAAAGATGAATGTAAAAGATTTACAGAGTTTCTTCGGGAACTCTCTTAAGTATGTAAAAAGTGGCGATGACATTTATATCGTTGATACGAATAAGTTAGACAACGAAAACGCTAATTATGGTATTTGGAATTGCTTTTCTAAAAAGGATATGGTTGACGGCAATCTGGTCTTTTCCGATGTGGTGCCGGAATATCTTTTAGAGAATGCAACCGAAAGAATACTAAAGGAAATGTGTGAAGGAGATTTTTACGGAACACAGATCACGGAAATGGCGTGGGAAAAACTTTGCACAGCCCATTTAGCAGACTTTGCCTATATTTTAGATGGCTATGATGAAATCTATGTAGGCTCTACCTTAAAGGAATTATGTGCCATTGTAGGGGAAGAGAGAAACATCGACGCTATGAGTGAGGCAGATATAGATTTATGTGCTTATCCGTTAACGGTAGATATAAAGTTAAGCATTGAGGCATATAAAAAGTTAGTAGAAGAAGAACTCGCAGTTGATACTGTTACAATGGAGAAACTACTGGGTAAAAGCAAGGGAATAGACAGATGAGAGTTAAAAGAGCGGACGGAAAAGTATTATTAAGCCAAGGAAAGATTAAGAACGGTCTTTATGAGGGCGAAAATGTTTGTTTTTATATAGAGCGTAATTCTGATGTTACGGTGGAAGATGAAAACAATACCTATACTTTCCTTGGGGTTTATTCCGATACGAACTTTTTAATCTCTTTGGTTTCACTAAAAGAGGAAGGTTTTATATACAGTATTTATGATTTGGAACACGAAAGGCAGTTGTCAATCCCTATATACTGCCTTGGGGTGGTAACAGGGAAAGATGATGAAAGCATTTTAGGGGAACTTAAGAAAACCTTATGCGAATACATCGTAACGGGAAAATACGAAAAGGACACCTTTAAAGCCACATATAAAGGTTACAGGAGATATATGAAAGAGTGGGATAGTGAAAAGTTAAGAAAATACAGGGAAGAAAACGGTATTGTAAGCGAGTTTAAGGATGAATACTACTTTCTTAACATGGACTGCCCTTGTGAGATTAAATATAAAGGCAAGGTATATGGCAGCGTTAGTGAGGCACTTGAAGACCAAAAGACAAGGGCTGATTATGAAAGCCAGAAACTGCTCATTATGAAAGAAATATTAACTCTTAAATTCGATCAGCCGGAGTTTCGGGATAAACTTATAATGACAACCTGTGAGCATTTTGAGTGGGAAAACGAAGATGATGAGTATTTCGGAACGGTAAAGGGTTCCGGGGCAAATAAAATCGGACAGTATTTGGAAACTATCCGAAATTATTACAAGGTTCAGGAGCCGATAGAGGTTGTGGAAGAAGAGATTACCACTCTAAAAGGGCTTAATAATGCTTTAGGACATAAATACGGAAAGGAAAATGCACTAAAAGGAAAGGAAGTATAAAGATGAAAAATATGGAAAGTTATGAGTATCAGGAAGCACTCTTAAACTACCTTGAAGAGAAGTTTAAGAAGTTCCTTGAACTTAAAGAAAAATATGGGCTTGATGATGAGTTTACGGACAAGAAGTTAGACGAAGTGCTTTACTGTAAGGAAATGGCTGAAACCATTATAAATAAGCCTATTAACATCAGACTTGATAATGTTATTACCATTGGGCTTGATGAAGACCAGATAACCAAAGAAGAGTATCTTAAAAAGTTGCTTGACCTTTGTAAATTTGGGGAAGAGGCAAGGGGGTATCAATTAAATACGGCAGACAGCATCCCCATGATGGGAGAAACTTTGGAAGATTTTTTAGACGGAGCCAAATTTGGGGAAGACGGAAATATAGAAGTTAGCATAAAAAGAATTAACGAAATGCTTTCCGAGTGTGGCTTTGAGAAAATTGATGCGAAAAAAATCGGAAATGAGTGGGTCATAGAGCCACTCCCTTGGTTTGAAGAGCCTTTGTCTGAAGAGATGGAAACCATAAAAAAGGACAATAAGAATAAGCAAAAAGAGGAAGAGAGGTAGTAAAGATGAGTGTAAACATTAACAATAAGGAACTTTTCAAAGTAGAAGTAGAAAGTGGCGAACTTTCCATATCAGACCTTGTAGATATAAAAGAGTATTACGAGGCTTGCTGCACGGCAGAGTATCTAATGGATAATTATGGCATTGACAGCGAAGAGAAAGCCATTGAGTTGGGTTACGAAGTAAGAGAAAGGATGGCTGATGCAAGGTCTAATGATTATGGCACCGAGGAAGCCGAAGCCATTTATGAGGTAATGAATGAGGATGAGAACAATACCATTACGATGAAAAAGGATAGTAAGGGTAAGCAGAAAGGGGAAGAAAGATAATGGCAACATGGTATAAGTATTATGGGGAAGATCACAGCCCTATTAAACTTCAAAGAGAAAAGGATGGAAAAATTAAAACTGCATCAGCAAGTGAGTTTTCTTATGACAGTCTTGACGATGTTTCCGCTATGTTTTTTACGAAGATGGGGAAACCCCATGTACCCGTAAGCGTGGATAAATATTTCCTTGATAAGTATGATTTTGATAATCTGACACCTGAAATGGTGAAGGAAATGTATGACAATAAGGAGATATTCAGAATCCTTAACGATATGAAATGCCTTTTTATGGATGAAAAGGAAATGATAGTAAATGTACTTTGCAGCATCAGGCAGAAAATGGGTGCAGAGATCGGGTACTGTAAGGTAGGAAACAGATACGGACTACTCGGTGTTGATAAGGACGGAATCGGGTATTTATCCGATAGAGAAACGGCTTTTATAAACTTCCTTTCGGCGTATTTCCCTGAACATTTCCTTGCTATGGAAGAACAAGGCGTGGAACTAAATGAAAACAATCTTTTGTTGGAAATAAGGGATATTTTAACAGAAATGTCGCCTGAAATAGAAACGTCGCCTGAAGGCATTTCCGCAAAAAATGTTTATTATTTTGCAGTTCTTATAAATAGTTCAGCAGATGTACCAAGGGAAGTAATCAGCCCGAAGGACATCTATCCTGATTGCAGTTATTATGAAGAGACAAAGCCCGAATGGCGTATGGTGGACGATAATATTCCACTTAAAAGAGGGCTTGGGGCTTTAGGATATGATATTTGCGAAAGATTAGGGGAAATTCTTAATGAATATTCTAATAATCAGGATATTTCCACGGTAAAAGAACTGGCTTCTCTTTTGGAGTATCAGCCTGAAAATGGGAAAGACAGAGAGAAGATAACGAATTATCTTCTTGTTGAAATCGAAAAATACCAAGGGGAACTTAATCTCATTAAAGAGAGTGTTAATAACAGGCTTTTGGGTGAGTATATTTACGAAGGCATAAGTGATGCTATTGGCGTTAACTATGAGGAAATATTTGTTCCATTTGCAAGGAACATTCTGGAGAGCCTTGTAAATGTACCTGAACTCTGGGTAAGCGATATCGTGGAAGTTACCGAAAAATTAGGGAAGTTCGCAGAGAGATTAAACGAAAAGCATGACCTTGAAGGTCTTAAGGAAGGCGAGATGAAAGATACAGAAATGGCAAATCTCTATGCAGATATAAAGGATTTAATGAAAAAATACGGTGTAGAAGAAATAAATACAATCAAGCCGGAGAAAAAGAACGATAAGGGCAAAGATGCAGAAAGGGGTTAGTGATGGAAAAACTGATTGCAAAAAATATTAACTGGGATATAACCACAGAAGAACTCAAAGAGAAGGTTGAGGGAATGGATCCCAAAGAATTAAAGAAAGCACTCAAAGGAATTGATGAGCGTCTTGATTTTGAAAAGATGAGCATAGAAGAGCGTATTGATTATGTCTATGATTATTTTGGGCATAATCATCACAGCGTATTAAATGAGTTTTTCAATCTTCCAAATGAGGTGGAGATACCTGCAACGGTGGTTTATTATTCATTAAATGAAGATGAGAAAACAGCAAAAGGCGATATTGAATGTTATCTTCAGGATGAATACGGGTATTTTGTAAACAGTTTTGAAGCGGAAGGACTTTATGAACTTGTATGGGAAGTAGGTCAAAATTACAGGATTGCAGCAGACTCGAAAAAAGACTTTTTAAATAAGATACATGAAGCCTGTTATGACCTTGGATATGAGTGCAGGGATTTATTTAATGATTATCTTAATGTTCTCACATCCACTCCGAAAGAGGATAAAGACGCATTATGGAAAGATTATCTGTTCTTCTTTGATTATAAGACCGAAATGCCTTATAATGAAAAATCTAATTTTAAGGGTGCTTTAGAGAGTACAATCAAGGAGTTTATGTTATCTACCGATTGTTTTAATGAAGCCATTGATGAGACTGAAATCCCGGATATGGATGCTTTTTATGAGGGCATGATAGAAGGCATAATTGATAATATAAAGGTGCCAAGGGATATCTTGGTTCAAAACCTTAAAAAGGATGACAAGGGAATAGAAACAATTAAGATGCCAAAGACCACAAGAGAAGAAAACGGTAAAAGTTTGACATAAACAAAAGTTATGTTATTATTAAAAGTGTATTTATTTTTCGTTAATATTAGAAAGGACTTTTAATGATGGATATTTTTGCCGAGGCAGTCTTAAATCCTACGAAGGAAGCAGACAAAGCCTATTTATTATTTGCTTATCGGGATATGAAACATTATATTCGGATAATGGAAAATAAGACAAACAGCATACTTTTTGATGAAAGGCTTATGCTTAACAAAAAACTCTATGAATGGATAGGAAAGAGTAAATGGCAGGTCTGTTATGACTTAATGGAATGGCAGAGCAGGGTCTACACAAAGCATTTTAGCGAGATGCCGATGATGAAAGTAGCCGTATAAAATAAGTTTTAGAATAATGATAAAAGGTGAAGGGATATGGAATATTCCCAAGCCAACTTAAGACGGGAAATTAAGAACGACTTGATTTCCCGTTTTTATATTAAAAGGGAGAGCATGAAATGAACGAGAAACTGTTTAAGAGCGGATATGATTACTGTTTAGGGGCTATTCTTACTGATGATGTAATGAAAACAGCCGAAGAAACAGACGAAGAGTATGAAGATAGAATGACCAAGCAGGCACATTTTAATAACCTTGTTTCAAGGCTTGGTGAGAATAAAGATGCTGTCAGCGTAGTTACCAAGGACGGTATTAAAAGGGGCTTTGCACTTAGCGGTCAGTATTTTTTTTACTGCGACAAACTGCCAAAAGAAGAATATGACAGAATTATGGGCGAAGACTTAAGTAAGTTGGATCTTCTAAAAATAACATACGGTGGAAAGGGTGCTGATGAAATCTATATTAAGTATGAGAAAAAGATGGAGCAAAGCATTACCGATAAACCGTATGTTTTTGAAAAATACTCGGATTTTGGAGAGAAGTTTAATCTTAATGAAGATGACTTACTTAAGGCTATCCGAAATGAAGAGAGACTGCCTTTTGAACTTATCAGCATAAAGGAAAACTATTTTAGTGATATTCTGACGAATCATTACATGGATGAATGTGATGATTTGGTGGATTTAGATGATATCGGTTTAATTCCAAGTGATTTCGGTTCCGATGTTTCGGACTACATTTCCGAGAATTTAATATATGATGATGAATCGCAGTCGATGGTAATGCCGGATATTGATTTTAGAGCAAGCCTGTTCTTAAAGATAAGTTCACAGATGGAGAATAGAGACAGATGGGAGAACTTATATGCTCTTTATAATAAAGACGGAGAAGAGTACATAGCACCTCTTCCACTTGTAAAGAATAAAGACGATTTAATCTTATCTTATAAAGAGTTCTTAAACCTTTGCGATACTTTGGAATATATCGAATATGAGGTTGCAGACCTTTTTTCAAAGGAAGATGATGTAAGTTTTCTTACCGATAAGCAGAAGGCTGATAAAGAGTTTACAAGGAAAAAGAATAAAGAACTTTTTAGTACCCTTTTAGAGGATACGACTGCATTCGATATTCAGGGTGAGGAAATAATAAACCCGAACTTTATTGATTACAGGGAAGACGATATTTTGTACCTTAAGATTGACGAAGACAATATCGTGGAAATGTTCTGGAGCGACAATCTTGTTTATGAGGAAGATGACATATACGGAAATGTAGAGATAAACATTTACGGTAAAGATGGACAGGAGAAAGACGGTGGCTGTCTTGTTGTTAGGGAGAAAAAGCCATTAAGAGACTGCGTAGATGACGCACTTGAACTTTGCGGTTATTTTAATGCTACCTATGAATTCATCACAGAAGAAGAGTTTACAAAACTTACGAATAAAAACGCACCGTTAGGTGACGGAGAGCAGGAATTGGAAAGGGTACGCAAAAAAGAACCCCAAAAGGAAGAGCCAAAGGAAAAAATAAACTGTATCACAATGCAGGATATTGACGGTTTTGAGATGAAGAAAAGGCAGCATAAAGGAGAAGAGAGATGAGTATAGAAGAGAGATTAAACGAACTTTTAGAGATAGCAAAACAGTACGGCAATTACGAAGAAACAGCCGGACTTTGCAACTCTCTTGCTGTGGAAGATATGAATGGTCAGGTCAATGTAATCAGACAGATTTTTCAGACCTATAAAACATCCGAGTTTGGGGAAAAGGTAGCCGATATCTGTGCAGATATGCTTCTTGAAATGAAGAATGACAGGCTTCATATCGAACCTAAATATAATACAACTGCACTCGATGCTCTTTATACAAATTCAAGCGATCAGAACACGCAGGCGTTCACTTTAATCGCCATGGCGATTGAGAATATGACGCAGGCTATCAACAAGCAGACGGAGATGTTATATGAAACTATGAGTTCCTTAACACAGGTTACACAGGAAACACAGAAAAATCAGGAACTTTTAATGCAGAACCAGAACGCTATTGCTAACAGACAGGTTTCCATCGCAAATAGACAGGTAACATTAGCAGAGAGAAACGAAAGAGCCTATGCAATGGTACTTGGACAGGATGGAAAAACTCATAGTGCTACCTATGGAGAGTTTGTAGAAAACTCTTCAAAGGAAGATGCGTATAAGGGGCAGGGAAAGAGCAACTATAATCCATACGAAAGGTAGGTTTTAGTATGATACCTGAAAGATACAAATATATGACAGAAGAAAGATGGAACTCCCTTAAGACGGGAACCATTTATGAAGAGGATATAAGGAGTGGTGCCACCGTTTACTTTGATATGGATGGTACTTTGGCTGTATGGAACACAGAGAGCCTTAAATATCCGGGCGAGAAGATGACTATGGATGAGATTGAGGAAAGAGGGTATTTTAGAAACCTTAAGCCTATCCCTGAAGTAATCGAGAAGGCGAAACTTTTGAAAGACCTTGGTTACAATGTCTGTATTTTATCAAAGGCATACTTCCACGCCATTGAAGAAAAGACGGACTGGATAAAGGAAAATATGCCTTTTATAGATGTGGAAAGGGATGTATATTTCGTTCCTTTAACAGCGAATAAGAGTCTTTTTGTACCACCTATTAAGTTTGATGACATTTTAATAGATGATTATAACGATAACCTTAATAACTGGTCGGGTACACCACTTAAAGTGGTAACGGATAAGAACAGCAAAAGAGACGATATTATTTGCTTTAATTTTAACGATGAAAACAGTCAGTTTTTAGATAAACTTGACGAAGCAGTAAGACAAACAGCAGAAAAAAGAGATTTAGACTTATACTTTTCAGATGTTCCTGAAATCTGGCTTGATGATGAAGGCATAAGAGAAAAGTTAGAGAATTTGATTAGAGACATCATAAATGATAAGGAAAATATCGAAAGCGAATATCCAAGACGCATTTATGAGCAGTTGAACTTATCAAATAACCTTGATGCCATTGTATATACCTTACAGGAAGCCGAGTTCTATAAGATTAAGAAAAACGAAGACTATGTAATCAGTTATTTTGATTACTATTCTGCATCGCTTACAAAACATTACGACCTTTGTATAACAGCGGAAATGGATGACACCGTAGGTTTTTACGATAAAAAGGTTTTAGGTTTTCATTTATCGGATGACTTAAAAAGAGAAATCGCAAAGACGGAAGGTGTAATCAACAAAAAGATAAATGAAACGATAAATAAAGCCTTTGAAGAATTTTATAAAGACCACGAAGTAGAAATTCCTACTGGGGAGGATATGGACAATATGGAAGAAGCGTGGATGGAAACTTTGAAAGGCAAAGCCGAGAGCCACAAGAGAAGTGTTGGAAAGGGGTTATAGGAAAAATGGAAAAGCAGGTAGTAATTACAGCAGATGATGAGATTAAGATAATGGACTACACGGGTCATAAGAGCATATCTGAAGGTGTAGATGGTGGTATCGAGCATTTCTACACAATGGAAGTACCGCCTATGATAGTACCGGAAGGCAAAATAGATATGTGGTGTGATGAGTCCTTTCTTCATAACAGCAAAAAGACAAGAATAAACGCAATTTGTTCTGCACTTTCGCAAGAGGTTATTTACGGGGATGTGGTGCTTACCGTGTACTGTGGAAACGGCGAAAGCAGAGGTTTTGAATATGTGGAAGAAGTAAACGAGGACGGCAGCGTAGAAGAGGGCATTTGCGAAACTTGGTTATGTGAGGACCTATTTCTCCGTCTTAAGAATGACATGAATAAACAGGGTTTACTTGAATATAACCACAAGACTTTTGACAGAGAGAGTATGGACACTATAAAGATGGATAAGATAGACAAGCAGAAAGGTGAGGACAGATAATATGGGTTCATTTTTAAACAGTATCAACGCAAAGGTAAAAGAAGAACTGGGGATGCAACCCCTTGAATTTGGCGAGAAACCTTTTGATGAGTTATCGGCAAAAGGGAAAAAGCAGTATCAGGAGAAGAGTTTTGATGAAACAAGAGAGTTTTTAATCAGTAAGGGCTACCTTAACGAAGGCACAGAGCATTTGGAAGAGTATTTAAGTGCCGTAAGAGAAGGCAGACCTATTATTTGCATACAGGCAGGAACAACAGGTTTACCTGCAAAGTTCAGCATAACCACATACGATGAAAAGGGAAATGCCAACGGAAAGCGAAATCCGTTTTTAGGGCATATGGTAACGAATGTGGGTTTGGTGGTATCAGAGCCAAACGAAAAAGGTATTTATAAGAATGTAGAGAGTTATCAGGCGGTTATGGAAAAGATATCCCCGGAAGCCATCGAAGAGGCAGGAAGAAGGATATTTGAACATCAATGCTCACAGTATAACAGCGACCATAGAGCAAGACCGTTATCAGAGTATAAGGGATATGACGCTATTAAAGAAGGTGGTTTTGGTGTTCCTGTAACAGAAGGTGGCTTTGGATTTAACATCGAAGACAGATTTGGAAAAGAAATCTGCAAGAAGTCGGAAGTCGTACAGGAAGATTTGAATAATTACTTTGAGAAATATAAAGACGCTTTATGGATAACAAACCTTGAAGGACTTGATACTACATGGCTCCCGAAATCGGATGTAAATATGAAAGCACACCCGATAACATTCCAGAGCATTATGAAGGAGTTCCAACTTAACAGCAATATCAATCCGTTTTTAGATGAAAACGGAAAAGTGATTAAAAGCACAGGGCTTGATACATTAAGAAAACAGTTAAAGATGCCTGATGTACCACTTTACAAGGCTGTTGACAGAGCATCTGCCTTCGGGGAAATTCTGGAGAAGGTTATAGATCAGGTAAATGACATAGCCGAAATCAGACAGACAGAAGTATTGGAAGAATTAAAGAGAAAAATGGAAGAGATTGACAAAATGAAAGTTGCACCGAAAACAGAAGAAAACACCATAAAGGACAATTCTTCATTGGAAAGCCTTGGAGCATTGGGTGATATGGGTATGCAAATCGGAAAGGCGAATAAAGAGCGATATACAGACCTTTATATCGGTATGAACTCCGACCTTTCCCTTGATAGTGAAAAGCATACGGAAATTTTGGACTTAATGCTGAAAGCGTCAAGAAGCATTGCAGCATCCTATAACAAAAAGCATAACCTTGACATTAAACTTGCGTCATTTACAGCAAATCCGGGTAGAACATTAGGAGAATTATCCTACGATATTGCCTTTATGAATGTACCAAAGGAACAGGAAGAGGATTTCAAAGCCTTTGTGGGTAAGGTAAGAATCGGCGAAGCCATAAAAAGAGAGTTTGCGAAGGAAAACGAAGATATTTCCATCGAAAATGCCGAATTCATACAGGAAGTAAGAAATGAAACATCTGATATTTCTCTTGCGGAATTAACAGATGAGAGCATTCTGAAGATGAAGGAATACTATAAAGACCGTTTAGATGACATTAAGAGTGAAGAAACGGCTATTGAAGAACCTGCCACGGAAGAAGAGAAGCCACAAAAAGAGCCTTCGCTTGAAGATGTGGAGAATTTACCAACCGAAGAAAAGATAAGCCAAAACGAGGCAAATATGGAAGATTTAGGGGTAATAGAGGAACTGCGAAACAGACTGATAACCCCGTCTACCCACGAGGTACTCGCTAATGAAACAACCGAAGAACAGGAAATAACGACCATTAGCGAGGAAGAGAATAAAAAGGCGGAAGCCGAAAAGTGGCTTAAGCAGACCGAAATGAATACAGCAGTTAGTCTTGCAATTACTACTCTTGTATCTGCGATACAAGAGCCTATCCTTAAAAAGTTAGAAGAGCAGGACAGAGAAATTGCAAACTTAAAGGATGCCCTAGAGAGTGCGAAGAGGCTCATTGAGGAAAACGGTGTGCAGATAGCAAGCGTCATTTCAAAGCAGATTGAAATGGAAGCAAGCGGTAAGGGTAATTTTAAGAAACAGGAGCAAAACAAGAGTGCTGTAAACAAATAAATAGACCGAAGGCAGGGTAAAAGTATGTATTACTATGCGAAGAAAATAAATGAAGATGTACCCATTAGCGAAGTAATGGGGTTGTACGCTCTTGATAATCGGACGAGGGGCAATATAAAATGCCCCGATCCGAAACATAATGATAAAAAGCCTTCTGCCAAGATATATGAAAATACGAATGTCTGCAGATGTTTCACTTGCAATAAATCATACAAACCCCTTGATATTGTAATGATAATGGAAGGACTTTCATCGAACGAATTGCCGAAGGCTTGTGAAATATTATGCGACAGGTTCGGACTTGATAAAAGAGCATATGGGGAAGGCTTTGAAGATGAAAAAACGGGCGATGTATTTCCGTTTACCGGGTATGAAATGGAACTAATCGGACTTAAAGAGGGTATGAAGTACAGTACCTTTGAGTTTTTAGGGGAGAAGATAAAAACTCCCACGCTGTTTGACTTATATAAGTTCGGAACCGAGGACACCAACAGAGAGTTTTTACAGGAAATGGTAATCGGAAAAGCGAAAGATAAAAAAGAGGTCTTAAAAGAAAACATTGAATGGTTAAAGGGCGTAATGGAAGACTTCGAAAAAAGGGAAGATTTCGAGGAAAAGAAGAAATTATACGAAGCCCATTTGGAGTATAAAAAATCTCCTGATTACAACGGTAACATTGAGAAGATACTTCCAAAGGGAATGAGTAAAGAAGAGGGCGTAAATAAAATCATAACAATGATTGAGCATATAGAAGATTTTCAGTTATTAGACACTTTGAACAGACAATTAAGGCTGTGCGACACGATTATCGAGAAAGCCGAAAATATGGACTTAACCGAGGAACAGATGTGGACAATAAAGCCTAAAATACATAAAGCCAAGGGGGTAGATAGATGTTCGTAAGTTTGCTTAACAGCGATGATACTTTCTCAAAGTATGACATTGATAAGTTATACACCATACAGAAAGTAGATGCTGACCACATTGTAGAGAAGGCTTTACTTTATAAGCCGGATCTTTTCAAAGAAAAATACCAGATAGGTGTAGTACCAAATACCAACACGGTTTTCTTTTGGAAAAAAGTACCTGAAAAGATAAATTCCTTTGAAACAAAGGACATGGTATTTGCGGTAGGGGTACAGGTATCGAAAACAGATAAAGAGGTATGCAGGGTATGTGCCGAGTATATTACCGAAGAAGAGTTCAAAAGAGGGCATATCGGAAAGTATGCTTTAGATGGTTTTGAGATAGAAGAGGCTTGCAGAGATAAGATAAGCGGAGAGATAGGTAACTCTATTGATTTTACTTCCCTTTGGGTGGCAACGAAAGTGGAAAAGCAGGCAGGTATTGAAAAGCAGGACCTTGAATTTGTAAAAAAGATGAGTGAAGAGTTCGGCTGCATCGACAAAGACGCAAGGGTAAATGATAAGAACGACTTTTTAGTAAAGTTATGGACGCTTGGGAACTTTGAAGAAACAGAGCCGGATGAATATGGTCATTTTTATATGGTTAATAAGGTAAAACCGCAGTATGTGTATAAAGCATATAACTTTTTCAAGGAGATACTTGGAAACCGAAAAGATATTGATAGTCTGCGTTATGACTTAAATGACGGAAAGATAAAGTGGAAACAGTTCGTTACAAACAGACTTTATCCAGATGGAAGATGGGAAGATAAGTGTGTCAATGTAATAAACAACTACATTATGGTATCAAATGCTTGGTTTGACTTAAATTCACAGGAAGACAGAAGCACATTAAAACAGGCAAAGGATATCACAAAGTTCTACGGCGATAATCTTGGCTGTTATATGGAACAATGGTGTGAGTATAACCATTTTACTCATCAGTTTAAGGATATAAGGCTTGCTGATTACAGGACAGCAAAAGCGTCAAGGGAAGGATATTTTATTCCGGCTTATTACTTTGACGAGGATAAAGACGAAACCTTTGAGATATCCTGCCATTGGGGGTATGGATATCACAAATATACCGAAGAAGAGTATCAGAAATACTATAAAGGCGAAGAGAGTAAGAACGAGTGGGTATATATAGACGGTAAGATATACCCGAATAATGAGGAAACCAGAGCCTTAATAGAGGAAAAGAAAGAGAAATGGTGGGTAGACCACCCTGACCTTAAAAAGAGATACGAGGAAAAGCAGGAAAAGAGCAGACAAGAGAGAGAAAAATATGACAAATTAGGTCATTTTTAATAAAGAAAGAGGGGTTAAATACTATGAATAACGAAACCGTAATTACAGATGAGAAGAAGAGTGCTTTTGAAGAGTTCCTTAGTTTTCTTAAATCATTAAGAAATATGCTTGAAAAGATTGAAAAAGCATTAGGTATGGGCGAAAAGAAAAAGACAAACCTTGCCATAATGGAGCAACTTAACGATATGAAAAATGCTGTCCTTGAACTTCAGGACAACATGGATGAGATGATGGATAACAATTTAGCATTCAGGAGCCTGATGGGAAACGATATGTGTAAAGCCCTTGCTGAAAAATGTCGTGAATTAGAGATTGAGATGGACGGTATGGATCTTGAAAAATTAGGCGATGAGAAGAGCGTTAAGGAATTCTTAACAAAACTTGCCGAGTTTGATGAAACCGTTATTAAAAGACTGGATGTAATCGGCAAGGATTTAGATGCCATTAAAGCAGAATATCCCGAAAAAAATCCGAAAGTCTATATCAAGGGCGATGTAATTGCCATTGGTTTTGATGGAAAGGGTGGGGAACCTAAAATCTTAAAGGCGTATAACCGTGACCTTGAAGAGATTGCTCTGTCGGAAGAAGAAAAGAAAGGCTTTACAGAGATTGTGCCAAACTTTGACTCTTATCAGACAATTAAGGAGATACTTGAAAACGATAACATTGAAGTGAGTGTAAAGACAAAACTTAATATGGAAGAGTATGCGAAGAGTTACAGCGAGATGTTTAAGGATATCGACATCAAAGGCGAATCCATAAAAAGAAAAGACGGAACATACGATTTCAAGATAGAAAACAAGGACGCTTCCTTAACGATAAACCTTGATAACACGGACGGCAGAATATTATCAGCAGTTTATGAAAAGGACGGCGAGAGCATAGAGGTATATGGAAAAGTTGCAGAGGATATGAAGATGCTTGCACTTTCCGATGATGATTTTGCTATTTTAATTGCACATTCTCCACTTTCAACACAGTACGGTAATTTCTTCGGAGAACTGTTAGAGGATAAGGAGCAGGACAATAAGGTTCATGCCTATGCTTTAAGTGAAAAAAGAACGGATGAAGATAAGTTTAACGATACCGTTAACGATATCCTGTCCTATTTTGATATGAATGATATCAGTTATGAGAAAACGGTATATGAAGAAGGAGAACACGATTTTAAGGTTAAGATTAAGCCGGAAGGGGAACTTGGTATCTTCCTTTATGACCGTGATGTATCGGACAAAGCAACGGAAAAAGTACACAGCGTAGGAAGAAGCGGTGTAGTTGCGTTCCAGAACGGAGAGGATGTAACAGATAAAATCCTTGGTTATGCAAAGGCTTGTAATGATTTACTTGCAGAGGCAAATAAAAAGGACGCAGAAAAAGGCGACACAAAGAAAAATAAGGGAGAAGAAAGATGAGAGAGGTAACATTTGAAGAGTTATTAGAAAGAAAGAACAATTACAAGGGCATATCCCCTGAAAATCAGCAGAGAATTCAGGCAACCTATGACAACATCAAGGACGTGGAGAAAGCCTTTGCAGGTCAGGTTGTGTTATTGTCCGACTTTGACTGTGACGGTATTTGTTCTGCCTTGATAATGAAGAAAATCTTCAAAGACGCAAAGGTTATCATCGGCGACAGGTTTGAGAACGGTTACGGTGTACCTGATGTGAAACTTTCACAGGGAAATATGGTGATATGTACGGATATCGGCTCTACGGATATGCTGAAACTTTCAGAAATAGCCATGCAGACAAAGATACTGCCGTACATCATCGACCACCACGAAAAAGATGAATATACAAGGGAATATGAGAAAAAAGCCCCGACAAAGGTACTTAATTTCACGGGAGAGAAAGACGCACCCGATTATTGTGGTACGGGGCTTGCCCTTAAACTCTATGAGTGTGATTACTTAAAAAAGATAACCGACGGTGTGGATCCGATTTCCCTTGAAAAGGAACTTAATACCGTAAAGGTTATCGGTATGATAGGTACTATTGCCGATATGGTATCGGTTAATAATCCGTATGATGAAAACAGAGAGATTATAAAAGACGGTTTTGATGTCCTTAAGAAGGTATTTACGGGAGAAAAAGAAATAGATGAAACCTTAAGAGCCTTTTTAGAGATTTGTGGCGTAGATGAATCGGTAGAGCATTTTACCACTCATAAAATCGGCTTTGATGTTTCTCCTTGTATTAACGCACTTGGAAGAATGGAAAGTTACGGTGGACAGAGGTGTTTTAATGCCTTATCCGGGGAACTTTTTGTAAACGGAGCCGTAGACCAGAGCGTTTTCGATGAACTTTTACACATAAAGAGTGTAAACGAACAAAGAAAAGAGAAAACCAAAGAGATAATGAATAGCCCTGACCTTAAAAGGGAAATGGAAAAAGAAAGGCTTTCTGATGATAAGATTGCTCTTATCATAGATAGACATATCCCGCAGGGCTTAACCGGGCTTATAGCAGGAAAAATAGCAGAGATGATAGATAAACCAACTATCGTACTAACCGAAGGAATTACGGGAGATTTAGTGGGTAGCGGAAGAAACATTGAGGGCTATCCGTCTATGTTTGAGTACACAAAGAGTGATAGGTGTATAAGACACGGTGGACATCAGGACGCTATCGGTATGTCCATTAAGGTAGAAGATGTGGAAGGCTATGAAAAGGAAATAAAGGAAAGATATAAGTTCCTTAACATTGAAAAGCCTGACAGGGAATATTTAAAGAACTGGAAAGAGTTCGATATAGAAAAATACCTTGCATTAGAGCCTTATGGTGTGGACTTCAAACTACCGCTTATTAAGACCGAAAAGGTAAAGATAGCCAACAAGACAAATCTTCCATTCAAAGAGCCGAAAGAAGAGTGGGCTAGCACCACCATAGGAAAGATAAAACTGACGGACTGGGTAAAGGGCAACACATGGAACATAGGCGATACCGTTTCCTTTGATGCAGAAATTGCCTTTTCCGATTTTAACGGGGAGCATTTGGAATACCTTATTAAGGGTACAGATAATGACCGAATAAGGGAACTTTCAAAGAACAATGAAAAGAAGGTAAATGTAGACCGTTAAAAGTAAGTTTTAGAATAGTGATAAAGAATGAAGAGGGGAAAAATCTCTTTCCCCTTTTTATATCGAAAATAATCCCAAATAAGAAAATAAAACTATCAATAATTTATTTTTATAAAAGGAGAACGAAGATGGGTTTAGATTCAAAGAACAATCAGAGTAACAAATCATTTGTAACAACTTGTGAAGAGGCTCACACAGCCACAGAAACCACAGGTAAGTATTCAGCGATTAAGGATAAACTTGAACTCGCTGCTATGAAGGGCGATGAAAAGGCAAAAGCACAGTTTGAAATGCTTGATAAACTGCCGGAGTTCGCACAGGGCATTTACGATACCCTTAAAGAGAACGGACAGAACCAGAATGTTCGCTATACAGCAAAGATTGTGGATAAGGACAGCGTAGGTAAAGACGGTACTGTATATGAAAAGGCAGGCGACTTAAAACTTTCCCTTACCATTATGACAGGCAAAGACCGTAAGTTGATTATGGATGTTGAGCAGGGCGAAGATGGTCTGAAGGCAGGCTATATTAAGGCAGAGGATAAGACTGTTACAAAGCAGATTACCAAGAAGGACGGAACAACTACACAGGTTCCTGAAAAACTCGGTTATGATGACTTTACAGAGCGTGAACAGGAAATCTTTAAGTTAATTGCTCCAAAGAAAGATGTTGAGAGAGAGAAGAAAGACTGGACAAAGGCTTATGAGACAAAGAGAAATCAGGTTGCAGCATTAAAGGATGCAGGTTTTGATGTGTATGTAACACTTGACAAGAAGTCGGAGCCAAAGCAGGAAATCGCCGATGACGGTACTATGTATGAAAATTACCGTGAGAACATTACCTTTGGTGAGAAGGACGGCGTTCCGGCTATTGCCTATACTGTAACATCTCCAAAGGAGCCAAAAAAAGGCGAAGCACTTCCTTATCCGATCGAGATTATCGTAAGCATTGACGGTGAGGCAAAGGAATTCTCAAAGATTGAATTTGCAGAGGAAGAGGGCAAGTTCAAAGCCAACAAGACTGTAATCAGCCTTTCCGATATGGATGAGAGAATTGCAAATGCTCTGGGTAATGATGAAATGACAACATTAAAGCCTGAAAAGAGCAATGTAAACAAGGGTAAAGAGAACTTTACCAGATAAGATTAAAGGTGGGGGTGGGTTTATCCTGCCCCCTTTTTAATAAGGGGTAACAAAATGGGAAATATCAATAAATATGAAATAGGTGTAGGGGATGAAAAAACGGGTAATATAACAACCCTTACCTTAAACATAGATAGCAGTAACCGTTATTGGATTGACGGTCTGCCTTTTATGGATGAATTAAAAGCAAGAAAAATGGAAGATGCCGTTTTTAACATGATTAAGGACGGCGATGTTAAATTATCGGACGAAGATAAGGCTTATGTAGATAAGTTAACAGATAAAGAGCGTTTAATTAAGGAAATGCTTATATATGCACTTTCAAAGAATGTCGAAGAGTATTACGCTACCCTTGCGGATTTGGAAGAAAATAAAGAACTTAAATCAGCACTTTCTTCTTTCCAAAGCCGTATTGCCGATATTTTAGACAATCCGAATATTGAAAAGTACGGATGGGGCGAGATTGAGTTCATGGCTACCGTGAAGCACTTTATTCGGTTTGACAACAGCGTAATGGTAGAAAATATCGACCTTAATATGAATGCTCTCCCGATAACCGTATGTGACGGTAACGGGTTTGTTTTTGGGGAATATTTAAGAGACAGGGAAATCGAATATACAGAAAACCGCTTTGATGCGAAAATGCTTGCAGGGAAGATTTTGAAAAATGCGGTGTATTTTTTAGTAGAAGATGAAGTGGTTTCATCTGGGTATTCCCTTTATAAAATCGCAGATGATGTAATCAAATATGCAGATATCGAGAAGAAAATCGAAATCGCAAAAGACGACATTGCGAAGGAATGGGTAGAGCATAAAGACGAACCTGACTTTTGGGAGATGCACAACACCTTTTCCGATTTCTTTAAGGATTATTTTGGTCATAGACCAAGGGTAGAATCCGACTTTGAAATGCTTGAACAAAGGTATAAGGACGCTGTAAGAGAGGGAAGAATTGAGGCAAAAGAGCCTGAAGAAAGCAAAGAAAAGGTTATTATTAAAGACCTTGATGAAATCAGTCCTTTTACAGAGAAACTTCTCGGTAAAGCAAAGGAAATAAAGGCTTTGCTTGATAGCAATGAAAAGGATATAAGGCATAATAATAAGCCTGTTTCCATTGAAGTATATTCAAATACAAACGATCAGGGCAAAACCTATGGAAATATCAAGATAGTAAACGGTGGAGAGGCAATAAAACTTTCCTATGACGGCAAAGGAAGATGTACGGACTGTAAATATAATGACCACATTTTCCACGGCGGAGAATACCAAAGTGCCAGAGACAGATTTGATGAAGGCATGATGAAGACGGTACTTAACGATGTATTTATTCTTATAAATGACGGTGATAAATTCAGCCCGAACATTGAGAATAAAGGGCGTACAAAGGCTACTATAAAAGAATAAGGAGAGAGTTATGGAAAAGATTGTAAGTTTAACAAGTTATGACCTTGATTTAAAGAACAAAACCTTAACAGCAATCGTCAATGACGAGAAAAGGGAAATCGTAGCAAGGCTTAATAAGGACGGTAAATTTGAGCCTACTATATTTCTGCCGGACATTGACGCTAAAGGCGTAAGAGATGAGTTCCTTAAGATGTTTACCAAAGCAGGGAATGAGATTAAGAAAGCGGAAGAGAAACTGAACGAAGGGCTTAAAAAGGGCATTAACGGTTATCTGAATATTCAGAAACAGGCTGACCTTTACCGTAAGAGTTTCAAGGAAAAGGTTGAGGAAACCTTAAATAAGCCGTTCTTAAGGCTGCAGAACTCACTTCACGAGTTAAAGGAAAACATCGGCAAAGTAATCAAGGAAAGCAAGACCTATCCGATTTACTTTGAGAGTTATCAGAACTTAAAGGAAACCACACAGAAAGTGGATTATGTAGCAAGTGCGTTAACAAATCCGATTACCGAGGATATTGCAGAGAGCATTGTAAACGGAGAGAGTGTAGGAAAGGCATTATATGCCCGTCTTGATGAAATCAAGAGGCTTAATGACCTTACCAAGCCGATTGCAGAGTATGATAACACAGTAAGAAGAATTCTTCACGGAGAGATTGACCATTACGATACAGCAAGAGCCATAGATGAGTGCATGAAGGCTATTCAGGAAGGACTTAAACTGGAGAAGATGGTGGAACTTACCGAAGAAGTATATGCTTATGCAGGCAAGAACAGAGATTCTGCCTTAAAGGGCTATAACTATGATATTCACGCACTTTGTACCAAGATGAGTGAATATATGGGCGGTATGCCGACACCGTTTGTTAATGTGCAGAACCTTAACAATACGGATAAGAGCAATATAGATTTTGTTAAGGAGAACTACCCGAAGGAGTTCGGCTTAATAATGGAAGGACTCTTAAATAAGGAAACAGAGTTCGGAAATGTGGAAACAATGGATTTAAGGGCAGTTAAGACCACTTATTACGAAGAGCCTTGCTTTGAATTAACCATTTATAACAAGAGCGGTACAGCCTTTAACTTAATGTTCAACCCGGATGCAGAGGTTTGTCAGATTTGTAAGAAAGAGATCGACAAAGAAGAGGGCGTATGTATTTTCAACAATACGAATAACCATCAATGGATTGACCTTTCGGCTACAAGAAACGGTGAGAGCAAGAAGATGATTGATGATATGCCGTTTGTAAGAAAGAGCCTTGATAAGTTCGTAAAAGACCGTGGAATGGGAAGAAACCACGAACAGGTTATCGGCAAGGAAAACAATGTATCGAAGTGATATTACAGGTTCTGCCAACCTTGTAATATAGATTTATGGACGGTTAGTCCATAAAGCCTCCAAGGAAAAATTTTCATTAGAAGAATAGGGAACGGGAAACTGTTCCTTATTTTTCTAAAAGAAAAAGGAAATTTTGACAGTTTTCAACGGGGTGTAAAAGAAAAGTCTGCTAAAATATAATTAACAACAAAAAAAGTTGTTTGTAGCAAAAGGGTAACAAAGTTTTTAGTTAAAAGGAGTCGGTTATGTTAGTAAAAACACAGAATTTTAATGAAGTTGAGAGTAGTGTCAATTTTTTAATGGACACAGAAGACAGTTTCTATGTAAATGAAGATGTATTCGATTATCACGAGAGTTATTTAACGGATCCTGAAAGTTATTCCGATTACGGTTTATCATCTGCAGGTTCAAGACTCGGCTTTCCGGGAACTTTCATAAGAAAGTTTGGAGAAAAGCATAACGATACTGCAAAACAGGTTTTAGCAGATTGTTTCGGGGATTTCCTTAAAAGACCTGCACCAAACAAAAAAACAAGCAAAACGCTTTTTGTAAGGTCGTTTTTAGGAAAGATAAGCGGAGTTTTGACAGACAGATATTCCATTTTTGATGATGATGAAGTAATAAATCTGTTAAAGAATAATGAGTATTTAATGGATGCAAAAGAGTTCTGGTACTCGGTTAACCCGGAACATTTCCACGCAAGATTTGTTTCAAAGAAAACCTTGAATTTTGAAGGAGATAAATCACCACTTCATTTCTGCGTATTCGTAGATAATTCAATGGTAGGAGAAAGTTCCTTAAAGATAAGATTTGGACTTTATCGTGATGCCTGTACCAACGGCATGATATGGGGCTTTAAGGAGTTTGAAATCGTAAAAGAGTGCCATAAAGGTATTAAGGACTATACATATATCCTTAATAGTGCATTAGCAAAATGCGAAGAGTATGAAGAAACCTTACTGAAAGCCGTCAAAGAGATGAATATGGAAAAGAGTAGTATCTACGGACTTGAAGATGAACAGGCACTTTCATACTTAAGAGATAAACTCGGAGTTTCCAAGAAGGGTTCAGCGAAGATATTAGAGTTTTATAACTCTTATAAGAGCGAAGTTAACAAACCTTCAAGATGGGCTTTATGTAATGCCATTACAGATTATGCTCACGAGGTGGAGAATATCTCCGACAGAATAAAGTTAGAGGAATTAGCAATTAAAGTAGCGTAAACAGTATATAAGGGGCTTTTAGCCTTCGGGCTTTAGCCCCCTATAAATGAAAGGTGGCTCTATGGATAAAAGATGGTTTGTAGATAAACAGAGATTACTTTCAGAAATACTTAAACGAACAGACGGAAAATGCTATTTAACCTTAAAAGAAGCATACGATTTAATTGACAGTCAGGAAACATATGTTGTAGTAGACGGACAGGTCGTAGAAAGGAAGGAAAAGAAAAATGGGAATACCTTTTGAACAGACACAGATGGGGCATAAATATTATGAATATCAACTGCCTACACTTATTAAGGAATTAGAGAAATTTAACGAGAATATCGAAGTTCTTAATAAGAACATTGAGAAATTATCATCTTTAAGTGAAGAAAATGAAGTAAGCGAAGAAATGCAGACTATCAGCCTTACGGATAAGGAGCAAAGGCTCTTCCTCGCTGCCATCCAAAGAGAAAGGGATGTTTGCTTTGAGGTAGATGAAGAAGCAAGGGAAAAGGGCGATACCGATGTCGTTAATCTGGTTGATGTTTGTAACAGCATTGAAAGAAAGGTGAAGAAAGCGTTATGGGAGAGATAAAGTTTAGCACAGACATCTTTATAAAAGACCGATACTTAAATGAGATACACCGAATCGGAGACAATCCACATGACAGTTTATATGTGGATGATGAAGGAACCCTTCATTATTATAATATGCAAACCGGAGACGGCTGCATTGCTTATAAGAGCAAGGAACAGACAACAATAGAAGAAGCGTTCCCGGATAGAGACTGGGGAGCAAGGGAAGGCGAACTGCTTTACGGCTATGAGTTTGTTACCTGCCGTAAAGAGTGCGAATACTGCGAATATAAAAAGGAATGTCCGTTTGATATGCTTAAAGAAAAGGAAAATAACAACGAAAGGGATAAGTGAAAATAAGATGATTTACGGTTATGCAAGATGCTCTACAAGTGAAGACAGACAGGATATCAACAGGCAGAAAAGGGAACTTCTTGCCCTTGGAGTTAAGGAAGATAAGGACATCTATTTTGAATATGAAAGCGGAATGAAAACAGACCGCACCCAGTTTAACCGCTTGCTTGATACAGTTAAAAAAGGCGATACGATTGTAGCAACGGAAGTATCAAGACTTACCCGTTCCACATCACACCTTTGCGAGATATTGAAAATCGCACAGGAAAAGCAGATACAGATTATTATAGGTTCTTTTAATGCCGACTGCAGAAACGATGTTTTAGATCCTATGACAAAGGGTATGCTTATGATGTGGGGCGTGTTTGCTGAAATGGAGAGAGATATTATCACTCAAAGAATAAAGTCGGGTATGGAAAACGCAAAGGTTAAAGGCGTTAAGATAGGCAGACCTAACTTAAGCATAGACGATCTGCCCGAAAAGTTCTGGAAATACTACTATTTATATAAGGATGGTAAGATAAATAAATCGGAACTTGCAAGGTTAACCGGGGTTTCCCGACCGACTGTATATGAATATATCCGAATGATAGAAGAGGAAAATCAACCCACTTAAACTTTATACAATATATAGTTAAAAAAAATCTATATTTTGTATAAAAATTGTTGACTTTTTTAGTCAAAGGTATTATATTAGTAATGTGAACAGATGTTTTCCCTACATTTGTTCAGAATAAAGATGAAAAAACCTAACTTTGATGACTGGATGTGTTTTATTTTTTGTTACCTTTCAAAACAAACAACAATGCAAGAATGAAGGAAGCAGGTCGAAAGACCTGTTTTCTTTTTGCTTTAATTTCTCTATTGACAGCGTAAATCGGATATAGTAGAATAATATTGTATTTAACTTTTGTTAAACTCATATTTTTCAAAATCTAACAAAACCCAAAAAAAAGAAACTGAAAATAACAACTAAATAAAGAGAAAACAGAACTTACCCAAAGGGCTTTTTCCCTTTAGGAAAGGACACAAAATGGAAAATAAGAAGAAGATCAGACGGATTGAAATTAACGGTTGCAAGTATTATGTTTATGACCTTGGACTCGATGTAAACGGCAGAAGAAAGCGTTTATACGCCAAGACCGAAGGGGAATTAAAAGAGTTAATTGAGAGAGAAGAAGAAAACAGAAAGACCACACTTCCTGATAATGTAACGCTATTTGAGGACTTAACCACATACGCTTTGCTTTCCTTTGTAGGAAACATGGCACCGTCCAAAATAAACAGATGCAAGAGTTTCCTTGATTATCGTTTTACGGATGAACTTAAAAACTTTAATATTGATACGGTTTCCACGGCTGATATCGACAAAGAACTTGGAAAGATGCGTCAGACTATGACCGATGAACTTTTTAACAAGGTTTATGACTTTGTAGTGGATGTTATTAAGTTTGCTCATTCCTTTAACCGTATGCCCTTTGTAAGGGAAGACCGTATTGAGGTTATGGACAGAATAACAGTAGATTACAGGGTAACAGATAAGGACTACGAACTTCTTAAGAAAGAAATCCTTAAAAAGGGCAGTTCATCTTCCTATGCCATTTACTTTATTATGGAGTTAGGGCTGCGTATTACAGAGGTTACGGAACTTAAGTGGGATAATTTATCAGATGATTACAAAACCCTTTCCTTAAGCCGTAGAGACACCATATCCACCTTCAAATTAGATGATGTAATAACAAACATCTTAAAGGATATAAGTGCCGGATATCCCAAAAGAGAGAGCGAAGGGGAGATTGTAAACCTTACAGACCCTGACGATTATGTATTTAAGAGTAAAGCGGGTTTACCCCTTAATACTGCAGTATTATCACACCACTTACAGGGCGTTTTAAGGAACTGCGGTGCAAGTGATTTGATTTCCTTAAATGATTTAAGGGAATACAGGGGAGAGCAGTTACTTAAGATGGGATTAAGCATTGAAGAGGTATCGGAGATATTAGGTTTCTCCGATCCGAATTATGCCAAGACCGTGTTTGCTGATTATATAAACGAATTAACCCTTAATAATGCGTTGAGTGGTATGAATCTGACAGATGAGCAGAAGATTAAATTCTATCAGTTATTAAAGCACGAAAACGCCAAGGTAAACGGAAAATCCACTACGGATGTTTTAATTTCCCCGGGTATCGGAGCGGATGGCAGAATAAACAGCCTTGAACCGATATGGTTAGAAGGCGTAGCATCGGAAAGCGAAGAAAAGTCTTCCCCAGTTGTTCATGTGAAGGTTGTAAAACATCTTGAAAAGAAAAGAAAGGCAAAAGCCGAAAAGAATAAAATGGACATCAAAAAAGCAGAAAAGTTGATGTCGGATATAATAACAACAACAGATAAGTTGGAAAAAGCCGAGAAGGAATTAGAAGATTTAAAATCAAAGTCTTCATTTGGCAAAACTCTGCAAAGAGCAGCAAGGCTTACCAATAAACGGACAAAACTCTCCGGGCTTAAGAAAAAGGGGAGTGAGGCTTAATGTATGAAGTGGAAGAAATATTAGAGCCTTGTATAGACGGTATTAAGTATCATATTAAATATATAAGGGCTTATGACCGGGAGTCCTTCCGTAAGTGGCTTAAGGTAGTTAAGGACTTAAATTATAACTTCCTGTGGCTTGGAAGAAAGTGGTGTTCATTTTCATTCTACAAAGACCGTACCGATATCTGCATTATATATATAGAAGAAACACAGATAAAACTGTCATGGTATGACGGAATTATTGAGATGCCTGTATATGTAAACGAGAAGAAGAGAGATACTTCCTTTCAGTTTGAACCACTTGGGATAATCTGCGAACCATAACTTAATATATAGAAAAGGCAGGTGTAAATTGCCTGCCTTTTTATGTTTAGGTGTGTAAAATTTATGACCTGATTTTCTTTACACGCATTTCTATATCATTTTTACCCCGAAAAACCCCTAAATATGTAAAGAAAACATTTTAATGGTTTATTTTACATATTCTTCCGTTTTTCTTACAATGCTATGGTCTAATGATGTGATTACCTCAATCGGTACATCATAATCATACCTTTCGCAGATATCTAATATCCATTTCTTATAATTGCATAATATATAATGCTCATATCCGTAAAGATATTCCCCGGTTTCTTCCGACCTTACAATGTTTATAACAGCCAGAAAGAAACCTTTAATATCATCCATATTCAGTTTAACCGTATAATAGGTACGATGCTCTATATACTCGATTCTATTTACAGGTGCCTGTATATATGATATAAGGCAGTCCAAAAGCACATTAAAATAACCATATCCCAAAGTATTATCAATGAAATAACCTGAAATACGCTTTTCCATTCCCCTTATATTTTCATCTTCTTCAAACAGATGTTCTATACTATATAATTGAAACTTTGAAAGGTTTAAATACTCACAAAGGATATCCTTATCCATTTCCTTAATCGTTATTAACGGTTTTAAGGTATCGCCTTCACACCATTTGGGATAAACCTTTTTCGATACCTTCAGGATAATGCTCCCGGGTTCCTTTTGTATTCCCTTTTCAATCAGTTCTTTTATCTTTTCGTACTTTTTCATCATAACACCTCGTAGCATTCTCTTAACGCATCCATATCATCTTTACGCTGACAATATTTTAACTTTCTCATTGCCTTTGCCTCGATCTGTCTTATTCTTTCTCTGCCGACTCCGAACTTCTTACTGATTTCTTCAAGCGTCATTTCCTTTCCATCGTAAAATCCGTAGCGAAGTTTGATTATTTCCCGTTCCCTGTCCTTTAATGAACTTAACATTTTAACGATTATGGCTTTAGTATCATTTCCTCTTTCCACATCATCATACGGTGCCTTGACAGGAATTTCCACACTCTCAACGGGTATATGCTTATAATCTTTGCATCTATCCTTATAACACTCATTTTCAAGGATATATGAAGGTACATGAATAAGATTATCGCTCTTTGATACCCGCACCAGATAGGAATATAAAGCACTATAAAGGTAGGCTCTGTATTTTTCCACGCTTGAAACATCTATGTCCTTTTTCTTCCTTATTTCCATCCATCTGATGACTCCTTCCGAAAGAAGTTCATCTTCTTCCATCTGGCTTGTTTTTGCTACGCTCCTTGCTATATATCTGATGTATCTGATCTCATCTTCACTTATTTTCATTTATCTTTCCCTTTGTATAATTACTACACCACCCGTGGGGGGTGTAAAAGTTTTATTTACATATTGTCTTACTGATAAAATCACAGTTCTGTCCAGTAAAATACGGCTCTACATATTTAAGAATAAGCCCTGCCTTTGTATGATAGTGATGAAGGTGTCCTCTCACTAAATGTGGGCGGTGCGTTCCCCTGCCCAGATTTAGTGTATATGTTTCAGCATCTACACCTTCATCATCCGCCATCATCTGTTTAATCTCATTCGTAAATACAAACCCCAAAGTGGTTTCATCGACAACGCTTTCCGTTTTCCTTGACTGTGGAAATGCGTTGTAGTACCTTGTGTGTGATGCACGCTTGTTCGAGCAGCACAGGTAGAAAAGTGTTTCCAAACAGATAAAGATTAACTTTGAACGGAAGGAAACTTCCTTGTTAAAGTTATCGCCACTATACAGGTACTTTCCCTTTGCGTTACGATACAACTCTTTTAATGCAGTCCTATTTACCCTTACGATGCCGTCATCATCAGGGGTTATCTTATGCCCCAAATAAATAACCGAATAGTCAGTTATCGCTCCGTTTGTTGCATATATAGCAAGTCCAAGGGAAATACCTATGACATTTTCCCCGGATCGTAATACCTTTACAAATACACCGTCTATTTTTTCTACTATGGAACGATCAAAGCCCTGTCCTCGGAGATTTAAGTAGAAAATATCGAACGGTACTCTGTTTAGTATAGAAAGCGGTATTTCAACTACCTTATCAGCCTTATAGGTAGCCATGAAGTCATCCTTTAAGTCTTTCGATAAGGAATATACTTTCTTATACTTATCCCACATATTATGGGTAATATAATAATTCCAAGAATTGATAAACAAAGCAAATCTATCCATTGTCAAAAATTGAGAATTTTCATATGCGTCTTTTTTGGAATCCACTTCCGGCTTATAAAACCTTACTTTACCAATCAACTCATTAAACCTTTTATATTTTCCACGGTATTCAGCGTTCCCGAGTGCGAAGATAAAATCTTCATTATCCACATAGGTAGCATTACAAAGGAACGACAGTTCCAGTTCCCCGTTGGTAAACAGAAGTTCTATGTAGAAAAGAAAATCGTTTATATCGTCTTCTGAAAACGGATAGTAGAAGTTAAATGCGTCAGTTATCTGTGCGATTTCCTTCTCATTTAACATATAAAAAGGAATATCATCGTATGTGTGGTCAAGATCGAGTCCATACATAACATTAAGCCCTCTTAAGTTCGCTTTTGAAAGATTTTTTTTAAGTAGGTCCTCAATCTTTTCCTTGTTCTTTTCGATATCCAGAGCCTGCGGCACGGCGAACGGCGACTGACGCTTATTTGTCTGCTTTATTCCTTCATCTATCGTTTTAAGCCAAGTACCCTTTTTATAATTGATAAAGTCTCTTAAATTAAGCATCATTTCTTTATTCCCCTGTGTGCCTTAAATAAATCCTCTGTTAATTCATAACATCTTTGTCCTAACTCTCTGCCAAGGTCGTTTACCAAAGTGAAGTGGTAATCGCCTAATTTCTTGCATTTCTCAAAAGCAGTATAGACCGTTACATTTGTCTTGCCGTTTCTTTTCGGAACGCCTTCTCTGTCGAGTTTTTCCTTGATAACAGTCTTGTAGTTAACTGGCTCTGTTACTTTTTCTTCGGAAGCAGTAGTAGTAACCTCTTCTGCAGGGCTTGCACTTACAGTTCCGATACCTTCGGCAATATCCTTACATATCCTTATCCTTTTAATTCCTTTTTCTTCCCAGAACTCTTTTACATTGTTATAACCTTTATCGTTGGAAATAATAGTTACATCCTTTTCATGTCCAACGAGATAACCTGTAAAAGTTCCGATTCTGAAATCCACATTCTGTGGTACACACTTCAAGGCTTTTTCATACTTAAAGTTGGCTTTACTGCTCATAATGAGCGGTACTAAATCAATGGGGAACTGTTCCACCTTGCTTGAATAAAAGACATATACATTGTCTTCTTCCGTAAGGTTATCAATCCCAGTTAGACCGTTTCCACCTACATTTTCGTAATCAATTAAATAGATCATTTTGTTACCTCACTTTCTTTACCTTATAGTAATATTCTACAAGAAAATGAAAGATGACCCCGTGGAAAACTGTTAGTTTTGACGATAAAATAGAATTTTTTTGAAGTGGAAAAGCAGAGAAGTAGCAATAAAAAAGGACGCTTAATTTGCGTCCTTTATCTCATCGTTCTGTTTTGCAATACACTTTATGCGTCTTTTATATAATTCATTTTCTTGGAACCGTTTTAATTCTTCAGTTCCCATATTTCCAAGATTTATCTCTTCAAGTTTCTTGCACTCTTTATATGTGCAGTTTTTACAGTCTTTACCGGGCGCAGGAAGAAATAAATCTACGCTATGTATTTTAAGAACATAATAATCCTTACCCTTTTCGGCTCCCCATTCTGTTTTCCCTTCTCCTATATCAAGAGTTACTGTTGCAACAAATGAAGGAGACTGCTTTGAATAGCCATTTCTGAACATCACTTTTCTTTTTGCATCAAATCCGATAAGACTTCCTTGCCATAACTGTCCAAATCTTGTTGTATAATATGGCTTTATTTCTCTGTATTCTTCCTTTTTCTCCCCGGATAAAATCATATCAAACCATTTTCTCTTAATGGGTAATGTCAACATATCTAACCTCATCTTTCTAAATCATTATTCTTTTTCCTTGAATGGACATCTAAACTATCTGTCTTATGCTTGTCGATAATATCTAAACACTCCAAAACACCCACATTCTGTTTACTTCTCAACTCAATAATCTCGGCTTTTATCTCGTCAAGAGTATCATTTAAAGCAGTTTGCTCATCTTTAGATGTGGAAGATATCGTTTTGATTTCTTCGCTATCCTTATCAGCCTCTATGATTGTATCTGCATTATCAATCGTATCTACGGCATAATCATAACTTTCATATCTACCGCTTTCATATTCATTCCCGTAACGATTCCAATTGTCTTTTAGAGCATTAACCTCGTTTGCAATTTTATCAGCATCTTTTAATTTTCCATGTCCTTTTGGTAGTGGTGTACCGTTATAGATTGCTTCGTGAATATCGTGGTCTATTCCGACAACACCACACCTTTTAGATGCCTCTATTCCTTCGCATATAGACTTATACTTCCATTCTGGTATCTTAATTACTAATTCGATATCTGCCATATTCACATCTCCTTGTCTGCTTTATGAGTATTATGAAATCCATTTTTAACAATCGTATCAATGGATTTTTCTTCATCTGTATCTGCTTCTATGATTGTGTCGGCATTTATAATGTCATCCAAATACACGATTTCTTCAGAATAACACTCGTTTTCACCGCACTCATAGTTATATTCCATTCTTTCTATTTCATTTACTGGAAATTTATCAATATCTTTTAATCTTCCGTGTCCTTTAGGGAGTGGCGTTCCTTTTGCTATTGATTGTGCAATCATATCCATTCCTGCATCACCAAGCATAGGTGGTCTGCCTTTGTATGCTTCATATAATTCTTCAGGTATTTTAATAACTAAATCTATATCTGCCATATCTAACCTCTTTCTATGCCCTTATTCTTATTACTTTTATCAACCTTTAGTTTCTGTACGCCCTCATCGTCTGCTTCTATAATTGGCTTTGCATTATTTATTGTGGTGGACGGGAAAGGGTATGTGTCGAATTCAGGGTGTTTCCTTAACAAGTCATTTCTGTCAATCAGATCACCGTGTCCTTTGGGAAGCAGAGTGCCGTTTTTGATTGCAACGCCTACTTTCGTAGACTCGCTCAATCCTATATCGTTCGTGTCTTGATATTTGTATCTTTGACAAAAATGAGTGTATATTTCTTCGTCTATCTTAACTACTAATTCGATATCTGCCATTTACTTTTCCTCACTTCCTCATACATAGCCCTACGATTGTAGGGAAAACAATGCAAACCAAGTATGCAAATATCCGCTCGCTCATGCTGACAGCAGGATTTTTACATTTCTTTTCAAATCTCTTTTGGTCAATAATTATAATTAACAGCCCTATTGCTTCCATAATGAATACTACTGTGCAAAATACAATCATACTTACCCCTCGTTTTCTGTCTTGTTTAATTCACTAAATTCCTTATCGTTCATATTTCTTGTCTTGTTTCTGTTTAAGGTTGGTTTGTCTTTCAATGGATTTTTCTTCTTCCTGTAAATATGGATTATCCTTTACCCAATTTTCGTGGAAAATCCCTTTTGCAAAGCAAAACTGCTTTAGTTTCAGGTAATCGCTACCATTTACTGAAAAGCCAATATCAATCGCATCTTCACCATACTTAAAAGGATTGCGTAGTGTTAAAGTATCTGCAATTAAAGTTGTCTCTTCATCACGACTTTCCCATTCTGTGTAAATCGTACAGGTAATTTCTTCTTTATGTGTTTCAATATTGGTTACCTTTTTAGGGTGGAAGATATCTGTTACAATCTGTTTGATTTCATCCTTTGAAAGGTCAGTAAACTTCTTATAGGTATTATTCGATGTCAGGACATTTACTTTTCTTCGAAGTCCTTTTGAGAATTCCTGCATTGGAATATAATTCTTATCTCTCTCATGTTTTGGAATCGGCATCCACGCATCTATTTCATTAACATCTGCTATAAAGTCGCCATTTTCTGTGTAAAATCCCCAACCCCCATCTTCAGCGTTATCATAATCCAGATATGCAATAAAGTTATCTCCGTTATGGTTTTTAATCAGAATTTCCTTACCTGCCGGTGGGTATGTTCCACGATCTTCCGGGTAAAAGTCGTTAAATTTAGCAAATTCCTTTTCTTTAAACTGTGGTATAACGGGTGGTAACGCTTTGATATCATCACACATTTGCCCAAACTTTGTCGCTCCCATATCTTCTGCATATTTTGCTTGTAATTCAAGCATAGCCT
>AUXO018743853.1_pt1 | contig 105732 bp, 79 predicted proteins | sample 768731 | NCBI WGS metagenome assembly AUXO01 (sample SAMN02715735, study PRJNA202380) | gut metagenome | biome: sheep rumen | host: Ovis aries | place: New Zealand: Palmerston North
GCTGACTCACGGCCGTTCTTTGAACTACCAACACCTTTTTTATGTGCCATTTCTTGTTCCTCCTATTATTAATTAAGCGATAACTGATTTGATTGTCAACTCAGTGAACTGCTGACGGTGACCATTCAACTTGCGGTAGCCTTTACGACGTTTCTTGTGGAATACCAATACTTTCTCACCTTTTACCAGTGGAGTAACTACTTCACAAACGACCTTTGCACCTTCAACGGTAGGAGCACCTACAGTGATAGCACCTTCATTGTCAACCAATAAAACTTTCTCAAATTCAACAGTTGCATTTGGCTCAGCATCAGCAATGTGATGTACGAAAAGCTTCTTGCCTTCTTCAGCCTTGAACTGCTGACCGTTAATCTCTACGATTGCGTACATTTTTATATTACTTTAAACGGGTTTTCTCCGGGAGGCGGGCTTTTTTCTCTAAAAACCACTTTGTTAGGCCCCAACGGACTAAATCGGCTGCAAAATTAGCACAAATTTGTATTTCCAACAAATAATTTCAGGAAAAATTATTCATTGATTTCAAAATACTCTTCCAGCTCTTTTTCTGCAGAGTTGTTCTCATTCTGAATGTCACGTATGATGACTCCATTTTCCAGCAGGGCAATGCGAGGGCAAATGTCTGTGGTATGGTTCAGATTGTGGCTGGAGATGAGAATCGTAGCTCCTGTTTCATCGTGGTAGGTTTTCAGAATGCGTTTGATGGCATGCTGGGAACTAGGATCCAGGAAGTTGAATGGCTCATCCAAAATAAGCACTTGTGGCTGCTGAATCATGGCAGCTATAATGCCCACTTTCTGCTTATTTCCTGCAGACAGACTTCTGATGAGTTTCTTTTGTCCACTTACTTCTCCACTCATGAAGTGCTCATATTTAGCCAAATGCTCTTCCAGTTGTTCATCGGTAACCCCGCTTATTTTGGCCACAAACTTAAAGTATTCATCTGGAGTAAGATAGTCTATCAAGAAACTTTCATCGATGAAAGCACCAGTCCATTGTTTCCAGTCTTCTTGCTCGGCTACATTACGCTCCACAGGCTGCCCTTGGAATTCTCCAACCATGATTACTTCGCCTTCATTGGCCTTGATCAGGTCCATAATCAGACGGAACAGAGTACTTTTGCCGGCACCGTTGTTACCTACCAGTCCTAGCATATCTCCACTGTGTATATCATAACTGTCAATGTTTACGGCTACTTTTTCGCCAAAACATTTTTTTAGGTTTCTGAGTCTTATTTCCATTGTTGTCTTTGTGTTAGTTGGTTGCACGGGAAGCTCGGAAGCCTTCCATATTTTGATGGCGTCTTGCCATGAAACGTTTGTAGATATTTCTCAGCCAGATGGGATGAGTGGCTATACCGATAGTTCCCAAAACGATGAGAACTACGTATCCCCATACATCGCCCAAAAGCACCTCACATAACTGAGTGAGCAGGATGGGAGCAAAGAGTACTACCAGTGAAATTACCTGTTGCACCCAATTGTTGGTCTTGGATGTCATCTTGGTGTTCAGTGGTAAGGTATCTGAATTATATACTGCCATCTGGAACAATCCGGGGAAGATGAGTCCTGCTACCATGAACATGTATCCCAGATTCATCAGCAGGGATATTTTTCCGGATACGATGGTAGGTATCATCAGGGTAAATGGCAAAATCAGCATGACCAGATTGAAAATATACTTTGCTCTGAGCAGGTCGTAGATGCTCTCATGACGGCTCATCAGACCGTCGATGTAGTTTCCTTCATACGACATGATGCTTTGCAGGGTCATGACACCCAGTACCAGATAATTGTAAAGGCAGATAAAGTTTTGCATGAAAGCTCCATCGTACACATCGGAGAAGGAAACTGTAATACTGAAAAGTATGATAAGTCCTATACCTAGTAAGAAACTCATGCGCACATTCTTGTTTCGGGTACGCATGCGGATTTCTAGTTTTAGGTATTCACCCATGATTCCGAAACGATTCAAAGCCTTGAACTCACTGGCATGTTTCATTTCTTTCTCTTCTGTCTTAGCTACCTCATTATATATCATTCCTGCTTGTAGCTTGCGGTTGGCAAAATAGAAGATAAGAATGAAAGCTATCGGGATGAGATAGGCTAGTGGATTCCAGAAAATGAACTGTTCCATCCAGTCGATAAAGAAATCTCCCAGAACATTTTTCTCTGGTAGGATAGTAGCCAAGATAATGGCTACATTCACCACGATGGGCAGAATGACCCAAGCCATGTTTTTGATAATCAGTGCTCTGCAGAAAAGATACCAGTAGGAGTCTGCCACCAGGAGCAACCACCACCCAAAGAGCCATCCCAGCGTTCCAGTCCATCCATAATAATAAAAGATAGACATAAAAGCAAACGGAACCAGGAAGAAGAACATGAACAGGTTTCCCCAGGTAAGGCCAGCGCGGATAAGATACACGTCCAGCACTTTTTTCCTCTTCAGTGGCAGTACGGTAAGTGGCTTAACCTGCTGTGCAGGGGTCTGCTGAAGCAGGAACCGGGCCCAGAAGTCTAAAAAGAGAACATAGAAGAATCCGCTGTCCAGCACGTGAAAGTTAGCCATGGAACCATCGAGTCCTTCAGGCAGGACTACACCCATAAATATCATGAGGGCAGCATAGTAGATGAACATAAAGTAGATGAGGAACTTGGCAAACTTGTTCTTTTCGAACATCGGATGCCTCTTTTCCTGCAGTTTATCTAGCTGCCTGAGTGTTTTGTATGTTTCTCTGAAAGATAGTTTCATGGGAACTTAGAGATTATTTTCTGTAAGATAGCGCTCAGCTTCAATGGCAGCCTTGCAACCAGAACCTGCTGCTACCACGCCTTGGCGGTATGTAGGGTCTGCCACATCACCGGCTGCGAATACACCTGGTATTCCAGTAGATTGGGTATTCCCTTCCAATTTGATGTAACCGGTTTCATCGGTCTTTACCCAAGGCTTGAAAATATCTGAGTTAGGTTTGTGTCCAATGGCTAGGAAGAAACCATCGATAGGGAGATCGTAGTGGGACTCATCTGCTTCACCCTTGCGTTTTACCAGGTGAACACCTTCCACACCTTCTTCACCATAGAGTCCGGTAGCGTTATGCTCAAATAAGACTTCAATCTTAGGATTGTTAAATACGCGGTCCTGCATAATCTGGGAGGCACGCAGGTAATTTTTGCGTACAATCAGGTATACTTTTTTAGCCAGACCTGCCAGGTAGTTGGCCTCTTCACAAGCGGTGTCTCCACCACCCACTACTGCTACTACTTTCTTCCGGTAGAAGAATCCGTCGCAGGTAGCACAGGCACTTACACCCATTCCAGCATATTTGGTCTCATCACTTAGTCCCAAGTATTTAGCTGTAGCTCCGGTGCAGATGATAACGGTTTCTGCTTCTACTTCATCTCCATTGTCGAACCAGAATTTATAAGGACGTTCAGACAAGTCGCATTTGGTGGCGATAGCTGAGCGGATATCCACACCGAAACGTTCTGCCTGACGGCGGATATCATCCATCATCTCTTGTCCGTTCACACCGTCGGGGTAACCAGGGAAGTTCTCCACTTCGGTGGTGGTAGTCAACTGACCGCCGGGTTGGATTCCCTCATAGAGTACTGGGGCAAGGTTGGCACGTCCTGTATAGATGGCAGCAGTATAGCCAGCAGGGCCTGAACCAATGATTAAACAACGAACTTTTTCCATATTTTTATTTGTTTTTATCGTAAATCTATTATTTCAGCATTTGGGGCATCTTTCTTGTCAAAGGTAAAGGTGCTGTCCGTAACTTTCTGTCTTCCATCAAAGCTGTTGACGGTGATACTCATCCAATTGTTTGTTCCTTGACGAAACTTAATCTGCATGAGCTGGGAGGTGTTTTTCTCGATGAACAGCACTACCTGCTTGATGTCTTGCTTCTGACTTTTGGCTAAAAGCACCACTTCGAAAATGTTTTTACCTTGGAAGGTCTTGGTACTTCCGAATTTGTATTTGTAGCCTTTTTTGTAGAAATTCAGGAAAGTGTAAGGGTTGATGGACTGCAATTCCTCATCGGTTGGTTCGGTGACATTTACTTCCTCATTCTCAGGTACGTATGTCCATTGAGTCTTTCCATCGAACCAGGTGGTGATTCCTTGTGCATTCAGTTTGAATTTCTTCCCGTCTAGTAAAATAGAACCTGTCATGGGCTGCCCATTTTGAGTCTGGCCCACAAAGTTCTTGATGACAAAATCTGCTTTCACGGCTCCTTTCTCGGTAAAGGTAGCTGCAGTCTTGTCTAGTACGCTCTTGGCACTCTGGGCATCGGCAGGAGCAGATATTCCCAAGCACAAGAGGAGCAACATTAAATACTTTTTCATTTCCTTTTATTTTAGATGTTCATGGACTGCAGTAAGGTCTCTAGTTCTTGTTCCGAACCGATGAGCACCTCGCGTGCCTTACTTCCATTGGCAGCACCTACCACACCGGCACGCTCTAGCTGATCCATCAGACGTCCAGCTCGGTTGTAGCCGATGGAGAACTTACGCTGAATCAGGGATGTTGAACCTTGTTGGTAAGTGACAACCAAAGCGGCTGCCTCACGGAACAGCCCATCCAATTCTCCTACATTCACACCTCGTTGGCTTCCATTTCCACCATCCTGTGGTTCTTCAAAGACTTCAGGCAGCATGAATGCTTCAGGGTATCCTTGCTGCTTGGAAATATAGTTGTTGATAGCTTCCACTTCCGGTGTGTCAATGAACGCACACTGCACACGGATAGGTTCACTGCCTTGTAAGTAGAGCATATCACCACGACCAATAAGCTGCTGGGCTCCACTTCGGTCCAGAATTACACGGCTGTTCATCATATCCGATACTCGGAATGCTACACGTGCAGGGAAGTTGGCCTTTATGGTACCAGTAATGATATTGGTAGTAGGACGTTGGGTTGCAATGATACAGTGTATACCGATGGCACGAGCCAACTGAGCCAGACGACAGATAGGAAGCTCCACTTCACGCCCCGCAGTCATGATGAGGTCTCCAAACTCATCGATAATCACTACGATGTAAGGAAGGAAACGGTGTCCATGTTCCGGATTCAATTTCCGGTTGATGAACTTGGCATTGTATTCTTTTATATTTCTTACACCGGCTCTCTGGAGTAATATGTATCTTTCATCCATCTCTTGACAGAGTGACTTCAAGGTCATCACTACCTTGTTCACGTCGGTAATAATCGCATCGTCCGAGTCAGGCAGTTTCGCCAGGAAATGCTTCTCTATAGGAGTGTACACGCTGAATTCCACCTTCTTAGGGTCAATAATCACGAATTTCAGCTCGGCAGGATGCTTTTTGTAAAGTAAGGAAGTTACGATGGCATTCAGACCTACGGACTTACCCATACCGGTGGCACCAGCTACCAGCATGTGAGGAGCCTTAGCTAAATCCACCATGAAGATTTCATTCGTGATGGTCTTACCGAAAGCCACAGGAAGGTCCATCTTGGATTCCTGGAATTTCTTGCTGTTTATAATATCCCTCATCGGTACTATCTGAGCGTTCTTGTTCGGAACCTCTATACCAATGGTTCCCTTACCTGGGATAGGGGCAATGATTCGGATACCCAGTGCAGCCAGACTCAGGGCGATGTCATCTTCCAGATTCTTGATCTTAGAGATGCGCACACCCTCTGCAGGAGTAATCTCATACAGGGTGATAGTAGGACCTACAGTAGCTTGTATGCTGCTGATTTCCACACCGAAACTGCTTAGGACACGGATAATCTTATCCTTGTTCTGGTTCTGCTCTACCATATCTACGGTAACCTTCTGCTGACCGTAATCCTTGAGCAGGTTGATGGTAGGCAACTTGTAGTTCTCTAGGTCTTTAGTAGGGTCATAAGGCTGAGAGAGCAGTTTGTCTGCTTTCACATTTTCCTCCGTAATGGTTACACGGAAATCAGGGTCTGTAGGAAGAGGAGGAAGTTTTGTCTCTTTCGGTTCTTTTGGCTCCTCTTTAGCAGGTTCCGTCTTGGTGGACAGGTCCACAGTAGGTGCCGGAGTCTCAGGTTCTGGCTCTACCTCAGGTTCTTCCACAAAATTTTCTTCTCCTTCTTCCAGGATAAGTTTTTCTGCTTCATTGGATTCCCCATCGGCTACTTTCACATTTAGAGGAATCTTAGCAAACCATCGGGTAGGGTTAAGTATGTCGCGAATCAAGTTGATGGTCTCGTTGCTCAGATAAATGAGGAAGATCAAGGCCACGGTTATCAAACCGATGATCAGCCCAGGAGCACCTATTTGTCCGGTAATCCATTTACTTACGTAGACACCATGCTCACCACCTGGCTTGATGAAGCTTTCATCAAAGAAAGGAGTGGCAAAATAGGCCAGTGCAATGGAAAACCAGAACATGATGATGGAGAAGCTGATGAACCATTTCCAAATGTTAATCTTGTAGGCACGCACCAACTTGAATCCTAGCATGAGCAGGAACAGTGGAATCATGAATGCAGAGATTCCGAAGCAGTCGTTTATCCAAAAGAATGCCATACGGGCACCAATGGAACCGGCATGGTTCGCAAATTCGCCATCTTGATTGGCCATGTCCTTTTCCGTTATGCGCTCAATGACGCTTTGATCCATATCTCCCGTAAAGAAGAAAGATACAAAGGCCAGCAGCATGTAGAATGCAAACATGATGCAGACCAAACCCAAGATAACTTGGGCTGAGTCTCCCGTCAGAAAGTTGTAAATGGCTTTTGGAGCCTTTAATACACTATTTACGAACGAATCTAACTTGTCTTCAGAGTTCTTAGTTTTCCTTGTGGTTCTATTTTTATTCATATGCTTTTTTTCTCGTCTATAAGTGGCGCAAAGTTACAACAAATTACTTTAATCTCCACAAAAAACATTTCTTTTTTAATAAGGAAATTGAAACTTTGGAATGAAGTTTTAAAGTTTCTGAGTCAAACTTCTAGAATTTCAATTTATTTCCGTACCTTTGTATTCAAATTTATATGGAATGAAACAACAGGATAAATCGGTACTGATGGACCGTAATGTAGTGGAATTTGTTACTGTAGCTGCAGAATTTTGTGCTTTTTTGGAACAGGTAGAACAGCGTAGTCGGAAAGACTTCGTGAGTGTAGCTTTGAAAATACTTCCGTTACTATACATAAAAGCATCCATGCTGGAACCTATGGAACAGGATGAGGATGCAGACTTGGAAGACTTGGTTACGGAAGATGATTACAACGTTATCCGTATCTCCATAGCAGGTCTTTTAGGTGAGCAGGATGACTATTTGGATGTATTCGTGGAGGAAATGAAATATAGTGACCGTCCTGTGCTGAAGACGATTTCTGAAGATTTGGCCGACATCTATCAAGATTTGCGAAACTTTGTGGGAATCTTCAAAATGGGATTGGAGAATACCATGCGTTCTTCTTTAGCTGCAGTTCAGCAGAACTTTGAGATGTATTGGGGGCAGACCCTGGTAAACACCATGCGTGCCCTTCACGATGTAAAATATAATCAGTTTTCAGAACAGGATGAGGAACCTGCTGAGGAAGCAGAAGATAGTTCTGAAGAATAGAAGAAAATGAAGATTTTAAAGAGTAAACAGAATAAGGAAGACATCAAGAAAATGCCTCAAGTGCTATTCCCCGGTCGTATTATCATGATTTATACGGAAGGAGAAGCAGAGAGGGCTGTGGATTATCTGCTCACGCAACCTATCCTGGGTATTGATACGGAAACCCGTCCGTCTTTTCAAAAAGGGAAAAAATATAAAGTAGGGCTCATTCAGGTCTCTACACACGATACTTGTTTCTTGTTCCGTTTGAATTTCTTCGGGTTGACACCTGCTATCGTTCGTCTCCTGGAAGATACTAACGTGCCTAAGATAGGGTTGTCTTTGAAAGACGATTTTATGTCTTTAAAGAAGCGTAAGGATTTTAAACCGGGAAATTACATTGAACTGCAGGAGTATGTGAAGCAGTTCGGAATAACGGATATGAGTCTGCAGAAACTGTATGCCAATCTTTTTGAGATGCGTATTTCCAAGACTCAACGGCTTTCAAACTGGGAAGCGAATATACTTTCCGATGCACAGAAACTTTATGCAGCTACCGATGCGTGGGCTTGTGTGCAGATTTATGAAGAACTGGAAAGGTTGAGGAAAACTGGTGATTATCAATTGGAAGTAATTAAGGAAGATGAAGAAAATATACCTGAAGAAGGGCAAGGATGAGTCTTTAAAGCGTTTTCATCCCTGGGTCTTTTCCGGTGCTATTGCTCATGCAGACAAGGGCATAGAAGAGGGAGATCTGGTACAAGTGATTAGTTCAGAGAATCAGTTTTTGGCTGTGGGACATGCTCAGATTGGAAGTATAGCTGTGCGTGTCTTGTCGTTTAAGGATGAACCGATAGATGAGAAATTCTGGGAGCATCGTCTGGAAGTGGCCTATGATTTGAGGAAAAGTATCGGTCTGGCTGGAAGTGAGCATACTAATGCCTATCGTCTGGTGCATGGGGAAGGGGACAACTTGCCAGGACTGATTATCGATATCTACGACCGCACTGCTGTGATGCAGGCACATTCTGTGGGTATGCATGTGAATAGAATGGATGTGGCTCATGCTCTTCAAAAGGTCATGAATGGAGTGGTGGAGAACATCTATTACAAGAGTGAAACCACACTCCCTTACAAGGCTAATCTGAATCAAGAGGATGGTTACCTTCTGGGTGGTGGAGGAGAGTGTATAGCTCGTGAAAATAATTTACTTTTCCATGTGGATTGGCTACAAGGACAAAAGACAGGTTTCTTTGTGGATCAACGGGAAAATCGTTCTTTGCTGGAGAAATTCTCTAAAAATCGTTCAGTTTTGAATATGTTTTGCTACACTGGAGGTTTTTCCTTTTATGCTATGCGAGGAGGAGCAAAATTAGTTCACTCAGTAGATAGTTCGCAGCGCGCCATCGATTTAACCAATGAAAATGTGGAATTAAACTTCCCAGGTGATACTAGGCACGCAGCTTTTGCTGAAGATGCATTCAAATATTTGGACAGAATGGGCGATCAGTACGACTTGATTATTCTGGATCCTCCGGCATTTGCCAAGCATCGTGATGCACTTCATCATGCCTTGCAGGGGTATCGGAAAATCAATGCTAAAGCATTCGAGAAAATCAAACCTGGAGGCATACTGTTCACTTTCAGTTGCTCTCAGGCTGTAAACAAGGATCAGTTCCGTTTGGCAGTCTTCACAGCTGCAGCTCAGAGTGGTAGAAGCGTGAAAATTCTGCATCAATTGCATCAGCCAGCTGACCATCCTATTAATATCTATCATCCTGAGGGTGAGTACCTGAAAGGGCTGGTTTTATACGTGGAATAGTTAAATCATGTTAATAAATAGTCGATTGTGTGGGTTAACAGCCTTTATTTGGTGTAAAATCCATACCTTTGCACTGTGTTTTTCATGGTATTAGATTTATAAGGTTTTTAAAGATTGGTTGTCGTGAGACAGCCATCTTTTTTTTTGCTATCTCTACCTTATTTAAAAAAAAGCATTATCTTTGCTCTCAATTTTAAATCATATACCAATGGATATCAAATTAAGACTGACTTTATTGAACTTTTTGGAGTTCGCTGTCTGGGGTGCCTATCTAACTTCTATGGGTTCCTATTTGGCTGGTGCAGGTATGGGAGCTAACATCAGCTATTTTTACGCAGTTCAAGGTTTTGTTTCTCTTTTCATGCCTGCCTTGATGGGTATAGTAGCCGACCGGTGGGTGGAAGCTCAAAAATTAGTATCCCTTTGTCATCTGGTGGCTGGTTGTACCATGCTTGCAGCGGGTGCCTATGCATATTCTGCAGGGAGTGAGGTTCAGTTCTCTATACTGTTTACCTTGTATACCGTCAATGTGGCATTCTTCATGCCTACTATCGCATTGACCAACTCAGTAGCGTATAATGCTTTGGAAAAAGCCGGTCTTGATACGGTAAAAACGTTCCCTCCAATCCGTGTGTGGGGAACCATCGGTTTTATAATCACCATGATTGGTGTGGATTTGGCAGGTTTGCAGACTACTCCAGGACAGTTCGTGGTTTCTGGTGTTCTGAGTTTGATCTTGTGTCTTTATGCTCTTACCATGCCTAAGTGTCCTGTGGGCAGCAAGGGTAAAGGAAAGGGTATTGTTGAGGCTCTGGGTCTTCGTGCTTTCACCCTGTTCAGGGATAGAAGAATGGCTATCTTCTTCATTTTCTCTTTCTTGTTGGGTGCTGCTCTCCAGGTGACTAACGGTTATGCTAATCCATATATTTCATCTTTTGCTAGTATCCCAGAGTATGCAGATACCTTCGGTGTAAAGCATGCCAATATCCTGATTTCTCTTTCTCAGATGAGCGAAGCCCTATGTATCTTGCTGATTCCGTTCTTCTTGAAACGCTACGGCATCAAGGTGGTTATGCTCATTTCCATGTTTGCATGGGTGTTCCGTTTCGGTTTCTTCGGACTGGGTAACCCTGGAAATCTTGTTTGGCTGTTTATTCTGTCCATGGTGGTATATGGTGTGGCATTCGATTTCTTTAATATCTCTGGTTCCCTGTTTGTAGACAAGGAGACAGATAAGGATATACGAAGCAGTGCACAAGGCTTGTTCATGATGATGACAAACGGTCTTGGAGCTTCTATCGGAACACTGGCAGCAGGAGCTGTGGTAAATGCGTTGGTCTACAATCAGCCGGCAGAATTGCAGCAGGCAGGATGGCACAATGCATGGTTCGTTTTTGCAGGCTATTCTCTGGTAGTTGCTATCGCATTCTATTTCTTGTTTAATTACAAACATGAAACAGAAAAATAATCTCTCCAACTGGAGAAAAATTTCTCTCTAACTAGAGAGTTTAAATTTGGGATGAAAGAGGTCCGTTATTTTTATACACCTGATATTGACACATCGCATGAGTTGCCCGAGGAAGAGGCAGCTCATGCGTTGCGTGTTCTTCGGATGAAACCGGGGGATGAGATGGTGCTGATTGATGGTAAAGGAAATTATTATTCAGCAGTGGTATCTGGAACCTCTGGGAAACGTTGTCAGTTCGAGGTGCTGGAGTGTATGCCTCAGCCCCGTGAGTGGGTAGGGCATCTTCATCTAGGCATGGGGCCTACCAAAAACATGGACCGTACGGAGTGGCTGGTAGAAAAGGCTACAGAAATAGGGTTCGATGAACTGAGTTTCCTGAACTGCAGGTGGTCAGAGCGAAAGGTGATTAAGACGGAGCGTATCGATAAAATATTGATTTCTGCCATGAAGCAGAGTCATAAAGCCGAAAAGCCTATCCTGCATGAGATGATGGATTTCAAGAAATTCGTTGCTCAGGATTTGAAAGGGCAGAAGTTTATTGCTCATTGCCACTCGGAAAATCTACCAGAGCTTCGTAAGGTAATTGTCCCTAATGAGGATGTAACGGTTCTGATAGGTCCTGAGGGTGATTTCAGTGAGGAAGAGGTTTCCTTGGCCGAGGCTCATGGATTTAAGAGTATTTCATTAGGTAAGAGCAGGTTGCGTACGGAAACGGCTGCGCTGGTGGCTGTACATATTATGCATTTGTTTAATAGTTGAGGCTGATGGTAAAAAAGATTTCATATCTCTTTTTTCTGGTTATTTCTTTCTTGTTGGCATCTTGTTCTAAAAGGGATTATGTGAACAGTTTGCCAAAGGATTCCCAGCTTGTAGCTCAAATAGATGTGGTGAGTCTGTTCCAAAAGGCTGGACTGGAGAATGAAAATCTTTCAGGAGTGCTGAAGGATGTGACGCAGCACCCTGAGAAGACTGGAATTGACTGGAATGAAAAGGTTTATGCCTATGTTTCCAATAATGCCATGGGATTTGTAGCAGCTGTCAGTGATGCAGATAAACTGGCCGATTTTCTAAAGAACGATGCTCAGTCATGGGGTGTCAGTATGGAAGAGGATGGTGATTATACCTGGGCTTCTACCCGTGAGTGGCTGTTGGGTTATAATGAGGAACAGTTGTTTGCCATGAATATCTATGGGGATGCGAAGGTTTTCCGTCAGCGTGCCAAGAAGTTCATGGAGCAGGATGCTGCAGATAGTTTTGTTTCCCATTCATCTTTCCAGAAACTAGTAGCATCAGGGTCGGATCTTTCCATCTATGCCGATGCTTCCGTGCTTCCTGAGTCTGTTATAGGGAAATGGTTGTCGTTTTTCCCCGATGATGTGGAACTGAGCAGTCTTTGCACGCTTTTGTCTGTGGATTTCAATGTGGGTAAACTGGAAGCCAACGTAGATTTCCATTCCGATGATTCCAAGGTTCAAGAAGCCATCCGGCACCTTACCTCTTCTTTGAAGGTTCAGGATGGTGTGTTTACCAAGATTATTCCTTCTGATTTCAGCCTGTTTGCATCTTTTCATAGTACCCCGGAATTAGTGGAAATTTTGAAGGGGAACAGGGATATTGGCATGACTTTGGAACTGATGGCACAAGCCGTTCCGGTCCATGAATTACTAAATGAATTGGAAGATGTGGCTTTTTACACTTCCCCTTCTAATGAATTTATGGCCTATGGTCAGTTGAATAGCACTGCTATTTTTACCGATGATTCATGGGCTTCTAGAAATGGAATCCGTATGCTAGGTAATCACTCTTATGCTTTTGGCTCCTATGTTTTCGGACTGGATGGTCAAGACTTCTATCTTTCTAGTAATCAGAATAGAAAAGGAGTGCCAGCTACAATTGACCAGAATCGTTTGCTTGATTCTTGGGCTTCAAAGATAAAGGGCACATATGGTTTTGTCATGGTAAATCTGTCTCATTTTTCTGCTGTTTCAGGATTGCCAACCGACATTTCTAGCCAATTGGAAACTGCTGTTCTTCGATGGACGGAACCTGTTCATTTTGAGCTGACCGTATCGGTAAGGAATCAGCAGGATAATATATTGAAAGTCTTTTTGCAGCCATGGATAAAATAGAATTGAAGCAGGTCCTTCCACTGGTATTCGAGGAACGCAGGTCACTTATGCAAAGTGATGTGTGGTTGCAGAATCTGACTTTTCAGAAAGGTCATCTTTATCTGGTGGAGGCTGATTCAGGTACTGGTAAGTCTTCCATGTGTAGTTATATCTTTGGTTATCGGAAAGATTTTACAGGTCAAATTCTGTTTGATGACAAGGACATTCATAGCCTGCGTGTAGCTGAGTGGGTGGATATCCGCATCCGTTGTCTGAGTATTTTATGGCAGGAATTACGTTTGTTCCCTGAATTGACTGCCATGGAAAATATACAGATTAAGAATCAGCTGACTGGCTTCAAATCTCAGAAACAGATTGATGAGTGGTTTGAAAGACTGGGAATAGGGGATAAAAGAGATTCAAAGGTTGGAAGATTAAGTTTTGGACAACAACAGCGTGTAGCTTTGATTCGTTCTCTTTGTCAACCTTTTGATTTCATTTTTGTAGATGAGCCGATAAGCCATCTAGATGAACGGAATTCTGAAATTTTGGGAGAACTTCTGTTGAGTGAGGCTCAAAAACAAGGTGCAGGTGTTATTGTCACTAGCATTGGCAAACACATGAATTTGGATTATGATCAAATACTAAAGTTATGAAACTGGTTTGGAAATTGCTTCGTCAGCATATCAGCATCGGCCAGTTTGCTGGCTTTACTTTGGCCAACCTGATAGGTTTGGTTATTATCCTTTTAGGATTTCAGTTCTATCAGGATGTGTCTTCTATTTTCTCTTCTAGAGAGAGCTTTATGAAGAAGGACTATATCGTAGTGACCAAGCAGGTCCAGGCTGTCTCTGCGCTAACGGGAAAGGGCAATAGCTTTACTACATCTGAAATTAAGGATTTGGAAACACAGCCGTTTACTCGTTCTTTAGGTCTATTCCAACCCGCCGATTTTAGCATATCAGCTAGTATGGGCATGAAGAATGTCGGCATCCAGTTCTCGACAGAAATGTTCTTTGAGAGTGTACCTAATGAATTTGTCGATTATGACTCTTCGCAGTGGAATTTCCAGCCTGGTGATGATTTTATACCGATTATCCTTCCTAGGAACTATTTGAACCTTTACAACTTTGGTTTTGCGCAGACCAGGGGGCTTCCAAAGCTCTCTGAGAATATCATTAGTATGATTAGTCTGGATATTTCCATTAAGGGGCATGGTAAGTCGGGACATTATCAGGGAAAGATCGTAGGTTTCAGTAATCGTCTGAATACGATTCTAGTTCCTCAGTCATTTTTAGATTGGGCTAATGTGGAGTTTGGTTCTGGAGAACAGGTTCATCCTTCCCGTCTTATTTTGGAAGTTTATAATCCTACTGATGATAGAATAGTTAAGTATTTTCAGGCGAAGGGCTATGAAACAGAAGATGACAAACTTGATCAGGGGAAGACTACTTGGTTCTTGAAAATTGTGGTTGGAATTGTATTGGGTGTGGGTGTATTAATTACGGTTTTGGCTTTTTATATTCTGATGCTCAGTATTTATTTGTTAGTTCAAAAAAATGCTGAGAAGTTGGAGAATTTGTTGCTGATAGGTTATTCACCCTCACGTGTGGCATATCCATATCAACTGCTGACATTGGGATTGAATGCTATAGTCCTAGTTCTGGCTTTTCTAGTTCTAATGATAGTAAGGAAATATTATTTGGAAATTCTGGAAACTTTATATCCAGATATCATCATAGGGGGAATAGGAAAAACAGTTTTAGTGGGCCTATTTTTGTTCGTAGTGGTTAGTTTTTTGAATATGTGGGTTATTCATCGGAAGATTGCCTTCATATGGAAACGAAAAGGTTGAGGTATGTATCGGTATTTGTTAAAACTCAGTAATTTCTTGGCTAGCAATGCCTCTTATTTTATTATAGGCATAGCTATACTTACGTATTGTGTACCAGACCTTTTTTCTTGGGTAAAAGGTAATACGCAAACATGCATTCTTGGTTTTATCATGCTGACGATGGGCCTTACTTTGACCATGCAAGACATGAGGGACTTGGTGTCCCGTCCTTTGGATCTGCTGATTGGAGCCTGTGCGCAATTTGGATTGATGCCTTTAATAGCCTTTACTCTGACAGTGGGATTGGGGCATGTTATACCGATGCATAAAGCTATTATCGTAGGTATTATTCTAGTGGGTTGTTGCCCTGGTGGAGTAAGTAGTAATATTATGTCTTTCCTGTGTAAGGGTGATGTAGCTTATTCGGTTGGTATGACTACGGTTTCCACTCTTTTGGCACCAGTGGTCACACCTTTATTGGTATTATGGTTGGCTGGAGAACAGGTGGATGTGGACGCATGGGGCATGTTTCTAAATATCCTTATTGTAACTATCATTCCAGTTTCCATTGGCTTTTTCTGTAATACTTTTTACGGGAAAAAAGAGTCATTCAAGAAGGCCCAGGCGGTAATGCCGGCTTTCAGTGTATTAGGTTTGGCTTGTATTGTAGGTGGGGTGGTATCTGCCGTTCGTGATCAGTTGTTACAAGAAGGATTCTTGTTCTTCTTGATGGTTTTTGCCATTGTATTCTGCCATAATTCATTAGGTTATCTACTGGGTTATATGGTAGGAAAACTGTTTCACTTTAATCAGGCCAAGAAGCGAACGATTTCTATAGAAGTAGGTATGCAGAATGCAGGTTTGGCTACCGTATTGGCTAGCAATTTCTTTTATTTAACGTGCCCACTGGCTGTTATTCCATGTGCTGTCAGTTGTGCATGGCATTCGATATCAGGAACCATTTTGGCTCAGTATTTTGCATGGAGAAGTAGAACGAAAAATTATGAAAAAGAAAGCTAAAATCGGCACACTTGGTGCCTTGCTTGTGGCAGTTTTATCTGCTGGAGGCTATTATATGAATGGAGGTGATGTGGCAAACCCAGGTGCTGCAGTCAATAAAGCTCCTACCGAAATGACAATTCCTGTAGGTGATGCTGCGGAGACTGTACCAGTGGGTGTAAATTATTCTTTACCTGCTTTGCGGGCAAATAGTGGTGAGCAGATTCTGTATAAAAAGGCCATGACAATTTCCTACAATAAGCAAATGAGGACACCGAATTGGGTAGCTTATCAACTATTGAAGGCTGACATGGATGGTACGGCTGGCAGGGAAAGGGAGTTTTATCAAGACTTTGACGTGGAGAAAAAGTATCGTGTCAGCACTTATGATTATAGCCGTTCAGGGTATGATCGTGGGCATATGGCCCCTGCCGGTGATTTCAGTGGTGACTCTCAGGCAAAGAAGCAGACTTTCTATATGACGAATGTGTGTCCCCAGAACCATACTCTAAATGGAGATTCTTGGAACACGTTGGAGAAACAGTGCCGTGACTGGGCTCGTCGTGAAGGAGGAATTTATAGTGTCGTAGGCCCTATCTATACCAGTAGTAATCCCGAAAGAATCGGGACCCATAAAGTCGCTGTACCCGATAAATTCTTCCGTTGCATATTATCCTTGCGCAAAGGTCATGAGAAAGCTATAGGATTTATTTATGATAATACCAGTAATCGTCAGCGTATAGCTCATGCTGCTTGTTCTGTGGATGAGGTAGAAAAAATGACAGGGCTGGATTTCTTTACAGCCCTGCCAGATAAATTAGAAGAAAAGTTGGAATCTTCTTATAGTTTGAAAGATTGGGGATATAGTTATTGATATTCCTAATCTTTTACTTGATCAGATTTCCGAGAATATCACGGGTTATCTTGTTGACTACAGTTGTTGTAGCCGACTTGGTTGCACGTCCTACAGCCCCTTTGACACCACCAGATTTGCTCTTCTTTCCAGTTACTTTATTGGAAACTTCAGTAGCTACACTACGGCCAAAACTACTGATGATAGCAGCAACTACAGCTGAGAAGATGGCGGAAATCCACCCTTTCTTCTTTCCGCTCTTTCCTTTTTCAGCTTTAGCCTCTTCCTTTTCAGTTTCTTCAGCAGCTTTAGCCTCTTCCTCTTCTTTTAGAGCCTTTTCTGCTTCATCAATTAAAACCTCAAAAGCGCTTTCACGGTCTATAGGCTTATCGTATTTCCCGTAGATATTGGATTGCTTGATAAGGGTTTCTCGTTGGCTTTCAGAGATGGCGCCAATCTGGCTTAATGGGAACAAAATCTTGGCCCGTTGTACGATGCTTGGGCTTCCTTTCTCATCCAAGAAAGAAACTAGTGCTTCACCAGTGGATAGAGTCATGATGGCTTCGTAAGTATCCAGTTCAGGATTGGCTCTGAAAGTGTCGGCTGCAGTCTTTACTGCTTTTTGGTCTTTTGGTGTGAAAGCACGGAGAGCATGCTGTACCTTGTTACCACATTGGCCCAAAATGGATTCTGGTATATCGGTAGGATTTTGGGTAACAAAATAAACACCTACACCTTTGCTTCGGATTAGACGGATAACCTGCTCAATTTTTTCTACCAGAGCTTTGGATGTTCCATTGAATAGCATATGTGCCTCATCAAAGAAGAACACAAGTTTTGGTTTTTCCATATCACCTACTTCAGGAAGAGTAGAGTAGAGTTCTGAAAGCAACCAGAGAAGGAAGGTAGAATAAAGTTTGGGTTGAAGCATCAACTTGTCTGCTGCAAGTACGCTTAAGATGCCTCTGCCATTAGCGTCGGTTTGTAGCAAATCATAAATGTTGAAATCTGGCTCTCCGAAGAACTTGTTGCCACCTTGGGTCTCAATACTAAGAAGGGCACGCTGAATAGCACCTACACTGGCAGCAGAAATATTTCCATATGTGGTGGTATATTGTTTTGCATTCTTAGAAACGTAATCCAGCATGGAACGCAAGTCTTTCAGGTCAATTAGCAATAGGTTGCGGTCGTCAGCAATACGGAAGACGATATCTAATACGCCACTTTGTGTCTCATTGAGTTCCATGAGGCGAGATAGCAGTTGAGGACCCATGCGTGAAATGGTGGTGCGCATAGGATGCCCCTGTTCTCCATAGACATCATAGAAACGTACAGGATTACCAGCAAACTGAGGATTTTCAATGCCAAATTCCTTGCAACGCTTTTCAATGAAGCCTGATAGTTGACCAACTTGGCTCACTCCTGAAAGGTCGCCTTTCATATCGGCCATGAAACATGGAACACCTGCCTGTGAGAAAGTCTCAGCCATAACTTGTAGGGTGACAGTTTTTCCCGTACCAGTTGCTCCGGCAATTAGGCCATGGCGGTTTGCCATCTTACCTATAATGCTGATAGGTCCATTGGGACCATGGGCCACATAAAGGCCTTTTTGATTGTCGTACATGCTTTTTATTTTAATAATTGTCGTTACAAATATACAAAAATATTTTATCTTTGCACTGATGTGTATTAAAAATAGAAAATATGAAATTTATTTCATGGAATGTGAACGGTTTGCGTGCGTGTTATTCAAAAGGACATTTTGAAAAGGCTTTCAATGAATTGGATGCAGATTTCTTTTGTTTGCAAGAAACCAAAATGCAGGAAGGACAACTGGAATTGTCGTTTGTAGGCTATCAATCTTATTGGAATTCTGCCGAAAAGAAAGGCTATTCTGGCACGGCTGTTTTCACCAGGCATCAGCCATTATCTGTAACCTTTGGAATGGGAATTGATATGCATGACCATGAGGGGCGTATAATCACTGTGGAGATGGAGAAATTCTATTTAGTAAATTGTTATACTCCCAATTCTCAGGATGAACTCAAGCGTCTGGATTATCGGATGGTATGGGAAGATGATTTTCGTGCATATTTGAAGAAGTTGGAAGAAACTAAGCCAGTCATTGTTTGTGGTGATTTGAATGTGGCTCATAAGGAAATAGATATCAAAAATCCGAAAACGAATCGGAGAAATGCAGGTTTTACGGATGAAGAACGTGAGAAAATGACAATCTTGCTGGATAGTGGGATGACAGATACATATCGTTTTTTTTATCCAGACAAAGAAGGTGTCTATTCTTGGTGGTCATATCGCTTTAAGGCTCGTGAGAAAAATACGGGTTGGCGTATTGATTATTTCTTGACTTCCAAATGTTTAGATGACAAGCTAAGGGGGGCTTCCATTCATACTGAATTATATGGTTCAGACCATTGTCCAGTGGAATTAGATATTGACATCTAACATTTCAATAGAAAACAAAGTAATAGGCAGATAATACTTATTTGTAGTTTGATTATACTCTTGGAATCCTTCTTATGCAAGTATTTCAAGAGTATAATAATTGTTATATATCCAGTAATTAAACTTCCTACATTAAAATATTGGAAACTGATTTGTGAACCGGGAAGATTCTGGATGAAATCAACTATAGCTTGTTGCAAGTGAATTATATATGTCAGAATGGAGCTTAATGGGGATGAAATAATCGTTATTTCTCCAATAATTGTTATGGCAATCGAGAGGTACATGATTAGTGGAGTAAATAGTAGGCAGACCAATAAATTTGTCAATAAGAAATATATAGGGAAGGTGCCGAAATGCCAAAGGGTTAAAGGGAGTACTGCAAGTTGTGCGCTAAGGCTAATATAAGTTCCTTCTTGAATAAATAGAGGGATGTGTGGAATTATTTTGAAGAAGGGCATGAAAAGTAAAATGCCAGCTACAGCTGCAAATGAAAGTTGGAATCCGATGTCTAACAAATAGATGGGATTGAGAATTAGAAGAATGATTGCAGCCATGGCCCAGCGGTCCATAGCCATGGACCGCTGTCCTTTGAAAGGATTTAAGAGAAGTATGCTTAACATTATTCCGGCTCGAATAGCAGAAACAGGCAGACCTACCATGAAGATGAATCCCCAGGTTCCTGTAAGGGTAATAATGTGTTGCACCCATCTGGGGAGCCTGCAGGTTAACCACCCTAATAGTAGAACGATGAAAGAGATATGCATTCCACTAAGAGCTAAAATATGGCTGATACCCGTTCTTGAATAAGCTTCCTTCTGCTCTGTCGAAAGGTCTGTCTTGTCTCCAAGCAACATGGCGTGGATGATAGCACGACTTTCATGATCTGTAATGACTTTGTCTATTCTGGAGATTAATTGCTCTCTTATTTTTATGGCCTGAATCTGAATCTTCAAGTAAAGTGGAATGCTATTTTCTTTACTGAGCCTCCAATGCCTCTTGTTGACATATCCAGTCATCGTAATACCTTTTGTTTTCAAGTAGTTTCTATAACTGAATTCTTCTGAAAAGTCAGCAGGTATGCTTAATTTGGATTTTATTTCCAGTTGGTCGCCAGGTTGTAAATGTGAACTCAAGCTATCCTTTTGGATGTAAAGAAGTAATTTTTGGTTACTTGCCTCTGGGATGACTAAGCAGCTATAGGTTTTTGGTTTTTCCGTAGGTGGTTCTAACAAGACAACTCGCAATTGTTGGTATTCTCCATCAGGATACAGTGGGTCTAATCTGTTCATTGCTGTTTCACCCCAATATATGCCTATCTGAGTCACTGATAGAAATAGAAGTACTATATATATATTATGAAAGGTATATGGAAAGGGCTTTATTTTTTTATGGCAGATTATGGTTCCTACCATAGAAGCAGTCAGACATACAAGTAAAATGGATTCCCATTGTTGAAACCAAGAGGAAAAAGATAAACCGAGACCGATGCCGGCAGCAAGTGGTTGCACGAGAAATAGCAGGGGAGATTGTTTGCCTGCTGGAAGACTGTTGTGCAAAATGAATGATTCTTGCTGCAAAGATAATGAAAAGATATGAATTAGACACATATCTTTCAGTTTGTTTTCAAAATACGGCGAAAAGTGTTAACTTTGCGGAAATTTAATGATGTAGGTTTCAAATATGAGTGAAATACAAGCTCTAGCTGATAGTATAAGTAGTTTTCTTTGGGGATGGCCCATGATGATTTTATTATTAGGCACGCACGTCTTTTTGACATTCCGGCTTCGTATCCCCCAACTAAAAATTTTCAAAGCAATCAAACTCTCCGTAGTGAAAGATCCGGACTCTGGTGGTGATGTGAGTCAATTTGCGGCCTTGTCTACTTCGCTGGCAGCAACTATCGGGACAGGTAATATAGTGGGTGTGGCTACAGCTGTGGCTCTAGGTGGGCCAGGGGCTATCTTTTGGTGTTGGCTGACGGGTGTTTTTGGTATAGCAACTAAATATGCTGAAGGATTATTGGCTGTAAAATATCGGGAAAAGACCAGTGATGGAACCATGTTGGGAGGTCCTATGTATGCCTTGGAAAAAGGACTTCACATGAAGTGGCTAGCGGTATTTTTTTGTATTTTTACAGTATTTGCTTCTTTGGGCATAGGAAGTACCGTCCAGAGCAATTCTGTTTCCACCACTTTATTAGAGGCTTATAATATACCTGTTTGGATTTCTGGAACTATCTTCTCTTTCTGCCTTTTTCTTGTGGTTGTGTTTGGCGTGAAGGGAATAGCAAGGGTATGCTCCATGATAGTACCATTCATGGCTGTGTTTTATGTACTGGGTTGTATCTATATTCTTTTTGTGAATTCGGCTTATGTATGGCCTGCTATAAAGCTTATTGTAGTATCCGCATTTGACCCATCTGCAGCTGGTGGGGGATTTGTAGGAGGTTCCGTCATGATGGCGGCTCGTTATGGTATGGCTAGAGGCCTTTTCTCCAATGAGTCAGGCTTAGGTTCAGCTCCGATTGTGGCTGCCGCAGCCAAGACCCGTAATGCAGTGCGTCAAGCTCTGGTCTCTTCTACTGGCACATTCTGGGATACAGTTATCATCTGTGCTTTAACTGGAATTGTATTGATTAGTTGTGTACTCTCCGGGAATTTAAGCTATGAGAATGGTGCTACACTGACAAAGCATGCATTTGCCCTGATTCCTGTAGTGGGAACACCTATTCTGGTGGTAGGTATGGTGTTCTTTGCTTTTACCACATCCTTAGGATGGAGCTATTATTCAGAGAGAGCCTATGAATATCTCTTTGGAAAGAAATATCTGATAGGTTTCCGAGCTTTTTATTGCTTGACATGTTTTGTGGGTGCAGTGGTTAATTTGGCTTTGGTTTGGAGTTTTGCCGATTCTGCCAATGCACTGATGGCTATACCGAACTTGATTTCTCTTCTCTTCTTGTCCGGGGTGGTCGTGAAGGATACTCAGAAATATCTATGGGATAAACGCCTGGATGAGCAGGATTCCGAAATTCATCATTGATTAGGTTCCATTGCTCCAGTGGAATGGGTATGATTTTTAGGTGGAAGAAGATTATTTATTTTCATTCCAAAGGAGATCTCAACCTCTTTGAATCCAAACGACTGGATGAATCTGGTGATTTCGTGCTGAGCGTTTTCTTGTGCTATTTTCAGGTTTTGAGAGGTGTTGTTCCGCTTCAGCATTTGCCTGCGAGCCTTATTGTACATTTTCTTAAGAGCCTGGCTATCCCAATCGCCAACTTCATAGAAAGTGCGGGTCTTTGCTTCATTGATGAAATCCTCGTCCATCAGCCTGACAGCAGGCAAGGCTAATTTTGCTGTATCTCCGCTGGTGATAAACCAGTCAGTACCTTTCACTTCATTCATGTCTATGCCAAAACGCATGTTGCAGACATAAATTCTGGAAAGAGCATCATCACTGCGGAAAAAGTGTCTTCGGGTGGTATCCACAATCTCTTCAGATTCTACGTTTAGAAATACCCATTGCCCGATGTCTTCTATACTACGTATCTCTTCTGGAGAAATAAGAATCTTATTCTCCGGGTTAGAAGTTTCTATATCGAGGATTGGGCCATTGCAGCTCTTCATCCACAACACGACAACGGCGATGAGGACTAGGATAAGGAGAAGTACCCATTTCCACCCTGAGTTTTTGTTTGTTTGTTGGATAGGATTCATAGGTTATTCTCTTTTAGATTGTATTGATGTGGCATTGTTGGTGTCTATCAGTCGGCTTAAGTCTGCCACGTTAAACTTTTCCTTGCTGAAAGAAATACGAATATTTTCTTCTTTATACCCCATGCGGGTGATCATTGGGACTAAGGTGCGAGTGGCACTAAGCTTGGCATTTTCCAATATGTCTGTTTCCAGAATATTGTCAGTTATGGATTTTAATCCTTGACGATGCAGTTGTTCCTGTTCTTTAGCGGTATAATTACTTCTAATGAAGGAATTATGGATGAGCGTATTGTCATGGTCTACCATGGTTGAGGTCACCTCTACATGAGGGTCTGGCAAAGTAATGAGGATGTGTTCTCCATCCGTCTTAATACTATTCTCGCTGAATGTGCCTAAATCTATATAGGCTTTCAAGGTCACATCCATGGGAACTGCTATATGTCGGTCTGTTAATGGAATTTCGATTTTCAAACCACCCATCTTTAAGACTTTCTGGTCTTCGTGAGTGACAATCTTATGAATTTTATATTCTGTGGTATAAAGTCTGGAACAGTTTTGAATCTTAAAAACTAGTTTTTCCATATCATTCCCTAATTCCACATCATCTGTTTTGAGGGAACTCTTTACCAAGGCATTTTCAGTCTCACAACTTCTAATCAAAAAAAGCAGAATGCCTAGAAGCAACAGAATAATAAAAGTAAGACCAAGTGGCTTCCTTTTCTTTTTGATTTCTTCAAAATTTACATTTAGGTCGGTTTTATCCATTTTTATTCTGTATTTATAATGCAAATTTAATTAGTATAAGGGAAAAAATGAATTTTTTAACTCAATTAATTTGTTTTTTCAAGATTTTTTTACCAATTTTGCGGCAGTTTTCATAAGCATAAAAGTATAGTTGAGTTTTTAGTTTTCTCACTAAGAGTCCACACGTTGTGAAACGAGTGGACTTTATTTTTGTATATATCGATATTTTTTGTTTACTTTGCACTATTCTTAATAATCGAATATGAAAGCGAAAGGGTATATTTTGTCAGTCTTGGCTTTTGGTTTATTTCTTTCTGGATGCAAGAATACACCTAAGACAGATGAGGAATTGGAAAATGAACTTTCCATTGAGGATATTGTAGATGCTGATTTAAGTGGTGAGCAACGTTCTCAGGAACAGTTGATGCGTGATACAGTAAGAGTTGATGGAGTATTGTATACCTATGAAATTCATAGGGTGTCCAGTGACGAACTGCCTCAGGTTCGTGGAGATTATTCTCACAATGCTATCTTTTTCGACAATACAGCCAGTCTGCGTGTCATGCGAGGTGAAACGGTTATCTATAGCAAGACTTTCACAAAAAACAGCTTCTCTAACTTTATTGAGCCGGATATGATGAAGAATTCCATTCTGGAGGGTTTGGTATTCGATCATGTGATAGATGGTGGTATTCAGTTTGCAGCAGCTGTGGGTTATCCACAAGATGAAGAAATGTTTGTACCTTTAAGAATTAAGGTAATGACTGATGGGCAAGTAAAAATAGACAAGGACCCTCTCACTGATACAGCTAGTGATGCTGATCTAGATACGGAAAATAAAGAGCTGAAGGAAAAAGCTAATTTAGAAGATGCAGGAGTTTAAATCCTGCATCTTTTCTTTTATGGTTGTTGAAGACATTTGCGAAGCTCACTCCAATGGTTCGCAAGTTCTTGCATGGATGGAAATAGCAAGTCTGCACCTGCGTCTAGAAGTATTTTATTGTCTAGAGGACCTGTGTTGACGGCTACCGTAAAGAAACCAGCCTTAGAGGATGATTCAATACCTAATGGTGCATTTTCTACTACAATGCCTTCATTCAGTTCCAAATTTCCTTTTCTTTTACCTATTAAATAAGGTTCAGGATTCGGTTTGCCATATTTTACATCAAAAGCAGTAACCATCAGTTCAGGGACAAAAGTATTAGGGAAATGCTGATTAAGTCGGCCAATCAGTGATTTCTGCGCACTTCCAGTGACCAATATAGGAGTTATCTGATCAACTTTCAACTTTTCCAGCAGTTCCAATGCCCCAGGCATAGGCTCAGCTTTTGGCAGGGAGTTAAAGTAATCCGATTTTATCTTATAAATTTGTTCCTTTTCTTCTTCGGTGGCATCTCGTTTGAGTTCCCGTTGAGTTACGATGTTGATGGTTCCAGTACCGGTTCTCCCTTCATGCATGTATGCTTCCGATTTCGGAAAGTGGAATCCCATTTGAGTCATGGCTTTGCTCCAAGCCTCGGCATGATTCTTCATGGAATCAAACAGCACACCGTCCATATCGAAAAGCACGGCTTTGAGGTGCATTTTCTCAAAGCCGTGTTTATTCAGATATTTATCTCTTTCTTTTTCAAACATAGAGGAGATTACTTCAGCCTAGCCTGAATAGCTTCGGACTCTTTTTCATAGCCTGGCTTATTCAGTAGGGCAAACATGTTCTTCTTGTATGCTTCCACACCTGGCTGGTTGAATGCATTGATACCTAACAATTGGCAGTGAATACCACATGCTTTCTCAAAGAAATAGATGAGCTGGCCTAAATTATACTCGTCTAAGCGTGGAATGCTGACACGCATATTAGGAACACCACCATCAACGTGTGCCAATTGGGTGCCCAGTTCTGCCATCTTGTTTACTTCGTCAACACGCTTGCCTGCCAAGAAGTTCAAACCATCCAGATTTTCTTCATCGGATGGAACGTGAAGTTCATGTTCTGGCTTTTCTATTGAGATGACAGTCTCGAAGATATTACGCTCACCTTCCTGAATCCACTGACCCATAGAATGAAGGTCGGTAGAGAAGTCAACGGCTGCAGGGAATACGCCCTTCAGATCCTTGCCTTCAGACTCTCCGTAAAGTTGCTTCCACCATTCCATCATGTAATGAAGTTTTGGCTGGAAGTTGACCAGAATCTCAATCTTCTTTCCAGACTCATATAGAGCATAACGTGTAGCTGCATATACTGCAGATGGGTTTTCCTCAAATGGAATTTCTGCACTTGTAGCTGCTTCCATGTCGGCAGCACCTGCCACCAGTTTCTCGATGTCAAATCCAGCTACGGCAATAGGCAGCAGACCTACTGGTGTCAAGACAGAGTAGCGACCACCCACGTTGTCTGGAATTACGAAAGTTTTGTATCCTTCTTTAGTGGCGGTAACACGAGCTGCGCCTTTTTTTGCATCGGTAACAGCTACGATTACCTTCTTAGCTACTTCTTTACCGCGCTGATCTTCACATTGCTTCTTCAACAGGCGGAATGCCAAAGCAGTTTCTGTGGTAGTTCCACTCTTTGAAATGTTGATGACACCAAATTTCTTGGTTTTCAGGTAGTCGGTCAGTTCTGCCAGATAATCCTCGCCAATGTTGTTACCAGCGTAAAGAACTATTGGATTCTTTCCGTCGTTAACCAACTGAGAAAAACTGTTGCTCAACGCCTCAATGACAGCACGTGCACCCAGATAGCTTCCACCAATACCTGCAACGATAACTACCTCGCAGTTCTCACGCAATACATTTGCTGTAGCCTTAATATCAGCCAGGAATTCTGGAGTAATGGAAGAAGGCAAATGCAACCATCCGAGGAAGTCGCTTCCTGGGCAGGTTCCATTTTCCATGGATTCTATAGCAGCCTTGGTTGCTGGAGCAAAAGAGGCTACCTCACCAGCAGCCAGAAACTGAGCTGCCTTACTAACATTTAAATCGAATTTTCCCATTTTTATACGAATAATTATTTTATTTATCTAAATGAATCGGTCAACAGTTTAATTTCCACCAGTGGAGATATGCGCTCATAGAGGATGTTGTAAACTGCGTCTACGATAGGCATATTGACATGGTAATAGCGGTTGATTTCCTTGATACACTTGGTTCCGTAGTAGCCTTCTGCAATCATTTCCATCTCTATTTGGGCACTTTTTACGGAGTAGCCTTTTCCTATCATGGTTCCAAATACTCTATTTCTACTGAAATTTGAATATCCAGTAACCATCAGGTCGCCCAAATAAACGGAATCTACAATGTTACGATTCTCCATCGGACTGATTGTAGAGAGGAATCTGGACATTTCTTGTGCTGCATTGGATATCAAGACAGCTTGGAAATTATCTCCGTAGTTTAATCCATTGCAGATACCTGCAGCAATAGCGAAGATATTTTTCAATACAGAACTATATTCAATGCCTAGAATGTCTGTACTGGTGGATGTCTTGATGTAGTGGCTTCTCAAAATGTTAGAGAACATTTCAGCTTTCTCTATTTCAGAGCAGCCTATGGTCAGATAGGATAAACGTTCCAGAGCCACCTCCTCGGCATGTGATGGTCCACCTATGACAGCCAGATTTTCATCGGGCACATCGAAAACTTTGTGTAAGTATTCCGATACAGCCAAGTTCTCATCGGGCACAATACCCTTGATGGCGGTTACTACGAATTTGTCGCGAAGACTGGTGCGCAGTTTCTTTAAGTGACTCTTTACATAGGGTGATGGGGTGACCATAATCAGCGTATCCGACTTCTTCACTATTTCATTGATATCGGATGAAAAAGTTATCCGGTTCACATCAAAATGAACCATCGACAGATAAGCCGGATTATGTCCCAGTCGCTTGAAATCTTCAATACGGTCGTCACGGCGGATGTACCAGTTGATGTGATCCACTTTGTCCAGTACGATCTTTGCAATGGCTGTAGCCCAGCTTCCACCACCTAGAATTGCTATGGTACCGCAGTTTTCCATGAATTATATCTTTATGACTCAGTTTCAGGAGCCTTTATCTTGACAATGCATTCAGCCAATGTCTGTACGGAAGGCTTCTCTATTGTGAGTTTGAATTTTTTGATGATCTCACCAATTTGTTGTTGAACCTTTTGTGGGTTCTGGCCTGCCAAACTAGCTACTAGATTGTATCCGGCTTTTTGTAAAACTGGAACTATTTCTTCTGGTATGCCTATTTCCACATATTTCTCAGCCTTGTCTTTAGGTGCCTTTTTCTCAGGTTTCATTTGTGGGAAGAGCATCACTTCACCTATGGCAAACTTGCCAGTCATGAGCATAACCAGACGGTCTATTCCAATGCCAATACCACTGGTAGGAGGCATGCCATATTGTAAGGCGCGTAGGAAATCCTGGTCGATAATCATCGCTTCGTCATCTCCCTTGTCGGCCAGTTTCATCTGTTCAATGAAGCGTTCTTCCTGATCGATAGGGTCATTCAGCTCTGAGTAGGCATTGGCAAGTTCTTTACCGTTGACCATCAACTCAAAACGTTCAGTCAAGCCTGGCTTGCTGCGGTGCATTTTGGTCAGTGGGGACATTTCCACAGGGTAATCAATGATGAAGGTTGGCTGGATGAAGCTGCCTTCACAAGTTTCTCCAAAGATTTCATCAATCAGTTTGCCCTTGCCCATGGTTTCGTCCACCTCAACACCACACTTCTGAGCTACTTCACGCATTTCTTCTTCGCTCATGCCGTTAAGGTCGTATCCAGTCTTTTCTTTGATAGCATCTAGGATTGGGAGTCTGCGGTAAGGAGCCTTGAAAGAAATGATGTTTCCGTCAATTTCTACTTCTGGTTTACCATTCACTGCGGTGCAGATTTCTTCCAGCATCTTTTCTGTAAAACTCATCATCCAGTTGTAGTCCTTGTATTGAACGTACAGTTCCATACAGGTGAACTCTGGATTGTGAGTCTTGTCCATACCTTCATTGCGGAAGTTCTTGCCTATTTCATAGACACCCTCGAAACCACCCACAATTAAGCGCTTCAGATAAAGCTCAGTGGCAATACGCATATACATGTCCTGATTCAGGGCATTGAAATGGGTGATGAAAGGACGTGCACTGGCTCCACCTGCAATGCTTTGAAGAACAGGTGTCTCCACTTCTGTATAGCCAGCTCCATCTAAGATGTTTCTTAGCGTGCGTAATACAGTGGCACGTTTTAAAAATGTTTCTTTTACCCCGTCGTTGACTACCAAGTCCACGTAACGCTGGCGGTAGCGAAGTTCTGGGTCGTCGAATTTATCGTATGCCACACCATCCTTGTATTTGACGATAGGTAGTGGCTTCAAACTCTTACTGAGTAATGTCAGCTCTTGAGCATGTACACTGATTTCTCCGGTTTGGGTACGGAATACGAAACCCTTGATGCCTATGAAGTCGCCGATGTCAAGCAAACGCTTGAACACCTGGTTGTACATGTCCTTGTTCTCTCCCGGACAGATGTCGTCACGGGTTACATAAACCTGAATTCTACCTTTGGAATCCTGCAGCTCCGCAAAAGAAGCCTTTCCCATAATACGGCGGCTCATCATACGGCCGGCTATAGCTACCTGACGAGGTTCTGCATCATCTTGAAACTCATTTTTTATATCTGTAGAGAAGGCGTTGGTAGGATATTCAGCTGCGGGATAGGGGTTGATTCCTAAACCACGAAGCTCTTCCAGCGCATTACGGCGCACAATCTCCTGCTCGCTTAATTCTAATATGTTCATTCTTGTTTCTTTCTAATTATTTGTCCGTGCAAAGATAGCAATTTATTTTAGATTAATTCACAATCTTGTGCACTTATTCATTAAGTAATAATCTAGCAAAGTCATGGCTGTCATGGCTTCTACTATAGGCACTGCCCGCGGAAGCACGCATGGGTCATGGCGTCCACGGGCTTTTACCTTGGCTTCTTCGCCTTTCACATTTACTGTGCACTGCTCTTGGAGCAGGGTAGCCACGGGTTTAAAAGCCACCCGGAAGTAAATGTCCTGACCGTTGCTGATTCCACCTTGGATTCCTCCGCTGTGGTTAGTCCGTGTGTTTATCTGGCCTTTGTCATTGAAGAAAAGGTCGTTTTGTTCTGATCCTCGCTGAGTAACACCGGCAAATCCTTCGCCATATTCAAATCCCTTAACCGCATTAATGGTAAGCATGGCATGTCCTAAAGCCGCTTGAAGCTTGCCAAACACAGGTTCTCCTAAACCTATCGGACAGCCTTTCACTACGCAGGTGATAATACCGCCTATAGTGTCACCCTCAGCCTTGACGCCTGCTATGTATTCTTCCATTTCCTGGGCTTTCTGTGGGTCTGGGCAACGGACGGCATTGGTCTCAATCAGATTCAGGTCGTATTTCTTGTAATCGTTCTCCAAGGCTATGGTGCCTACCTGAGAGGTGTAAGCCTGAATGCTGATGCCTAATTCTTTTAATGCCAGTTTGGCTAGAGCGCCTCCTACACAGCGGGCAATAGTTTCACGGGCTGAAGAGCGGCCTCCTCCACGATGGTCTCTTATCCCATATTTCTGGGTATAGGTGAAGTCGGCATGGGAAGGACGGAATACTTCACGGAGGTTATCATAGTCGCTTGAATGCTGATTGGTGTTGCGCACCAGGAATGCGATAGGGCAGCCTGTACTTTTCCCTTCAAATATGCCCGACAAGAATTCCACTTGGTCGGCTTCCTTGCGGTCTGTGGTAATCTTGCTTTGCCCAGGTTTTCTTCGGTTCAGCTCCTGCTGAATGAAATCCAGGTCCACAGGGATTCCGGCAGGGAATCCATCGATTACTCCGCCTATGCCTACGCCATGGCTCTCGCCAAAGCTTGTCAGGGTAAATATCTTGCCGAATGTGTTGCTCATATTCTGGTATTAATTGCAACCACCGCAGCTTCCACAGCCACCGTCACCACAACTGCCGTCGCCGCATTTACCGCCGCAACCGCCACAGCCACCACCTGTCATCATATTCAGCATCTGCTGAAGTTCTTCGTTGGTGGCTACTCTAGAGGTGACTACCACACCTTTGAAGTTCAGTTCCTTTCCAGCCAGTGGGTGGTTTAAATCTACGGTCACACCATCAGAAGCTATTTCTACTACAGTGGCATTGAAACGCTCGCCTTCCTGATTCATCATCGGGATGACAGCACCTTCCTTGATATGTTCACTGTCGAATTTACCATTAATCTCAAAAGCATTTCTAGGCAGTTTCTGTACGCCTTCAGGCATATGGTCGCCATAGGCTTCATCCACACTGAGGGTGAAGTCGAATGTGTCGCCTTCATTCAGGTCAATGATATTCTTCTCGAAAGCTTCTAGCGTATAGCCTAAGCCAGTGATAAACTGGAAAGGATGTTCTGCTGGTGCTTTTTCTGTCAACTCCATCTTACCGTCCATGTCGGTATACAGCTCATAAGCTACGGTAATGTACTTGTTTGGGGTTTCTTCCATTATTGAAATGTGTTAAATTTAATTCTTTTCTTATTCAGGGTGTAAAGTTACGTCTTTAATGTCAAATAGGCAAATTACACTGCTTTTCTTTTCAAAAATCGGAGTTTTTAACTAATATTGCAGTCTCAAAAACAAGAAGATGAGTGAGTTCAAGTTTGAAGTTTGTGCCAACTCTGTAGAGAGTTGCTTAGCAGCCCAGATAGGTGGGGCAGATCGTGTGGAGCTTTGTGCAGGTATTCCAGAGGGTGGTACCACTCCGTCCTATGGAGATATTCTGATGGCTAGAAAGTTATTGGAGAAAACCCGATTGCATGTGATTATTCGTCCACGTGGAGGTGATTTTTTGTATTCGGAACTTGAACTGGAGATTATGTTGAAGGATGTGGAGAATGCACGGGCTTTAGGTGCAGACGGGGTAGTTTTCGGTTGCTTGACGCGTGAGGGTGACGTGGATATTCCTGCTATGAAAAAGCTCATGAAAGCATCTCAAGGAATGTCTGTCACTTTTCATCGTGCTTTCGACGTGTGTCGTAATCCGAAGGAAGCCCTGGAGCAACTTATAGATTTAGGGTGCGATAGAATCCTGACGTCTGGTCAGCAAGCTACAGCAGAACTTGGAATCCCTTTGCTGAGGGAACTTCAGCTGCAGGCTGGAAACCGGATTATCTTATTAGCTGGATGTGGGGTGAATGAAGGTAACATCGCTAAAATTGCTGCTGAGACTGGCATTCACGAGTTTCACTTCTCAGCCCGGGAAACGGTGCAGAGTGCTATGACCTACAGAAATGAAAATGTAAGCATGGGTGGTACCGTGCGCATTTCTGAGTTTGAGCGCAACGTCACCACCCATGCCCGTGTGGAAGCCACTATTTCTTCTTTGAAGCGTTCACTTCATTAGTGTAGGAATACGGGAAGTCCGTATCCAGTGTGCCTCGTTGTGTATTAGGTTTGTCCGTCATCTGGAAGTGGATGGTACTTCCTTTCAGTAAATCTTCATAGGTGATGTAGTTTTTTGTGTAATCTGTCCCGTTGAGGGTCATTTTACCTACATATCTATTCTTATCACTGTTTTCCGGAGCATTAATCACTACCGTCTTGCCATTTTCCATGTGGAGAGTGGCTTTCTTGAATAGTGGAGCACCTAGTGCATATTCATTGGTGCCAGGGCATACAGGATAGAATCCCAGTGCCGTAAACACATACCATGCAGATGTCTGTCCGTTGTCTTCATCACCACAATATCCGTCGGCTTGTGGGGTGTACATACGGTTCATGGTTTCCCTGAGCCAGTACTGAGCCTTCCAAGGCTGTCCTGCCCAGTCGTACAGGTAAATCATGTGCTGGATAGGTTGGTTTCCGTGAGCATAGTTACCCATATTCATCACGGTCATTTCAGTGATTTCATGGATAGGGAATCCATAGTAACTGTCGTCGTAGATAGGTGGAACGGAGAAGACAGAATCCAGCATGGAAACAAAGTCGTCTTTGCCACCCATCAGATTGATGAGTCCTTGAGGGTCATGGAAGACACTCCAAGTGTAGTGCCAACTGTTTCCTTCAGTGAAGGCATCACCCCATTTCAGTGGGGAGAATGGTGCCATGAACTCTCCGTTCTCCTTTTTCCCTCGCATCAGTTTGCTTTCAGGGTCGAACAGGTTCTTGTAGTTGAATGAACGTTTTTCCAAGGTAGCGATGTCGGCTTTCAACTGCTTCTTGAACTTCTTGTCCTTGGCAAATTCTGGACTGTTGTTCAGCAGTTTAGCTAGCTGCAGGATGCACCAGTCGTCATAGCAGTATTCCAGTGTGCGTGCTGCATTTTCAGAGATTTTTACGTCATAAGGCACATAACCCAGTCTATTGTAATACTCGTAACCCAGACGTCCGGTGGAAGATACGCTTTCCATCACGTCATTGCAGCCATGAATCAGTCCTTCATAAAGTGTCTTGACGTCATCCACCTTGATGCCTTTCAGATAGGCATCTACCAGGATAGAAGCTGAGTTGTTCCCTACCATACATCCCCGGTGACCAGGACTGGCCCATTCTGGGAAGAAACCACTTTCCTTGTAGGTGTTGATAAGTCCTTCTTGTATTTCCCGGTTCAAGGATGGGTACATCATGTTCAGGAGTGGGAACAGGCAGCGGAATACATCCCAGAAACCTGCATCTGTGAACATATAGCCGTCTTCTATTTTCCCATTGTATGGACTGTAGTGCACAATCTTTCCCGTAGCATCTTTTTCGTAGAACTTACGAGGGAAGAGCAGGGAGCGGTACAGGCAGGAGTAGAATGTCCTTACCTGGTCCAGGTCTCCACCTTCCACCTCTATACGTCCTAGCATGTTGTCCCAGATTGCTTTGCCCTTAGCCTTCAGAGTTTCAAAAGAATCCGTACCCAGTTCCTTCAGGTTGATTTCTGCCTGTTCAGGGCTGATGAAGGAAGATGCCACTTTAGCATGAACCAGTTCACCCTTCTTTGTCTTGAATCCGATGATGGCACCTGTGTGGAAATTGGTCTGCTCCAGTTGTCCTTCCTTGATGGTCACGGGCACCGTCCCGTCCTTCTTTTCGGGTTGAACGTCATTGCTGTAGGTAGCTGTGTAGGTGAAAGGCTTGTCGAAGACCACCACGAAATAGTTCTTGAAGTTCTCTGGCACTCCACCACTGTTTCGGGTAGTATAGCCCACAATCTTATTCTCTGCAGGGATAATCTGAATGTGTGAGTTGCGGTCGTATGCATCCACATTCACGTAGGAGTCGGCCTCAGGGAAGGTGAACTGGAACATAGCAGCACGTTCCGTTGGAACCACCTCGGCTATGACATCATGTTCTGCCAGATAGACTTTGTAGTAATAAGGCCTGGAGATTTCACCCTTGTGACTGAACCAGCTGGCACGTTCTTCCTCTTCGGCAATAGGCTTGCCAGACATAGGCATGATGGCAAACTCTCCGTAATCGTTTATCCAAGGGCTAGGCTGGTGAGTCTGCTTGATGCCCCTGATTTTATGGGCGTTGTAGGTGTACTGCCAACCGTCACCCATTTTACCGGTCTGCGGTGTCCAGAAGTTCATACCCCAGGGCAGGGCAGTGGCAGGATAGGTGTTACCTGTAGAAAGCTCAAAAGACGACAGGGATCCCATGAGTGGATTGACGTAATCCGCATAGCTGGCTTTCTGTGCGCTGCAGGTCAGTGCGCAGAAACTGAAAGCTATCAGTAAAGTCTTTTTCATGTTATTTAAACTTTGGTTCATTTCTGAGGTGTATTTGTCATTTCTATCTGAAGCAGTCCACCTGCCATCAGCTGCTCATGGGTGAAGAACGGTTCTTTCAGTTCTTCTCCGTTCAGTCGGATGGCTTTGATGTACTTGTTCTGAGGGGCATTGTTCAGGGTGCCGATGGTAAAATTCTTCCCATTAGGCAGGTGAATGATTGCCTCCTTGAACAGCGGTCTTCCTATGCTGTAGACGGGATTTCCAGCGCATACTTGATAGAAGCCCATGGCATTCAGAATGTACCATGCCGACATCTGACCGCAGTCTTCGTTTCCGGAAAGTCCATCTGGTGCATTGAAATAGAGGGTGGTCAGCACTTGGTCTACCAGCTCCTGGGTGCGCCATGGCTGACCCAGATAGTTGTAGAAGTGGGTGATGTGGTGACTCGGTTCGTTTCCATGGGCATATTGACCGATTAAACCAGAGATGTCAGCCGATACGTTTTCACCTTCCATCTCGGATGAGGCACTGAACAGTTCATCCAGTTTCTTAATCATGCCTTCCTTGCCTCCGTACAGTTCTGCCAGTCCGTCTACATCATGAGGAACGAACCAACTCCACTGGTAGGAGTTTCCTTCGCAGAAATCGTCGACACGATGCTCGGAATGATTCGGACTGAATGGAGTGCGCCATTGACCGTCCAGGGTCTTGCCTCTCATGAATCCGATAGATGCATCGAAGTACTGCTGGTAGTTCTTGGCATATTTATGATATTTCTCTGCTGTTTCCTTGTCGCCTAGGGAATCTGCCAGAACTGCAATGCACCAGTCGTTGTAGGCATATTCCAAGCCCTTAGCCACAGCTTCATTGTCTTTATCACAAGGCACATAACCTACGGTATGGTTGTAGTACCTACCTATTGGCATGATGTGCGGATAGAGCCATTTCGGGCAGGCTGGAGTAATTCCCGTAGTGTCATATTCTGCACAGCGAAGGGCAGCCTTGTAGGCCTCTTCCACGTTGTAGTTTCGGTAACCTTTCACGTAGTTGTCTGCCAGCAGAGAAACATAGTGATAACCTATCATGCAGCCGGTGTAATTCGCTCCACAGTCCCATTTAGGAACCAGTCCACCTTCCTTGCCCTTCTTGATGAGGGAACGGATGTACGCCTCGTTCTGACTAGGTTCCAGAATGCTGACCAGCGGGTGCAAGGCACGGTGTGTATCCCAAAGTGAGAAGGTGGTGTACACGGGGTCATTGATGTCACCTTGATGAACCTGCAAGTCCATACCCAGATAGCGTCCGTCCACATCCTGGAAGAGGTTCGGACTGAAGTTGGTATGGTAGAGTGCCGTATAGAAAATCTTCCGGTAGTCTTCATTATCGGTATCGATGTCGATTTTCTTCAGGCAGTCGTTCCAGAGCCGATGAGCTGCCTGTCGGGTGCCTTCAAAATCCCACCCTGGCATTTCTATCGCCAGATTCTTGGCAGCACCTTCATAGTCGCAGGAAGAGATAGCTGTCTTCACCATCACTACTTCCTGATCGCTCGTCTGGAAGTGGAGCAGTACTTTGCATCTAGGTTCTATCTTGTCCTTCAATTGGATGGTATCCCTCACCACCTCGAAGGTGAACGGTTTGGAGAACTGTGCTTGGAAATAGATGTCCTGCCTGTATTCCCACCACACGTTTCTTTTGAAAGCACGGAGGGTAGAATCGTTCAGCACCTCCACATTCATGATTTGGTTGGTCTGCTCCTGAATGGAATAGTCCAGATCCAGGATGAAACCAGCCTCTTCCGAAGCAGGGAAGGTGTACCGATGGATGGCTGTACGGGCTGTGGAGGTAATCTCAGCCTTTACTCCATACCGGTCCAGCAGCACAGAATAATACCCCGGTTCAGCATGTTCGTTGTCATGGGAGAACTTGGAAGCAAAGGCCACATGCTGTGCTTGCTCTTTCTCTCCCACGTACCGGATGTCCTGCTTACCCACTGTAGGCATGAGCAGAAAATCACCGAAGTCGGCACACCCCGTGCCGCTCAGTCGGGTGTGAGAGAATCCATTGATGGAATCATCCTCATAATAATATCCCGGACAGGCATCCCAACCGTGAATACGGGTGTCGGGTCCGGGCTGAATCATGCCGTGAGGCACCATGGCACCGGGGTGGGTATGACCGTGCCCTCCTGTTCCGATGAACGGATCCACAAACACCGTATAATCCGTTTCTTCCAGTTGACTGGTGGTGCAGGCTGCCAGGGCAGCAAGGGCTGCTAAAAATGCTATCTTTTTCATGGTCTCAATCATTTTCATTATACCAAGGGCCTGCAGGCTGAGGTCCCATTTCCATTTCCAGTGTAGCACCACTCATGATCTGCTCATAGGTGATAAAACTCTTATCCAAAGGCTTCCCGTTCAGCTTGACGCTCTGCACATAGATGTTATCCGGGCTTACCTGATGAGCCTTTACGGTGAATGTCTTACCGTTTTCCAGATGCATACGCACTTCCGGGAAGAGTGGAGAGCCAATCTCATATTCTCCACTCACCGGATTCATGGGGTAGAACCCCAGGGCACTGAGCACATACCAGGCACTGGTCTGCCCGCAGTCTTCGTTTCCGCAGAGTCCAGCAGGAGTGTTTAGGTAGAGCTCCCTCATCACCTGGGCTGCATACTGCTGTGTCTTGTGGGGCTGTCCCACTTTGTTCCAGAGGTAAATCACATGGTGACTGGGCTCATTTCCATGCGCATATTGCCCTATCATACCGGTGCTGAAGAGAGGCAGGTCTGCATCAGCCGATGGATTATAGGTGAACATGCTGTCCAGTTTCTCTGTGAAGCGTTCCTTACCACCTACCAGTTCTATGAGGCCCAGAATATCGTGCTGAACCGACCAGAAATAATGCCATGCATTGCTTTCGCAGATGGCTTCGGTGTAGTCGTCCGGACTGAACGGTTCCATGAATTTACCCTTACTGTCTCTAGGCTGCATGAAACTGGTGGCAGGATTATAGACATTCCGGTAGTTTTGACTACGTTTGTAAAACTCCTCTGCAATGTCCGTCTTCCCCATCTTCTCAGCCATTTTAGCTATACAGTAATCGTCGAAAGCATATTCCAGGGTGCGACTCAAAGACCAGTTGTCCGTATTATATTCATCCACCACATCGTAGGAAATCCATCCCAGTTTCTTGTATTGACCGATACCCCGGTATTCATCCAGATTAGCCGTACGGACGCAAGCTTCCAGAGCCTTTTCCGCATCAAATCCGGTGATGCCTTTCAGGTAGGCATCGGCAATGACAGCTGCAGCATGGTAACCTATCATCATATCCGTTTCACCACCCCACATGTTCCACACGGGGAGACGACCGTTCTGCTCGTAGAAAGCCAGGAAGGAATTTACCATATCACTGTCCCTGCTAGGCAGGATGCAAGTGTAAAGCGGATGTGCCGCACGGAACGTATCCCAGATGGAGAAGGTACTGTAGTTCTTCCACCCCTGCGCCTGGTGGTTTTGTTTGTCCGGCCCCCGATAACCTCCATCCACATCGCAGAACAGGGTAGGGGCTATCATGGCATGATACAGGGCTGTATAGAAGATGGCACGCTGGTCGTCCGTTCCTCCCAGCACCTCGATGGTGCCCAGTTCCTTATTCCAAGCAGCAGTGGTCTGTGCCAGCACTTTCTGGAAATCATCTTCCGGAACTTCGGCTTTCAGGTTGGCCAAAGCCGCTTTTTCACTGGTAGGAGAAAGGGCTGTGCTCACCAGTATCTGTTCCCCTTTTTTAGTCTTAAAATGGAAGGTAGCTACTAGAGCCTTCCCGATGGTTTTTCTTTCCTTTTTCACCTCCGTGGTATCCACCTCTATCCGGTCAAAAGGACGGGAGAAACGGGTGGTGAAGTACACGTGCTGATCTCTGCACCATCCCTCGGAGAACCGGTAGCCCGATACCGTACAAGAATCCACGACGTGAAGGTCGGTATCATCGGTAAAGTCCCAGTTCATGGCCTTTTTCAGGTTCAGGATGACAGCTGCATCACCCTCAGGGAACGTGTAGCGTTGCACACCGCACCGGGGGGTGGCAGTCAGTTCCACATTAATGTCATAATCCGTAAGCCGCACCTGGTAGTAACCGGCCCGGGTCTGCTCATCACTGTGCGAGAATCGGGAGTGGATTCCCAGTTCCCCATCGGCTTTCCGTGCCGGGAGCATCACCGGCATGAAGAGCACATCGTAGAGGTCTCCAGCCCCTGTACCGGAAAGGTGAGTATGACTGAAACCCGCTATGGTGCTGTCTGGGTAGAAATAGCCGGCTATCCGGTCCCAGCCTCCCGTACCATTGTCCGGGCTAAGCTGAACCATACCGAAGGGAGCCTGAGCCCCAGGGTAAGTATTTCCCGTATAATCAGTTCCTATGATGGGATTTGCCAGCGAGGCATAGTCGGTTTCTAGGTTTTCCTTCGGGCTGGTTCCACAGGCAGTCAGAAGGGCTACTGCCATTCCCAGCAACAGGGATTTAGGTTTATTCATAGCATTTGGGTTGTGCGTATAATCTTTGCAAATTTAGCAAATAGTTTTGATTCCGGAAATTTTTAGCGTGTAAAGTTGTGGTTTGGTAGAAAGCGCAGAGTGGTTTGCTAGTCTCCCTTCAGTATGTATCCCTATAAGGGTACAATACTGGTAAGAGAGGGTAGACAAAGACATACCACGGAGCGAAACTCTTTAGAAGGGAAAATTTTTCTCTCTAACTGGGGAAAAATTTTTCTCTAACTGGGAAGAAAAAAATTGGCACTAAATACCCCCTTCCTGAAGACCCTAAAAATTCCCTCTGAAGATTACTAATTTTACCCCTTGAAGATTACTAATCTTAACCCCCGAAGATTACTAATCTTATGCCCTGAGGATTACTAATCTTCTCTGGTGAGGGAACTTTTCCTTGGCATTTTTCTCTATTTTATTATCAACGAACTGAAATATGATTTTTCAGATTGGAATTTGTGTGATGTTAAACTGTGTGCGTTTTACATAACATTTTTTAAGATTTATTAAAAGAAAAAACACTGTATAAGGTAATTTTTCGCTGACAAAATGTTGGCAGTTCAAAAAAATGTTTTATTTTTGCAAAGAATTGAAACTTGAACCTAAGCTTTGAAGAGAACTGTCTTTCTATTGAGAGAAAAAATGAGAATAATTACAAGAAAAAGTATTCTCTTGAAAGTTTTCCCTTTGAGTTTACAACTTAATTATTAACTATTATAAACACCAAAAAATTACAGTTATGTCTAACAGACTTACATCAGTCAGCATTTTGCTTGCCATGATGGCTTTCAGTCCTTTGGCAGTAAATGCAGCTACAGACAATGTAGCAGGTGTGGAAATCACACAGCAGAGCAGTACTTGTAGAGGTGTGGTTATAGATTCACAGGGTGAACCTGTCATCGGTGCATCCATCCTGGTGAAAGGTACAACCACTGGTACAATTACTGACTTAGATGGTAATTTTGAGATTAACAATGTAAGAAGAGGTGCTACCCTGGTCATCTCTTTCGTGGGTTACAAGACTCAGGAAGTAGTTTGGAATGGTCAGACACTGAACATTACATTGGAAGATGATGCAGCTACTCTGGACGAGGTTGTAGTAACCGCACTTGGTATGAAGCGTTCAACAAAAGCTCTGGGTTATGCCATGACAGAGCTGAAGGGCGATGAGTTGGACGCAAACTTGATTAACCCAGTACAGGCACTTCAAGGTAAGGTTGCCGGTGTGGATATCTCAGCATCCGATGGTGGTATGTTCGGTGCATCTAAGATTTTGATCCGTGGTGCTTCTACCTTGGGTAAGAACAACCAGCCTATCTACGTTGTAGACGGTATCATCCTGGATAATGCTATCGTGGAGAACGATGCAGACTGGGGAAGTGGTGCTGCCAACTACGGTAACGAGTTGAAGAACTTGAACCCTGACGACTTCGAGACAGTATCTGTCCTGAAAGGTGCAGCTGCTACCGCACTTTACGGTTCACGTGGTTTGAACGGTGCAGTGGTTATCACTACCAAGAGTGGTAGAGGCAAGAAGGGTTTAGGTGTAAACGTAACTCAGACCTTCGGTTTCGACCGTGTAACTGGTCAGCCTAAGTTCCAGAATGAATACATGGAAGGTTACTTCCCAGGTTACAAGTCTGGTAATAATATCTTCGATGAGAACGAGGTTTACTATCTGAACAACGATGGTTACCCATCTTATGTAGTTTTGGATAACTATGGTGATACAGGTGTGGCTTTCGGTCCTACTTTCGAGTACATGGCTAGCAAGTACGATAAGATGGAGTGGTTCGACCACACTTATCGTGATATCAAGCCTTACAAGAACAACTTCAGGGATGCTTATGATACTGGTTTCAGTTCTAATACAAACGTAGCAATCAGCGGTGGTAATGACACTACCTCTTTCTATACTTCTGTATCTTATAAGTATTCTGACGGTACATTACCAAACAACTCCTTCCAGCGTTTCTCTGTACTGGCTAAGGCTTCTCACAAGATTACTAAGGATGTAGAACTGGAAGCAAGTATGACTTTCACCAACTCTACTCCACGTAACGCTCAGCCTAACATTGGTGAGAACTTCGCTCTGGGTGGATGGGATCGTACTTACGATGCTCACTACTTCCGTGATAAATATAAAGGTGCTCATGGAGGTGTGGCTTCTGCAGCCTATGGTGATGAATATGGATATGTTCCTGGTCGTGGTACATGGTGGAGCATCTGGGAGAACGACTACCGTCAGAAAGAGACAGTGGTTCGTCCTAACCTGAAACTGACTGTAGACTTCACCCCATGGTTGAAGTGGCAGACAGAAGGTAGCTATAACTACTACTATGTACGTACCGAGAACAAGCGTCCAGGTGATGGTTACCAGAATAAGGGTGGTGGCTACGGCATCGGCTTCTCTAACAAGGAGCAGATTAACCTGAACACCAACTTGCTGTTCGACAAGGATTTGAATGAAGACTTCCATCTGAATGGTTTCTTGCGTTATGAGTTCTATCATAACTTCCAGTCAGCTATGAGTTCATCTACTAAGGGTGACTTGATCATGCCTAACCAGTACTTCCTGGCTAACGGTAGCGACGGTTACAGCACCAGTGCTGCAGTAAGCGGTGAGAAGACCATCCAGTCTGTTGCTGCTCAGATAGGTTTCAGCTATAGAGACCAACTGTTCGTAGATGTTACAGGACGTAACGACTGGTCATCTTCATTGGTTTATGCCGATGGACATGGTACCTTCTCTTACTTCTATCCATCTATCAATGCTTCTTGGCTGGTTCACGAGACACTGAGCTTGCCTAGCTTCATTTCCTTCTGGAAACTGCGTGCATCTTTGGCACAGGTAGGTAACGATACCAGTGCTTATTACATCAACTCTGCATACTCCTTGAGATCTTATACAGGAAATGCAAGCGGTGCATTCTACACCTTGTCATTGCCTGGTACTACTTATTCACAGGATCTGAAACCTGAGAAGAAGACCTCTTGGGAAATCGGTACCGACTTCCGTATCTTGAGAAACCGCATCGGTTTGGACTTCACCTTCTATAAGGAAAATACTAGAAACCAGATCATGACCGTTTCTATCCCTAACGTTTCCGGTTACAACAATGCATTGATCAATGCCGGTAACATCCAGAACTCTGGTGTGGAAATCGCATTGAACACTACTCCTATAGAGTCTAAGGATTTCACTTGGGATTTGAACTTCACTTATACCAAGAACAATTCTAAGATTATTTCTCTTTCTGACCTAGTAGCTGAGTACATCGGTCTGCAGGGTTATACTAACTACGGTAACTACCGTGTAGGTTCTGTAGCTAAGGTAGGTGGTGCTTACGGTACTTTGATGAGTGACGCTGCTCCAATGCGTGATGATGAATCTGGTCTTCAGGTGCTGCAGTGGAGTGATTCTCGCCGATTCTCTCTTATCCGCCGTTCAGGTGTAGTAGAAGAAGTAGGTTCCATGATGCCTAAGTTCTTGGGTTCAGTAAACACTAGCCTGAGATGGAAGAACTGGACATTGCGTGCAAGCTTCGATATGCGATTCGGTGGTAAGGTAGCTTCCTACGGTTCTCACTATGGTACTGCTTACGGTTATCTGGACACTGCATTGGCAGGACGTAATCCTAACCACGGTGGTATTACTTGGACTTCTAAGTTTGATGGTGTGACCTATTCCGATGGTATCATTCCAGAAGGTTTGTTCCAGAAGGGTACAGTCATCACTCAGCCTGACGGTTCTAAGTATACAGTAACTGAAGGTAGCGTTTCACCAAATGGTCAGACCTATCAGGAACTTTACGATAAAGGTTTGATTGAGCCAACTCACGCTGGTACTTGGAGATACTTCACCAACAGCTGGGGTCAGGCAGTCTTGAACGACGACTGGTTCGTAACCCTGAACTACATTGCATTCCGTGATCTTTCTTTAAGCTATAGCTTCGACTCTAAGATTGCTAACAAGATTGGTGCGAAGAGCTTGAACCTCACTGCACAGGCACACAACCTGGGTTATCTGCTGAACTCTATGCCTAACAAGGAGAATCCTGAGGCAGTGGCAGGTACTGCAGCAGCTGAGTTCCGTATTCGTCAGTTCTCTGGTGTAACTACAAGCTTCACCTTCACTATCAATGCTAGCTTCTAAATTTATTCAACACAGATCTAATAATAGAAAGATATGAAACTTAATAAATTATATTATGTAGTTGCCTTAGCTTCTGTGCTTGCACTGGGTACTAGCTGTGCTGATGACTATCAGAAACTGAACCAGGACCCAGCCAATGTTACAGTGACCGATCCAAAGGCTCTTATGTCTCAGGCAATCTTAACATTCCAACCAAACGACTACTTGATTTGGTGGTATAATGTGAACTACTACACCCGCTGGGATCAGATGTCTACCCCAACAGGCGGTTTCGGTGACTCTTTCACAGAGCAGGCTGAAAATGGTGGACAGGGTTCTCAGTACATCGGTGTATTGAAATATCGCAACGCTATTAAATCTTACATTGACGCTAATAATGAAGAAACCTTGAGAGGCTATGAGGCTGCTTGTACCGTTCTCTCTGTCTATCTGGGTATGTTCGATAGCGATATGTATGGTGCTATTCCTTATACTGAGGCTTGTCACTATGCAGACCTGGGTATATTGACTCCTAAGTACGATACAGTAGAGGAACTGTATAACACCTTCCTCACTGAGCTAGATCAGGCTATCTCTTACTTCACCCGCTCTGACGTTGAGTCTAGTCCTGCACTGGATCAAGTTTACGCAGGTGACTGGAAAAAGTGGGCTAAACTGGCTAACTCTTTGAAACTGAGAGTTGCTGCTCGTTTGTACAACAATAATCCTTCCAAGGCTCTGAGCATTGCTAGTGAAGTGGCAAGTGCTTCTGTAGGCTATATGGATTCTTTGGACGACGATATGAAGTTCAATAAGGCTCAATCTACCAATGGTGGTGACCAAGACTATGTATATGGTACTGGTAACGGCATTCAAACTCCAGGTGCAAGCGCTAACGTACTGAAGTTCATGATGGATTCTAAGGACCCACGTATCCGCTTCATCTACACGAAAAACGCTATGAACTCTACTGTAGTTCAGGGCTTCATCGACGCAGGTAAGTATGACGTTCTTCCTGACGAAGTAAAGCAGAACGTAGTGCTGGATAAGAATGGTAACTTCGACCACTGGGGTGGTATGGGTGAGCCTTGGGTTCGCTACATCGGTCTTCCAGTAGTAATGAATGGTAGCATTAAGCCAGAATATGCTAAGTACTTCAACTATGGTACTAATTATCAGCTGAATGTAGACGGTACAAACAAGAACTACTATCCATTCTCTGTACAAACTACTGAGCAGAAGAAGGGACGTGATGATTATACCGTTCCAACTCTGGGTTCAACAGTTATCCAGGATACTGAGGATAATCCATTGTACATCATGTACCTGACTGCAGCAGAGGTTAACCTCTACTTGGCTGAGTTCAAGTTGTTGGGTGCTAATCTGCCACAGAGCGCTGAGTACTACTATGACCGTGGTGTTCGCTTCTCTGTTCAGGATTATGACTGGCTGGCAGCAAAGAACAAGATACCTTACTACGGAACTACTTACGGATATGATCCAAATGAGGTAGAAATCGACCTGAAGGATGGTGAAATCGATGCTATGATGGCTACAGACAACATTAAGTTGACTGGTTCTACTTCAGAACAGCTGGAGAAGGTTTACCTGCAGCAGTTGATTCACTTCTCACTGCTTCCAGAAGATCAGTACGTAACTGCACGTCGTTCTGGTTATCCAAAGATTGGTTCTAAGTTGCTTCCATTCGTTAAGTTCGACGATGTATCTCTGACCGCTATTCCTCGTCGTTTCGAGATTGCATCTCCAGATCCAACTGACGTAATGTATGAAATCAAGACAGCCATCTACAAAGCACAAGGATTCAACACACTGGGTTCAGGTAATTCTGGTTCTACCTACAATATCACTGGTTCTCCTCTGAATACAGAGCGTGTATGGCAGGATTTGAATGCTCCACAGTGGGGTACTCCAAACAACTAATGAATAATACTTAATTCAGTGATAAAGAGGGGTGATAACTATGGTTTTCACCCCTCTTTTTACTTTAATTAGTTAAATAATTAGCTTATATTTATTCTTTAAGGAAAAAGTGCTATCTTTGCAAAGGAAAAATGAAACTAATTCAAATGAGAAACTATTTATCTATTATTTTACTGTTTTGCTGCTCTCTGACTGTTTCAGCTCAGAAGCCCAGAATTTATTTCTTCAAGGATTTCGTTCAAAGCCGAATCACCTACAAGAACCATCAGCGCTTCATCGTGATGCTGAACTTTGATGCAGCCAATGGTGAAATGCTTTATAAGGAAGGTGAAACCATGATGACATTGACCAATCCTGAGGCAGTGGATACCATCTCTGTGGGTGACCGTAAGTATGTGTATCATGACAAGAAATTCTGTGAAGTATTCCGTCGTGAGAATGGTACAGTGCTGCTAGGATGGAAACTGAAACAGGTTCACAAGGGACAGACAGGTGCCTTCGGGCTACCCACTCAGGCCCATGTGCAGAAGTTGAGCACCGTGGATCTTTCCGGTATGGGCCTTGGTGCCAATCCTAACGCAGGTATGGGGTATATTCAGTATGACAATTACGAGGCTCCTTCTTTTGATGTGTGGAAACAGAAGAATGATAATACTTACTACTTCACCAAAGGAGGTAAAGAATACAAGGTAAGAACCTTAAAGAATGTCTACAAGGCATTCCCACAATACAAAGAAAAGATTCAGTCCTTCGTGAAGGAAAATGACCTGGATATGATACATGCTGACAATGCAGTTCAGATCATAGATTATATCTTTACGCTTTGATTTATTTATCGAATATAATAAAAAAGCCTGCATTTATTTTTAGAGATGCAGGCTTTTTATATAAGGTACATAGCGTAGAAGAAGATTGTAAAAAAAGAAAACATTTTTTTTGATTTTTTTGCTATATAAAAAGAAAATTATCTAAATTTGCGTGGCAAATAAAAACCTAACCTTAGAGGCCCTTAGTGAATAAGGGGGAGAGAATTTCTTTTTTACGTTATTTTTCTTTCTTCGTTCAGTTCTATAGGCTTACTGTGGAATAACTTTTTATTAACTATTATAAACACCAAAAAATTACAGTTATGTTTAAAAGACTTAAATCAGTCAGCATTACACTGGCATTGATGGCATTCTGTCCAATGCTTGTTAATGCAGCTACAGATAATGTAGCAGGTGTGCATGCCACACAACAAAGCAGTACTTGTAAGGGTGTCGTTGTAGATTCACAGGGTGAACCAGTCATTGGCGCATCTATCTTGGTGAAGGGAACGACTAATGGTACAATTACAGACTTTGACGGTAATTTTGAGATCCAGAATCTGAGAAGAGGTTCTGTCCTCGTTGTCTCATTCATGGGTTATCAGACTCAGGAAGTGACCTGGAATGGCCAGAATCTTAATGTAGTTATGGTAGACGACTCTCAGCAGTTGGAAGAAGTTGTCGTAACTGCCATGGGTATCCGTAAGGATGCTAAGAAACTGGGTTACTCTGTATCTTCAGTAGCAGCAGAAGAATTGACTAAGACTGCAGCTCCTACCTTCGCATCAGCTATGTATGGTAAGGCTGCCGGTGTACGTATTCAGACTGCTCCTGGTGGTGGTACTTCTTCAGTTTCTATTAACGTGCGTGGTATGTCTTCTATTACCGGTACCACTCAGCCATTGATCGTAATGGATGGTGTGCCTATCCGTAACGGTGATGCCAACAACGAAGGTTCTTACTGGTCAAGCCAGCGTATCGAATCTAACGGTTTGGTGGACATCAACCCAGAAGATGTAGAGAGCATCTCTATCTTGAAGGGTGCAGCAGCATCTGCTCTTTACGGTTCTGAGGCAGCTAACGGTGTAGTTGTCATCACTACCAAGACTGGTAAGGGTGCTTCTGGCGTAGGCGTAGACCTGGGTATGAACTTTAGCTGGGATCAGGTAGCTTACATGCCTGAGCAGCAGACTGAGTTCGGTCCTGGTACTTATGGCCGTCGTTCTAGTATGACCGACTACATGAAGCAGACCGGTGGTTTCTATCAGCAGACTATTCTTGGAACAGACTACCACATTGCTCAGAATACCTATAATTATTGGGGTCCTAGATATGATGGTAGCAAGGTAACTTACTGGGATGGTACTCAGCGTTCATATAACAGCATGGGTGGCAATCCTTGGAAGGATATGTTCCGTACAGGTTTCAACCAGCAGTACAACCTTGCTGTAACTAAGGCAGGTGATTGGGGTAACATCCGTTTCTCTTACACCTACAATGACAACAAGGCTATGCAGTACAACTCTAGCAACAATAAGCACAACTTCAACCTTACTGGTTCTATCAACGTTACCAAGGGTGTGAAGATTGACTATACCATGCAGTACATGCGTCAGAACATCAAGAACCGTGCATATCGTATCAGCCGTGCTACTTTGAACTATGGTGGTATGGTAGGTTCATTCGATGATGTAGCTTTGATGCGTGAAAAGACTGTAACTTCAGCAGGCTATCAGTATCGTGATGTAACTCAGGATTCTGAGACTCCAGAAGAGAGCTTGCTCTACACTCCAGGTTCTGCTTCTATCATGAACGAGTACTTCTGGAAGGTTTTGGCTAACATGCGTGAGGAGAACAACAACCGTCTGATTGCCGGTGTTACTCCATCTTGGGAAATTATCCCAGGTTTGACTCTCCGTGGTCGTATCGCTACTGACCTTACCGCAGAGGATATCGAAGGTCGTGACAATGCTGAGCGTTCTTTGGCTTTGGCAACTGGTTCTGGCCAGAAGGGTGGTTACTCTCTGTTGAACCGTAAGTATGAGACTTACTACGGTGATATCATGTTGATGTTCGATAAGACTTTCGGTGAAAAGCACAACATCACTGCTAACGTAGGTTGGTCTGGTCGTCAGGAGCGTACTTTCGCTTCTACAGCTAGAACATCTGGTGGTTTGTCAGTTACCAACTGGTTCAACTTGGCAGCTACTTCTTTGACTACCGACAATGCTTCTATGGAAGATATCCGTGCATTGCGTACAGCAATCTTCGGAACTGCTTCTTACGGCTATGACAGCTGGTTCTATTTGGAAGGTTCTCTCCGTAACGAGAAGATCTCTACTTTGGCTCCAGGTAACAACAGCTTCACTTATCCTTCTATCAATACCAGTGTGATCATCACTGAGCTTTTGAAGGACAAGCGCCCTGAATTCTGGGATTATGGTAAGGTACGTGCATCTTACGGTATCGTAGGTAATGCTCCATCTGTATATGCTGCAAACGTTCTTTATTCTCAGTCTACCGTTGGTTCATATATCTTGAATAGCATCGGTAATAACTTGGGTAACTTGAACATCAAGCCAGAGAAGAAGTACGAGTTCGAGCTCGGTTTCGAGTCTAAGTTCTTCAAGAACCGTTTAGGTTTCGAGATTTCTTATTATAACAATGATGTAAAGGATCAGATTCTTCAGTCTACATTGGCTAGAAGTGCCGGTGGTAGTTCAATCTTGCTTAACATTGGTGAGTTGAAGAACCAGGGTCTTGAGTTCGCTATCAATGGTACTCCTATCCAGACTAAGGATTGGACATTGGATCTGCGTGCTAATATCTCATTCAACAAGAATAAGGTTACTAAGTTGATGGACGGTGTAGATCGTATCCAGCACAGTAGCTTCGATAACTCTGTATACCTCTACTCTAACGTAGGTGAGGCTATGGGTGACTGGTATGCATATCCATATCAGCGCGATGAGCAGGGCAGAAAGATTATCGGTAGCGATGGTCTTCCACTCCGTAGCTCTACTTTGGAAAAGGTAGGTAACGCTATGCCTAAGGGCGTGGGTGGTTTCTCTGCAAGCCTTCGTTACAAGCAGGTATTCTTGGATGCTACATTCGACTTCCGTATCGGTGGAGACGTCCTGAACCAGTATTGGACCTATGCAATGGAAACTGGTCACTTGAAGGAGACACTGAATGGTCGTGAAGGTCACGGCGGTTTGGCTTACTACTACGAGGACAATAATATCAGCGCAACTGGTACCACCATCGCAGGTACAGCTCCTTCTGGTTACACTCAGTTCAATGATGGTATGATTATCGAAGGTGTTCACACTGACGGTACTCCTAATACTACCATCGTTCCTGCAGGTGTATTCTATGGAAACTCTTATGGTTGGGGTGCAGGTACTCACAACTCTTATGAGGAGGCTATTCAGGACAACTCTTACCTGAAGCTTCGTGAGCTTTCTCTGGGTTACCAGCTTCCAAAGAGCTTTACTAAGGCATTCGGTTGCCAGAACTTGACTCTGTCAGTTTACGGACGTAACCTGTTCTATGTATTCAAGAATCTGAAGGAAATGGATGCTGAGTCTGGTGATGGTACTAACTGGATCTGGCAGGCAGTTGCTGGTAACTCTTCAGCAGCAAGCCGCAGCTTCGGTTTCTCTATTCGTGCTAAGTTCTAATTTAAAACCTAATTAATTGAATACAACAATGAAAAAGATATTAACAATTACGTTGGGTATTGCAGCTGTCATGTCTATTTCTTCTTGTAAGGATGAGGCATACACAGAAAAATACAATAACCCTTCAAAGACCACTACAGTGTCTTGCGATAAATTGTTCAGTGGAGTTGTATGGAATGGTCGTACTTACGGAATGCAGACTTACTGGGGTCTTTGTACTTTCGAACTTCCTCAGATAGGTGCTTATTCTCAGGTTGCCAGCCACTTTACCGCTGATACTGATTATGAAGGAACAGGTAGCTACGTCAGCTATGACAATGACCGTTGGACAAACTTCTACAACGATGTGGCACAGTATAAACTGATGAAGCATACTTTCGAAAGTTTAGATGCTGCAGAGCAGGCTAAAAACCAATTGTATATGGACTGTGCAACTGTTTGGATCTATGATGAACTAGAGAAAGCAATAGACCTTTGGGGTGATGTTCCATTCATCAATGCATGTAATATTCAGATCTCTGGTAATGTAGCCGACAGTAAAGCTTCTTATGACGATGCTGCTACTCTTTATCAGATGATGTTGAACGGTGCAACAGTTACTACTGCAACAGAAGAGAGTGTTAGTTATGATGGTCTGGGTACTCTTTATTCTCGTATCCAGAGTGCTACTGCTCCTGCAGCATTCGCATCTCAGGACCTGCTCTTCGGTGGTAACAAGGATGCTTGGGCACGTTATGCTCTTGGTCTACGTGCACGTATGGCACTGCGTATCTCTACTCAGGGCCCATTGACTAGTCTTGGTCAGTCTACTTTGAACGAGGTTTCTAGCGCTTTGGCTAACTTCTCTGACGACTGTGTGACTGGTTTCGCTGACCCAAGTGTTGTAGCATTCAGCTACAATGATGGTAATGGTATGAACTGGGGTGGTGGCTGGAATGAATGGGCACGCCAGTATTCACGTGGTACCTACAAGATGTTTGAGATTTTGAACATCAAAGATGGAGATGTGATGAACCACACTACTAATGTTCACATTGCAGGTGCTGACCCACGTGCAGCTGTTATGTACGATGCATCCAATGGTGGCGTAATGCACTACTTGGATTATCATGAGAAATTTGAGGATCAGCTTGCAAAATGGCAGTCAGAGGCTAGCTATCGCTACTATGCAGTAGTTGACTCTGCTACTTTCATCAATAATGCTTACTTCATGCATCCTATCATGACTAAGGCAGAGGCTTATCTGACCTTAGCTGAGGCTGCACAGCGTGGTATCATCAGTGGTTCTGCTGAGACTTACTTCAAGGCAGGTGTTCAGGCTTCTGTAGATCTGTATTATGCAGAGAACGCAAAGTCTGTATTCCGTACCCCAGTAGAGAAGCCAGATGCAACTGAATATATCAACAAACTTTGGGCTGATTCTTCAGACAAGTTGCAGACTATCTGTGAGCAGCGTTGGTTGCACTTCTCATTCCTGCAGCCAGAGCAGACCTATAGTGAGGTTCGTCGTACAGGTTATCCAAAGCTGGAGTTCCGTGATTTCACTGGTGACGCAAGCTTCGAGATTCCTCTTCCAATGGACCGCATCGGTTATCCTCAGGATGAAGTTAACAACAACTTGGATAACATGAATGCTGCTCTTAGCCGTCTGTCTAACAGCAATCAGTACTATAATGCTATCTTCTGGGCACTTCCAGCAGGTACTTGGTACACTGTTAACAAGTTGCCATATTAATTATAGCATATTAGGATTCTAGAATAATAGGAAGTGGCTGCAACACCAAACAGGCTTGTTGCAGCCACTTTAGTTTTTTTCTATAAATAGTTGGGCAAGGTGAAAAATTATCTTTAATTTTGCATGTCAAATTTGCGAGTATAAAAAATGAAATTTTCATTGAGAAATATCGTGTCTTTGGTATTCTTTGTCCCAGTCTGCTTGTCAGCTCAGACAAAGATATATTCACCCTATCTGCTTCCATCCTATCAGGAGAGTGTAGCTAGTAGTAAAAGAGGTCTTCCACTGAAAGAACTCTTCAATTACAACTGTCAGACCCAACGTATGGAATTCAAGAGTGGAGAGGATATCATGGAATTGGCCGACATTAATAATGTAGATACCTTGTACCTAGGAACGCATAAGATGGTCCCTTATGGTACACGTTTCTTGGATGTGGTGTATAAATCCCCTAGCTTCAGTATTCTGGCTGACTATAAATTGCGTAGGATAAACAAGGGAAAGACCGGTGCCTTAGGGTTTAACACCCATGTGGGAGGAGTGGACAATGTGGATTTATCTTATTTAGGTGGCAACAATCTGAATAGGGAACAGAAGAATCTGGAAGTCTGGGAATATGAACCGGAGCATTCCTATATGCTTTTCCGTAAGAATAAGTTGCAGTCTTTTAGAAACCAAAAGACCTTGACGAAACTTTTCCCTAATAAGAAAGATTTTATTGATCAATACTTGAAGGAACATAAAATCAATTTTGACAATAAAGAAGAGGTCATAGAATTGGTTAAGCAGTGCATGACCCCTTAACTAGAAGTAGAAAATGGCTTTGTTTAGAGTTATATATTCCTTGCTCTTCGTCTTATTCATGCTTTGTGCATGTTCTCCCAGGGCAGAAGTTCCGGTAAATGCGCAGCCTGTTAGCGATGAGGCTCCCATTTATCCGGATTATAAGGATATTGTCATTCCTGTAAACATAGCTCCTTTAAATTTAATAGCCCAGGCTGAAGGGGATCAATATGTGATTTCCGTAGAAGGTGAAAAGGGTAGGGCACTTTTAGCTGCAGCTGGTAAAAAAGGAAAACTACAATTCGATGAATCATCTTGGCATACGCTCTTAAAAGAGAATGCAGGAGGAAATCTTCAGGTGACTCTTTATGTCAGGAATAATGGTAATTGGGTGAAGTATCCCACCTATTTGCTTACTATAGCTTCAGAAGAAATTGACCCTTATCTGAATTATCGTCTTATAGAACCTGGATATGAATTGTATCGTCAGATGGGCATTTATGAGCGCAACCTGACGAATTTCAAAGAAATTTCTATTTATGAGAACGGTGCCGGGGGCGATTTCAATCACTGTGTAAACTGTCATAATTTCCAGCAAAATTCCACTCAGAACTTTATGTTTCATGTGCGAGAGAAACATGGAGGAACAGTTTTTGTGCTGAACGGAAAAGCGGATAAGAGAATCATGACCAATGACAGCATATTGGGTAATGCGGTTTATCCATCTTGGCATCCCACTAAACCTTGGATTGTCTTTTCATCTAATATGACCAGTCAGGTCTTTCATCTTCGTGACAAGCAGAAAACAGAAGTGATAGACAGTGGAAGCGATTTGATTTTCTATGATGTGGAGAATCATACCGTAAGCAATATACTGAAGACAAACTCTGAGTTGGAAAATTTCCCCTGCTGGACCCCCGATGGTAAGAGTATTTACTATTGCAGTGCCACTCTGGAGGCTTTGGACACTTTGAATACTAAGGATACCCATCATAGAGAGTTGGCGGTCCGAGAGAATTATAAGGACATTCGTTACAATCTGATGAGGATTGATTTTGATGAAACGACCCAATCATGGGGAGAACCTCAGATGGTTCTCGATTGTGCTCAACGTGGTTTGTCTGTCTCTGTACCAAGGGTGAGTCCTGACGGCAGATATATTCTGCTCACATTAGGAGAATTTGGCCAGTTCCATATTTGGCATAAAAGTAGTGACTTATATGTATGGGATATCCAAAAGGAAGAATTACGGCCCTTGGAGAAAACAAACTCTGCAGATGTAGATAGTTACCACTCCTGGAGTAGTAATGGCAGGTGGATGGTGTTTTCAAGCCGTAGAGATGATGGAAGTTACACTCGTCTATACATTGCCTATTTCGACCAGGAAGGAAATAGCTATAAAGCCTTCATGCTCCCACAGGAAGACCCTGAGAATAACTTGATGAGACTGAAAAGCTATAATGTGCCAGAACTGACGAAGGATGCGATTCAGATAAATTCTTCTCAACTCAGAGATGTGATATATGCCGATGAGGAGGCTAGAAAAGTATCTTATAAGTAGAATAAAGAGATGAAGAAGTTTATCCCATATCTAATTTGCCTGGTTCTGTTCACCGTTTTTTGCTGTGGCATATATGGACCTGTATTCCTTTATCTTTCCCAGGAGAATTATTTTGCCTTTGATTCGGAGGCCATGGCATTCGTCTTGCGTGAGCCTTTAGGGACACTTTACTGGATATCCCGATTCCTTATGCTTCCTCTGCAGAATCAGTGGATAGGAGGTATCTATCTAGCCATTTTACTGACACTACTGACCTGGTTTACCGATCGGACTCTTCGTGTGTCTTCCAAGTGGTATGGTATTGGGGCGTTACTTCCAGCCTGTATTTTGATATGGGCTGTATCCCGTGGATATAATCTATTTATGCGAAGTGAACCATCAAAGGTGGTCTTTTACATCTATGTCTTTTTGCTGTTGACAGGAATTTTGGCTCTTGTTATAAGTCTATTCTTTAAAAAGAAAATATCTGCAGAAAAATCATTCAAGTGGCCCGTAGGATTGCTATGTCCGATTCTGATTCTGGTTCTTTTGAATGTAGGAGCTTGGATTTACAGGCAGAATCTAATTTTGAGTTGTGACATGCAGAACAAGTTGCTCATAGCTGATTGGGATGGCATGATAGAGGATGCGTTGAAAGCCAAGAACCCCGATAAAAGTATAGCAGCTTTCCATGCTATAGCCTTGAATCAGAAGGGACAATTGTTGGAAAAGATGTTTGAGATTGATTACGATTTTCCTCCTACAAAATTGGATGACAAGGACGGACTGGATGAAAGTGAAAATTTCACGGCAGAGTGTAATTTGTTTTCCTGCTTGCCCCAACCAGCATACCACTATGCTTTGTGCCAGCAAGTGGTAGAAGGACCCAGATTGCGTTTCTTGAAGATGATGATTATCTGTTCTGCCTTGCAGCAGGAGGATGCTCTTTGCAGTCGTTATCTGGCATTCTTGGATAAGATGCCTTTTCAGCATGAATTCGTAGAAACGTGGGAACGACGTTTGGAGAATCCTCAGCTCACTGCGGAAGACCCAACGATGGTGCGTATACTCCAGCAAGTTTCTTTTGAGGATGGATTTGAGAATGATTATGCACGGCCTTGTTATATAGGGTTCAACTTAGGAGTTAGAAGAGCTACACCAGAAACCCTGAAAGCATCTATGGCTGCTGCATTATATTGCAAAGACCTTGATAACGTGATTTTTCGAGCTGCATACTTGAAACAGATAGAGGCTTTACCTACTTATGTACAAGAGGCCTTAGTGGTTGCTTCTGCGAAAAGGCCGGAAATTTTGCAACAGTTCCCTGAGATTTCAGACATGATGAAAATAAGAGTGTCATCTTTTGCCAATGAGGCATCACCTTATTTGGAACAGGAAGACACGTCGGAAGTATATGAAGCCCTCTATGAGAAGTGGGGCAATTCTTTTTTGTATTATTACTACTTTGGAAACCGGAATAGAGCAGTGCAAGATGGATTTGTTACGGCTGTAAACTAATTATTTGATACTATGGAAACGATATCAGGAAGACCATCACCTCCAGTGCCTAGAAAAAAACAGATTCTCCGAGAGATACATGATTACCTATTTGTAGCAATAGGCATTTTAATGTATGCCGTAGGTTGGACAATTTTTGAATTGCCCATTGAAATTACAGGTGGAGGTGTGCCAGGTATATCTAGTGTAGTTTATTATGCCACAGGGATACCTGTCCAGTATACTTATTTTACCATTAATGGAATACTGCTTATTCTCTCTGTAATTGTTTTAGGCTGGAAGTTCAGTGTGAAAACCATTTTTGCTTGTATCATGATGACATTGGTTCTTCCCATTATCCAGAATCTTGTGAATGATTACCATTTCAATCTAGATATAGACCCCTTCGCTTCGGCCATCTTGGGAGGTGCCTTTTGTGGAGCCGGTATAGGTGTTGCCTTTTCTAACAATGGAAGTTTGGGCGGTACGGATATTATAGCTGCCATCATCAACAAGTACCGGGATATCTCTTTGGGCAGGGTCGGACTCTATTTGGATGTCATCATTGTTTCCTGCAGCTATTTTGTAGTTTCTCATACGGAGAATGTCTTTTATGGCTATGTGGTTTTAGTTGTTACCAGTTTGATGCTTGATTTCGTAGTGAATCGAAGTACCCAATCTGTTCAATTTTTCATTATCAGTGAGAAATATGAGGAAATAGCCAGGCTTATCAATGCGATGCCTACTCATCGTGGCTGCACCGTTATAGATGGAACCGGATTTTATTCAGGGCGTCCTGTTAAGTTGCTGTTCGTCCTTACTAGAAAACGTGAAGCTACTCAGGTATTCCGGCTAATTAAGGATACAGACCCCATGGCTTTCGTGTCTCAAGCGAATGTAAATGGTGTTTACGGAAACGGTTTTGACAGGATTAAAGTGAAGTAAAAAACAAAGAATTTTCTTTTGAAAATTGGAAAAAGGTTTTTATTTTTGCATACTAAACAATATTGTATCCTAAAATATGAACCTAAAATCTGTAATAGCCATTTTTGCTTGCTTTTTATTCTCATCTGCTGTTTTTGCACAGAAACTGAATATTGCAAAGAAAGTAAAGAATGCAAAAGGCATAGAAGTTACTTTTCAATCTAGTTACAAAGGTCACGTTAGCCCTGGTGGCATGCTTATGAAGATAAGTGGTGACCAAGTAGCGTTGACTCATATACCTGTAGAGCGCCAAGGTAATCCAGACGCCCGTCCTGCTCAAGACCCAGAACGTCCCGTTTTAAAACAGCCTCAAACTTTTAACTATATGGATTACGGTAAGAATGAAACTTACCGGGTATGTGAACTGCCCAGCGGTAAGGTGATTTCTTCTATTACTCCATTTGCTATCGGTAAAGGGTTCCAAAAAGAGGTTGGCGAGGAAACCATTTTAGGCTTGAAGTGCAAGATAATTCGTGCCATAGTCAATTCGAATACAATAGATATTTCTTATACACAGGATATTCCATTTAAAGGTACTCCTCAGTCAGGAGTGGGTGTTCCTGATGGCTTGGTGTTAAAGATAGTTCGCAATGGTGATAGCGTGCAGGAAGCTACTGGTATTGTTGCTATGAAAGAAACAGCTCAGCTTCTTCCAGAAACAATGGGGGAGGTTATGAGCTATGATGATTATCAGTGGGAAATCAATAATGCCAATGTGATCAACGTAAAGGTATTTGACCAAGATCGCATTAGTTTTACCAATGACAAACTGCCAGAAGGCAAGTTGGAGAGCAACGTTCTCTATCGTGCTGGTGGAGGAACCATCATCTTGAAGAAGGTTAAGCTGCCCGACTATGTGAAGGATAGAGAAATATACTGTGAAGTGGTTCAGTATTCCGATGGAGATGCCTATGACCGTACAGGTTCAGTATTTGTAATTCCAACGAACAAGGAACAGAGTTTCCTGGATGCTATGCGTGATTTGAACAGTGTTCCTTCTTTCAAGGCCAATGATGGAGTGGAATATCATGGCCTAGTTTCCACTCCGGTTTATGAGGCTCCTCTGGAAATAATGCGTTTCTTTACAGGTTTTGGGGTTCGTGCTTACAATAACGGACGGAAAGTAAAAGGACATGAGTGGGTGGATTCTGTAACCTATAAGACCGAGGTAACAACAATGGCAGATCATTTGAAAGGTGAAGTCTGGGTTGGTGCTTACATTGGCAATTGGGATAATAAGGGCCATAAGGTGTCTTTGACTTTATCTTTCCATCCTGAAGGAGAACGGAGACCTCATACTACAATGCCACTTTTCAATACGGTAAATTACTTGGAACAGGCAGGTCAGCCATATCCAGTCTTTATGAAGGATGATAAGTTGAATGCAAAGTTCACAGTGAAAGAGCATATAGACAATGCCATGCTCTATTATATAACCACAGGTCATGGAGGTTGGGGCAATGGTGATGAATTCAATCAAAAGATCAATACCATTTATTTAGATGGGCAGAAAGTCATCTCCTTTATACCATGGCGTGATGATTGTGGCACTTATAGGAACTGGAATCCTTGCTCAGGAAATTTCTCCAATGGTACAAGTTCTTCTGACTTAAGTCGTTCTAACTGGTGCCCTGCAACGGTGACTAATCCTGAATACATTTATCTAGGTGATTTGGAACCTGGAGAACATACTATAACTGTAGAGATTCCTCAAGGAGGACCAGAAGGTAATTCAATCAGTTATTGGTGCTTGAGCGGCACATTAGTATATTAACCTAAAAACTATATATTAATGAGACTTAACAAGATACTTCCTTTTTTTATGGGGTTAGGCCTAGCTTTGAATGTCTGTGCACAGTCATTTGTACACGAAGCATCCAAAGATTACAGATGGCCTGATGGTGAGAAAGTTGTAGAGAAACTTAAAAAATGGCAAGATTTGAAGTTTGGTGTTATTCTCCATTGGGGTGTTTATTCTGTTCCTGGAATGGTAGAGTCTTGGCAGATTACATCTGAAGATTGGATTACTCCAGATACAACCAGGACTTATGAAGAGGAAAAACTGTGGTATTGGGGATTGAGCAAGGAATTTAATCCTACCAAGTTTAATCCAGAGCAATGGGCTAAAGTCTCAAAGGATGCTGGTATGAAATATGTGGTGTTTACTACCAAACATCATGACGGTTTCTGTATGTGGGATACCAAAACCACAGATTATAGTGTGATGAACAGCGGATTCAAGGGTAATCCGAAGAATGATGTACTTAAATATATCATGGATGCGTATCGTGCTGAGGGTCTGATGGCTGGTCTTTATTTCTCAAAACCAGATTGGCATTCTGAATACTATTGGTGGCCAGTGAAAGCCACTCCAAATCGGTTCCACAATTATAAGATAGAAGACTATCCTGAACGTTGGGCAAAATATCAGCAGTATGTTTATAATCAATCTTATGAGTTGATGCATAATTATGGTAACATCGACTTGTTCTGGTTGGATGGTGGATGGTGTACTGCACCTAGAGAGGATATTAAGTTGGGTGAAATTGTAAAGATGGCTCGTGAAGCACAGCCTGGTCTGATTGTTGTGGAGCGCTCTTGTCCTGGTGAGTTTGAAAACTATCAGACACCAGAACAGACCATACCCGATCATCAGATTAACAATCCATGGGAAAGTTGTATAACTTTGACTCACGACTGGGGATGGACAAGGCGTCCTGTTTTCAAGAGCGCAGGAAAAGTTATTTCTATCTTGTCTGAGATTGTAGCTAAAGGTGGTTCTCTATTGTTGGGTGTCGGTCCTACCCCTGAAGGCTTAATTGAAGACAAAGCAGTAGAAAAATTGGAAGAAATAGGTTCTTGGTTGCGTTTGAATGGTGAAGCTATCTATGCTACTGTAACGACTCCTATTTACCAGAATGAGGATAAGACTGTATTCTTTACAGCCAATAAGGATGGTAAAACCTTATATGCTATTGTACCCCGTGACGATAAGAATGGAATACCTGCTACCATAGAATGGACTGGTAATGCTCCAAAGAAAGGAAGCAAGTTGATTAACTTGGCAACTAAGAAGTCCTTGAAATGGAAGACTGTAGGAGACAAGACCACAGTGATTCTTCCGTCCAATGCGGTTACCACTAATGGTGTAGCAATTAAATTTGTAGTCAAGTGAAAATGAAGATAAGAATTGTAGCTATAACTTCAGTGCTATTTTTTGCAGTTTCTGCCCGAGCACAGCAGCCCCTATATAAGAATGCAAAAGCCCCAATAGAAGACCGTGTCAATGATCTTTTGGGCAGAATGACTGTCAATGAGAAGGTGGGGCAGCTATTGTGCCCATTAGGTTGGCCAATGTATACAAAATCCGACAAAGGTAAAGTTGGTATCTCTGATACTTATATTAAACGTATGATTCAGATGCCTATTGGCTCTTTTTGGGCTGTCTTACGTGCTGATCCTTGGACACAAAAAACTTTGACAACAGGTTTAAATCCCAAATTGGCAGCAGAAGCCTTGAATGCTTTACAGAAGTATGCTGTAGAGAAGACAAGATTAGGCATCCCTATTCTTTTTGCAGAGGAAGCGCCCCATGGTCATATGGCTATTGGTGCCACAGTCTTTCCTACGGCATTGAGCCAGGCTTCAACCTTTGATGAAGAACTGATACAAAAGATGGGTGAGGCCATCGGTTTGGAAGTTCGTGCACAGGGTGCACATGTGGGATATGGACCTGTGTTGGATATTGCCCGTGAACCTAGATGGAGCCGAATGGAGGAAACTTTTGGAGAGGATCCTGTACTGACAGGTATTCTGGGTACTGCAATGGTCAAGGGAATGCAAGGCCAGGATTATAAAGACGGGAAGCACGTTTATTCCACATTGAAACATTTTGCAGCCTATGGAATTCCTGAAGGTGGTTTGAATGGTGAACAGGCTAATGTGGGCCAACGCACATTGTTCAGCGAATTGTTGCCGCAGTTTAAGCGTGCAGTCAAGGCTGGTGTTGCATCTATTATGACATCCTATAATTCCATTGATGGTGTGCCTTGTACTGCAAATAAGTATCTTTTGACTGATGTACTTCGCAATCAATGGGGTTTCAAGGGAGCCGTTTTTTCAGATTTGCAAAGTATAGAAGGTATAGCTTCTACTCATCATGTTGCAGAAGATTGGGGTGAGGCAGGTGTGCTGGCTCTAAAGGCAGGTGTGGATTTCGATTTAGAGGGGAATTCTTATGGACCAAATCTAGAAAAGAAGCTACAAGAAGGAAAGATTACCATGGAAGATTTAGACCGAGCAGTGAGGAACGTGCTTCGGCTTAAGTTTCAGATGGGTTTGTTTGAAAATCCATATGTGGATCCTAATGTAGCTGCTAAAGTGGTACGTTCTAAGGAACACAAGGAACTGGCTAGACAAGTGGCTCGTGAAGGTGTGGTTCTTTTAAAGAATGATGGTTTACTTCCATTGAGTAAAAATTTAAAAAGGGTGGCTGTGATAGGGCCAAATGCAGATATGATGTATAATCAGCTAGGCGACTATACGGCACCTCAGGATAGAAAGGAATTGACCACAGTTCTTGATGGTGTAAAGAATTTGTTGCCTAAGGCTCAGGTTACCTATGTTAAGGGTTGTGCAGTAAGAGATACCACTCAAAGTCAAATTAAGGAAGCTGTAGCTGCTGCAAAGGCTGCCGATGTTACTATATTAGTTGTAGGTGGATCATCAGCTCGTGATTTTGAAACTACTTATCTCTCCACAGGTGCTGCTATTGTAAATAAGAATGCGATTGCAGATATGGAATGTGGCGAAGGCTATGACAGAGCAGATCTACATTTGATGGGTGATCAGGAGAAACTCATGAAAGCATTGTTGGATTCCGGAGTTAAGTTAGTTGTTGTTTATATTCAAGGCCGTCCTTTGAATATGAATTTGGCATCCGAGCAGGCAAATGCTTTGCTTACAGCTTGGTATCCAGGAGAACAAGGTGGGCAAGCCATAGCAGATGTTTTGTTTGGTGATTATAACCCAGCAGGTCGTTTGCCGGTAGGTATACCACGTAATGTAGGACAATTACCAGTTCATTACAGTAAGCATCCATCTCACAATTATGTAGATAGCTCTGCTGATCCATTGTTTAGTTTCGGCTACGGCTTGAGTTATACCAAGTTTGAGTATTCCGATTTGCAACTCGTTCCAGGCAATGGAATGGATGTTTATCAGACGGTGAAATGCACGGTGAAAAACGTTGGTAATGTAGATGGCGATGAAGTGGTTCAGCTTTATATAAATGATGTGGTTGCTTCGGTAGAGCCATTGCATAAAGCATTGAAAGGGTTCAAACGTATTCATTTGAAAGCAGGTGAGAGCAAGGAGATCTCTTTCAACTTAGGGTTTGAGGAATTGTCACTTTATAATATGCAAATGCAGCAAGTAGTGGAACCTGGTAAGTTTAAAGTCATGATAGGTGCTGCATCGAATGACATCCGTTTGAATGGTGAATTTGAAATAGAGTAAGTTATGAAGAATGCATTTATAGTTACACTTTTCAGTTTGTTTTCTGCTACGGCAGTGGCACAAACCGATTACACTCAATATGTGGATCCATTTGTGGGAACACAAGGAACAGGGCATACTTTCCCTGGAGCGTGCGTTCCTTTTGGAATGATTCAGACCAGCCCTGTAACAGGTGCTGTGGGATGGGATTACTGTTCAGAATATATTTATACGGATAAGGAAATCTGGGGATTTACCCAAAATCATCTGAACGGTACAGGTTGTATGGATTTAGGTGATATTCTGGTGATGCCTGTAACAGCCCGTAAAGACCGTGTGAATTACCATAGCACTTTTGACAAGTCAACAGAAACAGCTAAACCGGGCTATTATTCAGTGGACCTAACTCAAACAGGTGTAAAGGCCGAGTTGACTGCTACGGGACATGTCGCCTATCATAGGTATACCTACAATCTAACAGATTCAGCATCCGTTCTGGTAGACTTGCAGCACGGGCCATCATGGAATATCAATCAATATCATTCACAAGTACAGGCTTGTGAAGTGAACTGGGAGGATAGTCAGACGATATCTGGACATGTGAGAAATAATGTATGGGTGAACCAAGATTATTATTTTGTTGTTAAGTTCAGTAAGCCGATGACTCGTCTTACTAATCTGCCTTTAATGCCTACAGAGAAAGGTAATCGGATGGTCATATCTTTTGATATGAAAAAAGGCCAGCAGTTAGAAGTGAAAATAGCGATGTCTTCTGTTTCCATTGAGGGTGCTCACAAGAACTTAGAGGCTGAGATTCCTGCGTGGGACTTTGACGGGACAGTGAAGTTGGCTAATGCAACATGGAATAGTTATCTATCCCGAATAGAAGTTCAGGGTACAACAGAAGAGAAGAAAAATTTTTATACAAGTTTTTACCATGCATTGATTCAGCCTAATAATATAGCCGATGTAGATGGTTCCTATCAAGATTCTAAAGGCTTAATAAAGAAGGCCGACAATAATGCTTATTATTCCACTTTCTCTTGTTGGGATACTTATCGGGCAGCACATCCATTCTATACATTGGTAATGCCAGATAAAGTAGATGGACTGGTCAGCTCTCTTATAACACAGGCCGAAGATTTGGGCTTTATTCCTATTTGGGGCTTATGGGGTAAGGATAATTACTGCATGGTAGCTAATCATGGAGTATCTATTATAGCAGAGGTGTATCATAAAGGTTTCCGTGGCTTTGATGCAGAACGTGCATTCCAGGCTATCAAGAATACGGAAACTAAGAGTCACAAATTGAAATCAAATTGGGAAATCTATATGCGTTATGGTTATTTTCCTACTGATTCTATAGAGGCAGAGTCTGTATCCTCTACATTAGAGACTGTCTATGATGATTATGCAGCTTGGGACATGGCTACATTGATGGGAAAGAAAGAAGATGCTGCTTATTTTGGAAAACGAAAGGAATTCTACAAGAATCTGTTTGATCCAGAAACTAAGTTTATGCGCCCTCGCAGAACTGATGGCACATGGAAGTCTACTTTCGACCCTGCTGGTTTGGCCCATGCGGAGAGCAGCGGTGGTGACTATACAGAAGGAAATGCTTGGCAATATACCTGGCATGTTCAGCATGATGTTCCAGGTTTGATTAAGTTGATGGGTGGCAAAAAGGCCTTTACGGATAAACTAGATATTTTCTTTACCACTAAATTGGAAAGTACTCTAAGTGACGTAACAGGTTTGATAGGACAATATGCTCATGGTAATGAGCCTAGTCATCATGTGGCTTATCTATATGCTTTGGCTGGAAAGCCTGAACGTACTCAAGAATTAGTTCGTGAAGTGTTTGACACCCAGTACTCTCCTAGGCCTGATGGACTTTGCGGTAATGACGACTGTGGTCAGATGTCAGCTTGGTATATGTTGTCTGCTATGGGCTTTTATCCAGTAGATCCTGTAAGTGCTAAATATGTTTTCGGTGCCCCACAGATGCCTAAGTTTGTCATGCATCTGCAAAATGGTAAGACGTTTACCATTGAGGCTCAGAATTTGAGTAAGGAAAATCTACATGTGGATAAGATTTATCTGAACGGTAAGGTTTATAAGAAAAACTATATAGAGCATAGTGATATAATAAAGGGCGGAAAGCTCGTCTTTGTAATGAAAAAATAAGTTTAACCAATAAATTTCTAAAAAAATGAGACTAATTATTGAACCTGATTATTTAAGCCTGTCACGTTGGGCTGGAGATTATGTTGCTGCTAAGATTAAAGCTGCTAACCCCACTCCTGAGAAACCATTTGTATTAGGATGCCCAACCGGTTCTTCTCCGATTGGATTATATAAGAGACTCATAGAACTGTACAAAAAAGGTGATATTTCATTTGAGAATGTAGTCACATTCAATATGGACGAATATGTGGGTCTGGCAGAAGATCATCCAGAGAGTTATCATTCTTTTATGTGGAAGCATTTCTTCTCTCATATCAATATCAAAAAAGAGAATATCCATATTCTGAATGGTAATGCAAAGAATTTGGAAGAGGAATGTGCCAATTATGAAAAAGCTATCAAAGATGCAGGTGGTATCGATCTGTTCTTAGGTGGTGTAGGCCAGGATGGTCATATAGCTTTCAACGAACCGGGTTCTTCTTTGACATCTGTTACTCGTAAGAAGGAATTGACCAGTGATACCATTATAGCTAATTCTCGTTTCTTCGACTATGATTTGGAGAAGGTTCCTAGAGTAGCTTTGACTGTAGGTGTAGGTACTGTGATGGCAGCAAGGGAAGTTTTAATTGTCTGCAATGGTCACGGTAAGGCTCGTGCATTGAAACATGCTGTAGAAGGTGGTGTTTCTCAGATGTGGACTATCAGTGCATTACAACTTCACCCACATGCTATTATAGTATGTGACGAAACAGCCACAGACGAGTTGAAGGTCGGCACTTACAAGTATTTTAAAGACATTGAAAAGGATAATCTATAATTGAAAATGTTAAGAACTAATTTAAGTTCGCAGATTTCACTGGATCAGATATCAACTAAATATTATAAGCCTCAGAACGCTGTTGAGCGTTCTGAGCTTACCTGTTTTGAGAAGATTCCAGTAGATATTTATGCGACGCAGGACGATGGTGTGAGAGAAGTGGCAAATCAAATTGCCAAGCTCATCAAAGAACGTCAGCGTGAAGGTAGATTCTGTGTAATTGGTGCCGGAACCGGTGAAACCTTACGTCCTCTTTATGCAGAATTGGTTCGCAAGCATAAGGAAGATAATTTGAGCTTCCGTAATGTGATTGTGTTCAATTTGTATGAATACTTTCCATTGACAAAAGATGCACCTCATAGTGCCTTTCACCAGTTGAAGGATTTGATTCTTAATCAGGTTGACATACCAGAAGCCAATATCTTTACTATCAGTGCCTCTGTTCCTCAGGATCAGGTGGGTTCATATTGCTCATCCTATGAGCAGCAGATTAATGCTTATGGCGGCATGGATTTGGCCTTATTGGGTGTAGGACGTGAAGGCAATATCGGTATGAATATGCCTGGCTCAAGTGGAAGTTCCACCACTCGCTTGATTTTGATGGATCCTATTTCTCGCCAGGAATGTGCACGCAACTTAGGTGTTGATACTGTTCCTCCTTGTGCTATTTCCATGGGCGTTGGCACCATTTTATCAGCTCGCAAGGTTTATTTGATGGCTTGGGGTGAGGATAAGGCAGATATCATCAGTAAGGCTGTTGAGTCTCGAATTACTGAGACTATACCTGCTTCTTTTTTACAGACTCATAATAATGCTACGATTTGCGTAGACATTCCCGCTTCTTTACATCTGACAAGGATTCGTCATCCATGGCTGGTTACCAGCTGTGATTGGAATGACAAGTTGATACGTAGTGCCATTACATGGTTATGTCAAGAGGTTAAGAAACCAGTCTTGAAGTTAACTAACAGAGATTACAATGAACATGGTTTGAGTGAGCTTTTGGCCTTATATAGTTCTGCATACAATGTAAACATTAAGATTTTTAATGATTTGCAGCACACTATTACAGGCTGGCCAGGAGGTAAACCCAATGCTGATGATTCTTTCCGCCCTGAAAGGGCCGTTCCATATCCAAAGCGTGTGATAGTCTTTTCTCCTCATCCTGATGATGATGTGATTTCAATGGGAGGCACTATACGTCGTTTGGTAGAACAGCATCATGATGTTCATATTGCTTATGAAACCTCTGGCAATATCGCAGTAAGCGATGAAGAGGTAATTCGTTTTATGCATTTCATTAATGGCTTTAACCAACTTTTCAACGAGAGTAAGGATGAGACCATCATGAAAATGTATAAAGGTATCAAGGCTTTTCTTAAGGACAAGAAACCGGGTGAAATGGACACCAAGGATATTTTGACTATAAAGGGCTTGATACGTCGTGGAGAAGCACGTACAGCTTGCACATACAATAATATTCCATTAGATCATGTCCATTTCTTGGATTTGCCATTTTACGAAACAGGGTTGGTGGAGAAGAATCCATTGACAGAGGTGGATGTTAATATTGTACGCAACTTGTTGAAAGAGATTAAGCCACATCAGATTTTTGTGGCGGGTGATTTAGCAGATCCACACGGTACTCATCGAGTATGTACAGATGCAGTATTAGCCGCTATTGATTTGGAAAAACAAGATGGTGCAGAATGGCTGAAAGACTGTCGTATATGGATGTATCGTGGTGCTTGGGCTGAATGGGCAATTGAAGATATTGAAATGGCTGTCCCTATTTCTCCAGAGGAGTTGCGTGCTAAGCGTAATTCCATTTTGAAGCATCAGTCACAGATGGAATCAGCTCCATTTTTAGGCAATGATGAACGTCTTTTCTGGCAGCGTTCTGAAGACCGAAATAGGGCAACTGCGAAGGTCTATGATGATTTAGGCCTAGCTTGCTATGAAGCAATGGAAGCTTTTGTAGAATATAAGCCATTGTAATCATAAAAAGACTAGGGATTATCCCTAGTCTTTCTTTAACTAATTAATACTATGAATCTGAAACGTATTACCTGTTTATTTTTGTTGGCTTTTACGGCTAGTACAGTTGTTAATGCCCAATCGGCATTGACAGGGGAAACTAAGGAATCTTATGAATCTCGTATGGAATGGTTTGGTAAAGCCAAACTGGGCATTTTTATTCATTGGGGTATTTATGCGGTACAGGGCGTTTCAGAAAGTTGGTCTTTTTATAATAATTACCTTCCTTATGAGGAATATATGAAGCAAACCAAAGGGTTTACAGCCAGCAAATATAATCCTAAGGAATGGGTAGACCTGATAGAGGAGAGTGGTGCCCGTTATACCGTTATCACTTCTAAACATCATGATGGTGTGGCGCTTTGGGATACGAAGGCTGGAATCTTGAGCACACGAAAGAGTACTGCATCAAAAAAAGATTTGCTGACACCATTTGTGGAAGAAGTCCATAAGCGTAAGGACTTACGTTTGGGACTTTACTATTCTCTACTAGATTGGAGCCATGAAAACTATCCAAATAAGACCAAGACATATTCTCGCTATAAAATAAATGAAGATCCCAACCGGTGGAAATCCTTCTGCAAGTTCAACTTTGCTCAAATGGACGAGTTGAATAGCCAGTTTAAACCCGACTTGTTCTGGTTTGACGGTGATTGGGAACAAAGTGCAGAAGATTGGAATGCAAAGGGTATTATTGAAATGCTTAGGAGCAAGAATCCGGAAATTATTGTAAATTCCAGAATTACAGGTTATGGAGACTATGCTACTCCTGAGCAAGGTGTTCCCGTGGTTCGTCCAACTTCAAAGTACTGGGAACTATGCTATACAATGAATGATTCTTGGGGATATCAACAAACCGATACGAATTTCAAGACTCCTCAACAATTACTACGTTCTTTTGTAGATTGCTTGAGTATGGGTGGAAATATGTTGTTAGACATTGGCCCTAAGGCTGATGGTACTATACCTAAGGAAGAAGTGGCAATTTTAAAAGAGTTTGGCCGGTGGACCAACAAACATAAAGAAGCTATTTATGAAACAAGGGCAGGTATTCCTGGAGATCATTTTCATGGAGGCTACACAACTTTGAATCAAGAAGGAGATATCCTTTATCTATATTTGCCTAACCGTCCAAATGGACCTATAGAACTGAAAGGTATTATGAACAACGTAAACCGCGTATGGGTGGTTGGAAACGGAGCTATGCTGAATTATAAAGTTTTCAATAAACTTTATTGGAGTGAGGTTCCAGGCATTGTTTATATTGACGTCCCAGAAGAAGTACAAGATGAGCAAATTACAGTTATTGCTGTGCTACTGGATGGCCCAATAAAATTATATAGAGGTGAAGGACAAGTTATTTCTGTAAATTAAATATAATTGTAATCAATGAGAATTAAATTCCTTTTATCAGCAGTTTTGCTGCTTGGCATCAACTTGAATTTGAGTGCTCAGAATATCTCAGAGAAGTATCAACATTTTCTGACTCAGCCTAATGGTTACGTGGCTTATCGTACAACAGAAGCCATAAAAGTAGATGGTATTCTAGACGAAAAAGCTTGGAAGGATGCTCCATACACAGAGTCATTTGTAGACATCAGTGGTGAAGGTTTTCCAAAACCACGTTTTGATACACGCGCAAAGATTTTATGGGACGATGATAATCTTTATATTTCTGCAGAATTAGAAGAACCAAGTGTTTGGGCCGATTTGCAGCTTTGTGATACGATAGTCTATTATAATCATGATTTCGAGGTGTTCATTGATCCCGATGGAGATGGACACAACTATTTTGAAATAGAGACCAATGCTATTGGAACGATTTTCGACTTATTCGTTCAGCGTCCTTACCGAGCAAAACAGCGTGCATTTGTCACCTTCGAGTGGAATGCACCAGGTATGCAGTTGGCTACCCACATTGATGGAACCTTGAATAATTCGAAAGACAAAGATAAAGGATGGACTGTAGAAATAGCCATTCCTCATAAAGCTATAGCTGCAGAGTTTGACAATTATTATAAAGCAGGCAACTATTTGCGCATGGGATTTTCAAGGGTGGAATGGCAAACCATTAGTGATAAAAGAGGTCACGAATCTCGCAAAAAAGACATGAATGGAAAATTCTTGCCAGAAGACAACTGGACATGGGGACCAACTGGACAGGTGGCTATGCATATGCCTGAACGTTGGGGATTTGTCTATCTTTCAGATAGGGTGGTAGGTCAAGAAACCGAGACATTCAAGTATCCAGTGGATTATCCTATTGAGAAATTATTGTGGTCGATGTTTTATGCTCAGGAAGATGAGTTCAATAAAACAGGTACATACTTTAGCAGAATAGAACAGTTTAATCTTGTAGACAAAGAGGTTAATGTTTTGCCAAAGGGAAGCATCTTGAAGGTTGAGTCCACTTCAAATAAATATGAAATCAATGCCATACTCCCAGATGGTAGAATTATTTCTATTGATGAAAATGGATACATTTGGAAAAGAAATAAGAAATAATCAAAATAATATTGATATGAAAAAATTATTACTTGCTTTTGTTGCAGTTTTTACTTTGGCTGCATGTCAGCAGAAAGAAGAGAAAATTATTGCCGATGTCCCTGCTTATGCTTGGTATGGATGGAATCCCAGTGCAGTGCCTTCAGATAGTTTGAAAGCTAAGTTTCAGTTGTGGAAAGACCATGGTGTTGTAGGTGTCTGTATCAATAATGGAAGTTTATCAGAGGACAAGACATTAGCCCAGATTGCTGAGTGTGGAAAGATTGCACATGAAGTAGGCTTGGAGTTCCACGCATGGATTCCTACATCTTTGCAGCAGAACTGTGATTCTACTTGGTATACAGTTAATAGATTGGGTCAGTCGGCTTACAATCCAAAGAATCGTGCTTATGTAGAGTATTATGCTACACTTGACCCTCACAATCCAGAAGTAATTCAATTCTTTATAGATAGATATAGTAAAGTAGCTGAGATTCCAGAAGTGGATTATGTGCAGTTGGATTATATTCGTTATGCTGATGTGATTCTTTCTGAAGGTCTATGGGATAAATACAAGAACACGATTAATCATGAATGGCGCGATGCTGAAGGTAATGTTCAGGAATATCCAGGAGCTGATTATTGCTATTGTGATGATTGTGTTAATGATTTCAAGGAAAAGACAGGTGTTGATATCCGTGAAGCAGTGGCAAAAGGTGAGGATGTTTCGAAGAATAAGGAATGGGCCCAGTTCCGTTGTGACGTAGTCACTAATTTGGTAAATAAGATTACCGATGCTGTTCATGCAAAGGGTAAAAAGATTAGTGCTGACGTATTCCCTGGACCTGCGAGTCATGCAGTGAAAATGGTTCGCCAGGAATGGAATAAATGGAATGTAGATGTTTTCTTTCCAATGAATTATAATGACTTCTATTTAAAACCTGCATCCTGGGTTGGCGAAATCACTGATGAAGAGGTAAAATCAACTGATAAGCCTATATATAGCGGTTTGTTTATTTGCCGTGATTGGCGGAATAAGGCTAATTTAGTAGATCCTGAAAATTCAGGCTTACTCCCATCTGAGATTGCTGAGGCTGTTTCTGGTGCAGTAAAAGCAGGTGCTGCAGGTGTCTGCTTGTTTACTCCTGAATCAATGACTGAAGATCATTGGTTGGAGTTTGATAAAGCTATAGGTTTAAAGAAATAATAGATTAGATAAAAAAAAGAGGAACTGCATATTGTAGCTCCTCCTTTTTTTTATCTAATCTATTTAAACACAGGAATTATTTTTAGTAAATTCAATAATTTCTTTTATATAGCCATATGCAGTACAAACATGGGTATCTGCAGCTCCATAATAAATACATACTCTCTCTCCATCATTTAAAGCAGAGCATGGGAATATAACATTAGCTACGTCGCCAACCAGTTCATAAGGGGCTGCTGGAGCCAATAGATATGGCTGAGTACGATAAAGAAGTTTTGAAGGGTCATCCTTATCTAAAATAGCAGATCCCATGGAATAGCGATAACCATTGCAAGTTTTAATGACACCATGGTAGAACATCAGCCACCCTTCCTCTGTAAGAAACGGTGTAGTTCCAGCACCAATTTTCAGACATTGCCATGCGCTAACCTCAAATGGGGTGGGTTTCATGATTAGGCGATGCTTACCCCAGAAAATCATATCTGGGCTATAACTAATGTAAATGTCGCCAAACGGAGTATGACCATTATCTGATGGGCGACTTAACATGGCATACATACCATTGATTTTTTCTGGGAAGAGGACTCCATTACGGTTAAATGGCAAGAACGCATTTTCGCACTGAAAGAATTCTTTAAAATCAAAAGTATAGCCAATGCCGATAGTAGGACCATTATATCCATTGCACCAGGTTATCCAATAACGGTCTTCAATCCAGCAGACACGTGGATCATACTTGTATTCTGAATGGATAAAATCTGTATTACCACATTTGAATTCAATTGGCTCATGATTTATATCCCAATGAATGCCATCTTTGCTAAAACCTGCAAAGATATTCATTTGAACAGCGCGGTTGTCACAACGGAAAACACCTGCAAAACCTTCACCGAATGGAACGACTGCGCTATTGAAGATACTATTTGAAGTAGGGATACTGTACCGGTCAATAATGGGATTATCAGGGTTTCGCCAGACTGGATCAGTACATCCAGTTGGCCGTTCTACCCAAGGCAAAGTTATTTTTAAATCCATTTTATATTTTTTGTTTTAGTTACATTAGATTAATCTTCCTGACGTGTAAGCTTGAGTTCTTTTACAATTTGATTCATCCTCTTAGTTGTCAGAGGGTAGAAGAATAGAAATACAACAGAGATGATGGCTATGATAGATGGGATCCAACTGATTAGTAGGCGGACACCATTGATAGCTTCTGGGGTTTGAGTAGCAGCATCGGGGTTGAATCCGAACCATGCCAAGATCCAAGTAACTGCAGCTCCACCAAAGGCTCCGCCAAATTTTTGAGCCATAGAAGAACTGGAGAAAATGAGTCCAGTAGAAACAGTCTTGAATTTTAACTCGGCATAATCAGCAATATCAGCATACATACTCCAAACTAGTGGAGAAATAATGCCGGTAAGGATACAGATAATAATTTGGAAAATCATCATAATCCAATATGCTGTTGTCCCGTGAGTAGGGATGAAGAAAAAGCTGATGCTTAAAGCAATAAGCCCCAACAAAGATACAATGAAAGTTGATTTCTTACCTATTTTAGCACAAATAGGTGCAGTCATGGCAACACCGGCCATATTGGCTACTTCACCTACGGCTAAGAAGATACCCGCATAGAATAAAAATTCCCATCCGAAGAAATTTAAGTGAGCATCGGCTGCAATCAAACTAGAGAAGAAGAATGGAATAGCAGCATAGCGAATGGCATTGAAGAAATTGAAAAAGAGTACAGCACCAAGTAAAATCCACCAAGGACCATTTTTAAGTAGTGAACTTAAATCATCAAGTACAGAGGTTGATTTTGGCGAGGTGGTAACATGCTCTTTTGTCATTATGAAAGTCAAAAAGAATAGAATAGCACAAGCTATTCCCACAACCATCATGGCATATTGCCAACTTTGAGCATCGAGTGTTACACTTTCTGCTGGATTACGTGTTCCCAAAAGAGTAGAAATGTAATTGCAAAGAGGTTCCCAACTGAATAAGACAATGAAAGAACCAGCATAGGCAAAAAACATACGGAAAGAAGAGAAAATGGTCTTTTCGTTAGGATCATCTGTCATGACACCAAGCATAGAACCATAAGGAACGTTGATAGCTGTATAAACAGTCATCATTAAGATGTATGTGGCAAATGCCCAAACTGTTTTTCCAGTTTCTCCCAAATCAGGTACGGTAAACAGCAAGACACCAGCTATGGCAAATGGTATTGCAATCCAAAGGAGGTATGGTCGATACTTACCCCATCGGGTCTGAGTTCTATCTGCTATAATTCCCATCATAGGGTCACTTACAGCATCCCAAATTCGGGTTACAAGCATTAAAACACCAGTTGCCACTAAACTTAAGTGGAACACGTTTGCATAGAAAAATGGGAGATAAGCTGTAAAAATCTTCCAGAACATGGATGATGACATATCACCAAATCCATAGCCTACTTTTTCAGAAAATGTTGCCATGTGTAATTCTAGGTTTTTTGTTTTTTCCCTTTATAATGTGGCAAAGGTAACCATTTTTTTTGCCATGAACAATAAATTAACTACTTTTGTAAACAGAACTAATAAAATAAAACATTATATGAGAAAAGGCGGGAAACTTCTAATTATCTTAAATTTGGCTCTGCTATCAGTAATGCCTGTCATAGCTCAGACTCATTTCATTTCCGATGCAAATTTTTATGCACAGGTCCAGAAGGATTTGCAGGTAAAAAAGAAACAATTGCCCAAGGGTGATTTTTTCAACATACTTCAACAAAACAACTTAACGACATACGAGAAAGAGGCGTTGTCTTTTCTATATGCTTATTTACCTGAAAGTGACATAGTGGATAAGAGCGGGCAATATTTTCTAGAGAATGTTCGCATGACTCAGAAAGCAATTCAGGAAATGCCATGGGGAAATCGGCTGGATGAATCTCTGATTCGTTATTTTGTGCTTCCAATTCGTGTAAACAATGAACCGTTGGATGATTTCCGTAAGACATATTATGAAGAGATAAAAGCTAGAGTGAAGAATTTGTCTCTAACTGAGGCCATTTTAGCGGTCAACCATTGGTGCCATGAGAAGGTTGTTTATACCCCAAGCGATGGTAGAACCAGCAGTCCTTTACAGACTGTTAGGACAGCCTTTGGACGATGTGGTGAAGAATCTACTTTCTGTGTAGCTGCCTTGCGAACAGTAGGTATCCCAGCTCGTCAGGTGTATACTCCTAGGTGGGCTCATACAGATGATAATCATGCTTGGGTTGAGGCTTGGGTGGATGGACGTTGGCATTTCTTAGGAGCTTGTGAACCAGAACCGGTTCTGGATTTGGGTTGGTTCAACGGTCCTGCTAGCCGTGGTATGTTGATGCATACAAAAGTCTTTGGTAATTATAATGGGCAGGAGGAAGTGATGATTCACAAACCTAATTTTACCGAGATTAATGTAATAAGCAATTATGCCCAGTCGGCTAAAATGGATATTCTAGTTGTTGATGCTCAAGGTCAGCCTGTTCCTGAAGCTAAAGTGGAGTTTAAAGTATACAACTATGCAGAGTTTTATACAGTGGCTACAAAGTTTACCGACAAACAGGGGAGGACTTTTCTTTCTAGTGGATTAGGTGACATGTTTGTTTGGGCATCCAAAGATGGAAATTGGGGTTATGACAAGTTGTCTTTTGGAAAGGAAAAAACCAAGACAATCCGATTGGCTAGAAATACTAAAGATAACTATGTAGAAGACTTTGACATAGTACCTCCTCCTGAAAATTACAAAGATCCAGATGTAACTCCAGAACAAAGAGCTACAAATACAAGGTTGATGGAGAACGAAGATGCAGTGCGTAATGCTTATGTAGCTACCATGTTCAACCATGAGAAAGCTGTCAAATGGTGTTTGGCAAATAAATTGGATACTGCGGTAGTTGCTAAATTGTTGGAGCGTTCTAGGGGCAATCATCCTTCTATTACAGGTTTCTTATCTGAAGCGAAAGACAAAAAAGAAGCTGTGGCTTTATTGAGAAGTTTGTCTCAAAAGGATTTGCGTGATGCACCAAAGAGCATTTTACTTTCTCATTTAAATAATACCATTAAAAAGCCTAATCTCACAGAGGATGATTATCACTCTTATGTTTTATGTCCCCGAATTGAGTTAGAGGCGTTGACATCATACAAGGAGTATTTTGCAAAAAATCTTTCTGAACAGCAAAGAAAAGAGTGGCTAGATCCGCAAAAGTTCATTCGCTGGGTAAATGAAAATATTTCTGTGAATGAAGATTTGAATGTGACAAGTGTCCCCATATCTCCTATGGGTGTATGGAAGAGTGGAGTGGCAGATTCTCGTAGCCGCGGTATCTTTTTCGTCGCAGTTTTACGAAGTTTAGGAGTGGCATCTCGTGTAGATCCTGTTACAGGAAAAGCTCAATATTTGCAAAACGGTGACTGGCAAGTTGCTGATTTTGAAAAAGGAGTTCCGGTGTTGAAATCTCAAGGGACCTTATATGCCACCTATGAGCCAACTAAGGAAAATCCTAACCCACGTTATTATAACCATTTCACAATAAGTAAATTTGACAATGGTGTATTCAACCTTCTTAGTTTTGATGAAGGGGATATAGACATAGGTGGTGGAACGGATTATGAGAATATGCTAAAGAAAGGTCAGAAATTAGACACAGGCTATTATATGATGGTTAGCGGTAGCCGTCAGCCAGATGGTTCAGTTTTGACTCATGTAGTATTCTTTAATATTGAAGAGAATAAAGATACCCATATAAAACTTCAGATGCGTAAGCAGACAGAGGACTTGGCTGTTTTAGGAAATCTAGATGGTCAGTTAGAGTATCAGCCTTTGGCTTTGGAAAAGAATACAATTGTTCAGAAAAAGGCTACGGCATTAAAAGCGTCAGATTTGTCCAAAGATGGATGGTTTGCAGTTACGGTTTTAGGTGTTAATGAAGAACCAACTAATCATGCTCTCCGTGATATAGCTGCAGTAAAGACTGATTTGGAGAAATCAGGAATCCCATTGTTGCTTACTTTCCCTAATAAGGATGCTCTAAGAAAGTTCCGCTTGCAAGATTTCCCAGGTCTGCCATCTACTATTACTTGGGGAATGGATAAAAATGCCGCAATACAAAATGCGCTTGCCAAAGGAGCTAAGTTGACAAATAACAAGCAGCTCCCAATTGTGGTTCTTGCCAATAAAGATGGTAGAATCGTTTTTGTTTCCCAAGGTTATACTATTGGTTTGGGAGAGCAAATTCTTAAAGTTATACATGCACTTTAATGAAAGGCTAGAATAAAAGAAAGGGTCTTGGATATATTTCCGAGATCCTTCTTTATTTAGTGATATAAAATCTTTTGATTTCTCACATTTTCATGTGTTGTTGTGTTGAATTCGTAGAATTTTCCCATGAAATCTTGCAAACATAAAGGAAATTGGTAAAAAATGCCACATTTATTTGCCTATAAAAAAAAGAAGGCTTACCTTTGCGGAAATTTAGTGAATTAAGGTAAAAATATGACTACAAATCTTTTCTCTTCAGTCGTCGAACTAGTCCTGCGCGTGGTGGTGAAATCATCAGGTGAGAAAGGTTGTATGCTCTATTGAGTTCATATTTACATTTTATTTAAGCCTTTCTCACAGATGATGAGAGAGGCTTTTTGATTAAAAAAAGAAACATACAAACATGAAACATCCATTGAGAAGTGCAGTATGTACAGAAGGTAGAAGAATGGCCGGAGCCAGAGCTTTATGGGTGGCCAATGGTATGAAGCGTGAGCAATTTGGCAAGCCAATTATAGCGATTGTGAATTCATTCACTCAGTTCGTACCTGGACATACACATTTGCACGAGGCTGGGCAGCTTATCAAAGCTGAAATTGAAAAGTTGGGTTGCTATGCAGCAGAATTTAATACCATAGCCATCGATGACGGCATTGCAATGGGACACGATGGTATGCTTTATTCCTTACCATCCCGTGATATTATAGCAGACTCAGTAGAATACATGTGTAATGCGCATAAGGCTGATGCTATGATTTGCATTTCCAATTGCGACAAAATTACTCCTGGAATGTTGATGGCTGCAATGCGCTTGAACATTCCTGCTGTTTTTGTCAGTGGCGGTCCTATGGAGGCTGGCAAATATAAGGGTGAGAATTTGGATTTGATTGCTGCAATGGTGAAAGGTGCTGATCCTACTGTAGGAGATGAGGAGTTGGCAGAGGTGGAGAATCGTGCATGTCCAGGATGTGGATGTTGTTCTGGTATGTTTACTGCAAATAGTATGAACAATCTTACAGAGGCTATAGGTCTTTCTCTTCCTGGCAATGGAACCATTTTAGCAACTCATGTAAACCGTAAGGAACTTATGAAAGATGCTGCCCGTCAGATTGTTAAAAATGCATGGGCTTATTATAGAGATGGAGATGAAAGTGTGCTGCCGCGTAGTATCGCTACTCGTCGTGCATTTTTGAATGCCATGACATTGGACATTGCTATGGGCGCATCCACTAATACTGTTCTTCATTTACTGGCAGTAGCTCAGGAGGCAGAAGTAGATTTTACGATGGCAGATATTGATAAATTGAGTCGTAAGACGCCATTTCTGTGTAAGTTAGCTCCAAACAGCCAAAAGTATAGTGTTCAAGAATGTGGTCGAGCTGGTGGTATGATGGGTTTACTTGGGGAATTGGCTAAGGGAGGTCTTATAGACACATCTGTTAAGCGGGTAAATGGTCATACACTTGCAGAAGATATTGATAAATATTCTATTTTGAAAGATGAAATAGATCCAGAAGCAAAACGAATATATAGCAGTGCTCCTGCTGGTGTTTTCTGTAATAAGTTGGGTGTTCAAAATTCTATTTATGAATCATTGGATGTTGACCGTGAAAATGGTTGCATACGTGATATAGAGCATGCATATACCAAAGATGGAGGTATGGCTATCTTATTCGGAAATATAGCTCAGGATGGCTGTGTAGTGAAGACCGCAGGTGTAGATGAGAGCATTTGGAAGTTTAGTGGACCTGCAGTTGTGTTCGACAGTCAGGAGGATGCCTGTGAGGGTATTTTAGGTGGAAAGGTAAAGAAAGGTGATGTTGTTGTTATCACTCATGAAGGTCCTAAGGGAGGTCCTGGAATGCAGGAAATGCTTTATCCTACATCTTATATAAAAAGTATGCATTTGGGAAAGGAATGTGCTTTGATTACTGATGGTCGTTTTTCTGGAGGCACATCAGGTCTTTCTATTGGTCATATTTCTCCTGAAGCAGCTGCAGGTGGTAACATAGGCAAGATTGTAGATGGTGATATTATTGAAATAGATATTCCAAACCGTTCCATTAATGTTCGTTTAAGTGACGAAGAATTGGCTATGCGTCCACAGCAGCCGTTAAAACGACAGCGTATTGTTAGTAAGTCCCTCCGTGCTTATGCTCAGAGTGTGAGTAGTGCTGATAAAGGAGGTGTCAGAATTATAGATTAATTATTATGAGTGAGAGAGTAACAGGTTCTGAAGCATTGATGCGTTCATTGGAGAATGAAGGGGTTACAACCCTTTTTGGTTATCCAGGAGGGGCTATTATGCCTGTATATGATGCTTTATACGATCATAGAGATACATTGAATCACGTATTGGTTAGGCATGAACAGGGTGCTGTTCATGCGGCCCAAGGGTATGCTAGGGTTTCAGGCAAGGTAGGCTGTGTGATAGCAACTAGTGGCCCAGGTGCTATGAATACTATTACAGGTATAGCTGATGCTATGATAGATTCAACCCCTATTGTTGTGATTTGTGGGCAAGTGGGGGCAGCAATGTTGGGTACTGATGCTTTTCAGGAGGTTGATGTAATTGGTGTAACTCAGCCAATAACCAAGTGGGCCTACCAAATTCGCCGCGCTGAAGACGTGGCATGGGCTGTGAGCCGTGCTTTCTATATTGCAAAAAGTGGGCGCCCCGGTCCTGTAGTTTTGGATTTCACCAAGAATGCCCAGACCGCAGTAGTGGAGTATGAATCTGCCAAAGTGGATTTTATCCGAAGCTATGTCCCCGTTCCTGAATGGGATGATAATGTAATTTTGCAAGCAGCAACGATGATTAATGCATCTAAAAAGCCATTTGTGCTTGTTGGCCAGGGTGTTGAGCTAGGAGAAGCTAGTTGTGAGTTGAAGGCTTTTTTGGAAAAAGCTCAGATTCCTGCAGGATGTACTTTGTTAGGTTTGTCAGCTCTTCCTTCTGACCATCCATTGAATATGGGTATGTTGGGTATGCATGGAAATTTAGCATGTAATGTGAAGACTAATGAATGTGACCTACTGATAGCGATAGGCATGCGCTTCGATGACCGAGTTACTGGCAATCTGAATACTTATGCCAAGCAAGCCAAAATTATTCATTTTGACATTGACCCATCAGAGATTAACAAAAATGTTAAAGTGGACTTAGCTGTTTTAGGCAACTGTAAAGATACATTGGCTGCTGTTACTTCTCTGGTTAAGGAGACTAATCATCAGGAATGGGTGGACAGTTTCAAGCCTTATGCAGAAAGAGAATATGAGAAAGTCACCAAGAAAGCTTTGGCACCAATAGATGGCCCTTTGCTGATGAGTGAGATTGCCCATAAGGTAAGTGAAGCGACCAATAATGAGGCGGTTTTGGTTACTGATGTAGGCCAAAACCAAATGTTCAGTTGTAAATATTTCAAATTTACCCATGCCCATAGTGTGATTACAAGTGGTGGTTGTGGTACAATGGGGTTTGGGTTGCCTGCAGCTATTGGCGCCACTTATGGTGCTCCTGAAAGAACTGTTTGTATGTTTACAGGAGATGGTGGTTTGCAAATGACAATCCAGGAGTTGGGAACAATTATGGAGCAAGGTTCACCTGTTAAGATTATTCTGTTGAATAATAATTTCCTTGGTAATGTGCGTCAGTGGCAGTATCTTTTCTTTAATAAACGATACAGCTATACTCCAATGGTTAATCCTGATTTCGAGTTGATAGCTAAAGCTTATGATATTCCTTCGCGTACAGTCATTCTACGAGAAGATTTGGATGATGCTATCCGTGAAATGCTAGAAACTGATGGCGCATTTCTGCTTCAGTGTGTGGTGAAAGAAGAAGACAATGTGCTGCCTATGACTCCTCCTGGAGCAAATGTTGATGAGATGATACTTGAAATTGAATAGTGTCCTTTGTTTAAGATAAATAGAATGAAGAAGAATGATGGGAGCCAGTGTGGCACTTGTGATACTTGTGGAAAATGTAATGACCAGAATGATTGTGGTATTCGGATGTATACCCTGATTATTTATTCTGAGAATATTGCAGGTTTGCTAAATCAGATTACGGCTGTGTTTACTCGTCGCCAGGTTAATATTGAAAGTTTGAATGTTTGTGCATCTTCTACTCCTGGTGTTCACAAATATACCATATCTTGCTATTGTACGGAAGAAATGGTAAAGATGTTGACCAAGCAAATAGAGAAAAAGATAGATGTCCTGCAGGCAAATTATTTTCTGGAAGATGAAATCTATATTCAGGAAACGGCATTGTTCAAGTTGTCTACCCCTGTGGTCCTAAGCAACAAGAATGTTTCTCGTATAGTTCGTTTTCATGATGCTCGCATAGTAGAGGTAAACCCTAATTATGTGGTTGTGGAGAAAAGCGGCATGACAGATGATATTTTAGCTCTTTACGAAAAGTTGAAGGATTGTGATTGTGTCCTTCAGTTTGCTCGTACAGGAAGAATCTGTATTACGAAAGGATGTGTTGAACTTTTAGATGAATATCTTAAAGTTCGTATGATGAAGTATGACTTGCAAAAAACGCAGCAGCAATAGTTATTTGTGTAATGATGAATAGCAAAGTAGAGACAACAGTTTTGATGGCAGAGCCTTTTCATGTGGATTTCTCTGGGCATTTGACCATGGGCGTTTTGGGAAATCATTTACTGAATTGTGCTGGTGTTCATGCCGCTTCCAGAGGTTTTGGCATGGCCGAATTGAATGAAAGTAAATATACTTGGGTCCTTTCCCGTTTGGCTATTGAAATGACAGAAATGCCTTATCAATATGAACAATTCACTATAGATACATGGGTGGAAAGTGTTTATCGTTTGTTCACTAACCGAAATTTCAGAATTTGCAGTAAAGATGGTTCTCCTATTGGTTATGCTCGAAGTATATGGGCCATGATTGATATGAAAACAAGAAAACCAGCGGATTTGTTTCAATTGCATGGTGGTTCTATAGTAGAATATTGTACAGATGAATTAGATTGTCCTATTGAAAGACCAGGAAGGATTAAGGTAACCCAAACTGAGCCTGTTTCAGTCTTCAAGTCAAAATATAGTGATATTGATATTAATGGGCATGTTAATAGTATCCGTTACATAGAACATATTATGGATCTTTTCTCTTTAGATTATTTAAAGAATCATGCATTGAAAAGGTTTGAGATGGCCTATAGCGCTGAAAGCTATTATGGTGATGAGCTGAGGATCTACCAAGAAGAAACAAACCAGGACTCTTTTGATTTAGAAATTCGTAGGATGGTAGGTGAGAAAGAAGAGGTTTGTGTTAAAAGTAAGATATTTTTTAAATGATATAAAATAACTAATAAAATGGCAAAAATGAATTTTGGAGGTGTCATCGAAGAAGTTATGACACGTGAGGAGTTCCCTTTGGAAAAAGCTAGAGAAGTCTTGAAAAATGAAACTATTGCTGTTATAGGCTATGGTGTTCAAGGACCAGGTCAAGCTTGTAACCTTCGAGATAATGGTTTCAACGTAATCGTAGGTCAGCGTCAAGGTAAGACTTTTGAGAAGGCCATTGGTGACGGCTGGGTCCCAGGTGAGACTCTATTTTCTATTGAGGAAGCCGCTACGAAGGGTACTATTGTAATGTGTCTGCTTTCAGATGCAGCAGTAATGAGTGTTTGGCCTACTTTACAGAAATGCTTGCAGCCAGGTAATGCTCTGTATTTTTCTCACGGTTTCGCAATTACTTGGAGTGACCGCACGGGTTGTGTCCCTCAGAAAGATATAGATGTGATTATGGTTGCGCCAAAGGGTTCAGGAACTTCACTTCGTACAATGTTCCTTGAAGGTCGTGGATTGAACTCTTCATATGCAGTATATCAGGACGCTACAGGTAATGCATTGGAGCGGACATTAGCATTGGGTATCGGAATCGGATCTGGTTATTTGTTCGAGACTACTTTCCAGCGTGAGGCAACTTCAGATTTGACTGGTGAACGTGGTTCTTTGATGGGCGCTATTCAGGGTTTGCTTTCAGCGCAATATGAAGTCCTCCGTGAAAATGGACATACCCCTTCAGAGGCATTCAATGAAACGGTTGAAGAATTAACTCAATCTTTGATGCCTTTGTTTGCCGAGAAAGGAATGGACTGGATGTATGCTAACTGTTCAACAACAGCACAGCGTGGTGCATTGGATTGGATGGGCCCGTTCCATGATGCAATAAAGCCAGTTGTTCAGAAGCTGTATCAGTCTGTTAAATCTGGTCATGAGGCTCAAATTTCAATTGATGCTAATTCTAAGCCCGATTATCGTATAGGTCTCCAGAAGGAATTAGCTGCATTGCATGATAGTGAAATGTGGCGTACAGCAGAGGTGGTGCGTAAACTTCGTCCTGAAAACAATTAATACAAATAGTAAAAAAACCTGTAAGCCATCGGCTTACAGGTTTTTTTATGTTTTTAGTCTTTAGGTTTATCTTCTTCGGAAGAATCCTTTGAAACGCGTCATCAAACGTAATCCCAGCAATAGCCCATCATAAACTGCAATGCTATTACTTATAAGGCTTAAAGTTCTGTCCCATTTGGTTACATCACGAGCAGGAGTGAACAAGGATTGAGTCTTGTTCACCATGTTTCCTTTTCGCTGGCTCAACTGCTTTTTTATTGCTAACTTTCTTAGTCGAATATCTTCCAGCGTAATTCCCTTTTCTTTCTCAGGAACCAGTTTCATTCTCTATATTTTCAATTTTTGAATTATTATTATCATCACCAATCAATATGCTAGCTACACCTTTAGTTATTGGGGCTATGACTAATTTCTGGCGATTGACATAAATGATGGCAGCAATGACCAAATGGATGCATGTCATGATAGCAAAAGCCACAGTTGGTCCGCCAACTGCCGGGGAAATCATATAGATTAAAGTGAAAGATAGGTAGAAGAGAACCAGTAAACCTAAACACATGAGTACAAACCCTAGAGCTATGGCAGAAAGTAAAATGGTGAGTTTTTCTACCACATCTAAGGTGACATATTCTTTTTGAAGAAGAAAATACTCCTTCACATCTGTGAATAAGTCAGTTAGGCTATTGATGTTTTTTTCGCTAGAGAGCATTAGTCATCAATTGATACAGCTTCTTCAGCAACAGACTTGCCCTTCATAAACTTTGCCTGGATGCTGTCTACCAATTTGTCAAATTCTTCTTTGTTTAGTTTAGCTCCACTTTTTTTAACAGCTTCAGCGATTTTAGCACGAGTATCATCACCCTTTTCTGGTGCAAAAAGAATTCCAATTGCTGCTCCAGCGACTGCGCCACCTAGAAATGCAGCTAATACACTTAAATTTTTCATTTTCGTTACTTTTTATTGGTTTAAGGCAAAAGTACTAATTTATTTCCTAATCTCATCCTTTTCAAAACCAATTTTAATGAAAATAGGGTCATTTTATGCAATTTAACGTTTTTTAAGTACCTAATTGAAATAAACTTCTAGACTTTTTTTATCTTTGCACTAGATTCTTTTTCATTTAGCTCTAGACTTTTTTTAATTTTGGTCTAGAATTCATTGAAAAAACATTTAGTTCTTATAATTAATTAAGAAAGATGAGTATACCATACCGATTGACCCCCTTAAAGGACAATATTAGTAGCACTCCAAAAACAGGTTACTATGCACAGATTGTTACTAGGGGTACTATTGATACAGCTGAACTCTGTGAAGAGATTTCGGCAGGGTGCACTTTGACAACTGCAGATATGAAGGCGGCTATAGAAGCTCTTATTTCATCTGTAAGTCAAAAGTTGAAGGCTGGTTACAATGTATGTATTGATGATTTGGGGACGTTTTCACTTTCTGCAGAGTCGGAAACAGTGGAATCACCCGATGATATTCGCTCTCAGTCCGTCAGGGTGAAAGCTATTCATTTCCGCCCTTCAGTAAGAATGAAAAAATGCATGAAAAATTCTGAGTTTGAACGTATAAGTACTAAAAAGAATATATAAGATTATTAATTTTAATTATAAATAAAATGAAAAAGTTTTTAGTTTTAGGAATGGGCCTATGCCTGGCACTTGGATTCACTTCTTGTAAATCTAATGAAAGTGCATATCGTAAAGCGTATGAGAAAGCAAAAGCTCAGGAAGCTGTTACTGCTGAAAGTTCAGCTCCTGTTACAGTTACTCCAGTTGTTTCCACTCCAGTGGTTACGACCACTCCTGTAACTTCATCAACAAATACCTACGATGCTAGCAATGTTAGCGTTCGTTCAGAGCATGTAACCTTGGTTGGATCTGGTGATTTGAAGGATTATAGCGTAGTAGTTGGTAGTTTTAGCTTGGAGGCAAATGCACGTGGTTTACAACAACGTTTAGCAGATCGTGGCTTCAATTCTATGGTAGTTAGCGCAAATACTGATAAAGGACTCATGTACCGTGTTATTGCTGCTTCTTATGCAGACAAAGTATCTGCAGCACAAAGACGCGATCAGTTGATGGGTGAATTCCCAGGTTCATGGTTGCTTTATAGAACATATTGATAATTTCTTTTTGGTAAGTAAGAAAATTATATTTCTTAGGGGAAAGGACTGGCTGTGAAGTCGGTCCTTTCTTTATTTTCGACTAATTGAACATATTTCAGTTCGAAAAGGGCTTTCACGTTACATTTTTTTGATAGATATTTGCAACTGCAAATAATAAAATAAAAGAACATGTCAAAGAAACAATTTTTTTTATTTAGTTTAGTTGCATTATTCTCTTTTGTAGGTTGTAAACAAGAGAAAAAAGCGACTAACATGGTTCAATTTGTGAAAACTGATGTTGTGCTTGATTATGGCAGTGAAGGTGGCATTTTAGTCCCAGGAAAAGTTGAGGCTGCTGAGGATGCAAATATAGCATTTCGAGTGCCGGGCACTATTCTAAAATTTTATGCGAATCAAGGCTCATATGTGCACAAAGGTCAGTTGCTAGCGGAATTAGATTCTCGTGATTATCGGACCCAACTTAAAGCTACCGAGGCTGAATATAAACAAGTTAAGGCTGAAGCTGAACGTATCATTGCTTTGTATAAGGATAATTCTACTACAGAGAATAATTATGATAAAGCTCAATATGGTCTTCAGCAAATTACCGCAAAATATGAGAACCATAAGAATCAGTTGGCAGATACGAAAATTTATGCCCCATTCAGTGGTTATGTGGAAAAACGCCTTTTTGAAGAGCATGAAACAGTAGGAGCAGGCATGCCAGTTATTTCTATGATCAATAAGGATGCTCCTGAGGTGGAAATAAATGTTCCCGCATCTACTTATATGCTACGTGACAAAATGCAATCGTTTAGTTGTACTTTCGATGTTTTTCCAGGTGAGGTTTTTCCTTTGACCCTCATAAGTGTGAACCAGAAGGCTAATGCTAATCAGCTTTACACTATGCGATTTAAATTAGCAGACTTGGAAGGAAAGAAACCTGTAGCGGGGATGTCTACTATGGTCTCTATAAGAACGCATGAGGATAGTCATAATGTTACGGTTAAGAACACTGCTGTTTTCACGGAGAATGGAAAGTGTTTTGTCTATGTGTTAAACAAAGATGTATTGAAGAAGACTGAGGTTACTGTAGGACTATTGTTGAGCAGCGGTCGTTTTACCATAACTTCAGGTTTGAAAGCTGGTGATGTGGTTGTGGCTACAGGTGTGCATCATGTTAAGGATGGTCAGCAGGTTAAGCCACTTCCTGCTACAACTTCAAGTAATGTAGGAGGCTTATTATGATAGATTTTGGTAAATGGGCTTTTGATAACAAGAAACTTGTTTACTTTTTGGTTGCGGCTCTGATTGTGGGCGGTATTTATTCCTATTATGGAATGAGTAAGTTGGAAGACCCTGAAATCAAAGTGAAGCAAGCTCTAGTAGTCACTACCTATCCTGGTGCATCGGCCTATCAGGTGGAATTGGAAGTGACTGATATACTGGAGAAAAACATCCGTACTGTAGACGATGTTATGAATGTAACAAGTTATAGCTTCAATGATTTAAGCCTAATTTCTGTAGAATTACGAAAGACAGTACCTGATGATAAGGTCGAAGATGAGTGGGATTTAGTTAGAAGGAAAGTAATTAATGCTCAGGCTTCTCTTCCTGCTGGTGCTACAACACCTGTCGTCCGTGATGATTTTGGCAACGTGTTCGGTATGTTCTATGCTCTTACTGGAGATGGGTTGGATGACCGTGAGCTTTCTGAATATGCAGAATTAATAAAGCGTGAAATAATGGGTATTTCGGGAATCGCTCGTGTAGATATTTATGGAAAGCGTTCCGAATGTATCAATGTTTGTCTGGATCAGGCCAAAATGGGAAATCTGAGTGTTCTTCCTTTGGAGGTGTTGAACACCCTTAATGGTCAAAATGAAACTATCTATAGTGGATATTATAATAGCGGTAATCAGCGTATTCGTGTTTCAGTTGATGATAGGTATCGTTCGGTAGAAGATATTGGAAACCTCATTATTCAAGGACATGAGGACGACCAACTTCGTTTGAAAGATATTGCATTTATTGAGAAGTCGTATGAAGAACCCACTCGAAATGAATTGGCATTCGATGGCGAGTCTGCGTTGGGTATTTCCATTGCTGCTGCAAGTGGAACTGACATAACAAAACTAGGCAAGAAAGTAGAGAAACTTTTGGATGAAATTCATGAAGATCGTTTACCTGCAGGCGTGGAGTATCATAAGATATTCTTTCAGCCTGAACGTGTAAATAGTGCCTTAAATGTGTTCTTGGTTAACTTGGCGGAATCTGTTATCATCGTGGTGTTACTTTTGATGTTCTTCATGGGATTCAAAAGTGGTATGATTATTGGCATTTGTCTGTTAGTCATCGTGATGGGCTCATTCCTTGTATTAGGAATGATGGATGGAAGCTTGCAACGTGTTTCTTTGGGCTCCTTCATTTTGGCCATGGGTATGTTGGTAGATAATGCAATCGTAATTATCGATGGAATTCAGGTGGATTTGAAAGCAGGAAAACCTCGTATGCTGGCCTTGACTGATGTAGGAAAGAAGACAGCAATGCCATTATTAGGTGCAACCCTTATTGCTATCACAGCATTCTTACCTATTTATATGTCACCGGATACAGTTGGTGTATATGTTCATGACTTATTCATTGTGCTATGTGTGTCCTTGTTACTGAGTTGGGTATTGGCTCTTATTCATGTACCTTTGATGGCAAACCGCTATTTTGATAGTAAAGATGATGGAAATGAGAAAAACAAAGATCCATATGGTAGTTGGGCACATCGGGTTTTGAAGTCTGTACTGGGTTGGTGTTTCGCTCATCGTTGGACAACCATATTTGTCTCTATAGGGTTACTAATACTAAGTGCGCTTTGCTATCCTTTGTTGCCTCAAGGTTTCTTCCCAGATCTAGATTATGACCAGCTATATATGGAGTATAAACTTCCAGAGGGGACGAATAGTACACAAGTAAAGAAGGATTTGATTGAAATAGAGAAATATCTTAAGACGCGTAAGGAAATTACGCATATCACTCGAACTGTAGGTGGTACAGCCTCTCGTTATAATTTGACAAGAAGTATAGCGCTACCTTCTTTGAGCTATGGAGAACTGGTGATTGATTTCGAATCCTCAAAATCTTTGTTGAAGAATATAGATGAGATTCAGAATTACCTCACACAACATTATCCGGAAGCTTATGTGAAGTTGAAGAAATACAACTTGATGTACAAGAAGTACCCAATAGAAGTTGTCTTTTCAGGTCCTGATCCAGCAGTTTTGCATCAGCTTACAGATCAAGCCATGAAGATTATGGAAGAGAGTGAGGCTACTTGCTTGGTGACTACTGATTGGGATCCTAAAGTGCCCTTGCTTACAGTGCAGTATAATCAACCGGTTGCCCGCCGTTTGGGAATAAGTCGTACTGAAGTAGGAATGTCTTTGCTTTCAGCAGCAGGTGGTATTCCTGTAGGAACTTTCTATGAAGGTATTCATCCTAATACCATCTATATTAAAAGTATGGAGAGTGGTAATAAACCATTGGAACTCTTAAGTGATGCCAATGTCTTTACTATGATGCCATCTTTGAATTCAATCATTAATAAGGAGAATTTGATGAAGCTCCAGAGTGGTCGCTTAGATCGCCAGGAATTACTTGAGCAAGCTATGAGAACTTTGCCTTTGAAACAAGCTTGTAAGGATGTAAAAGTAGACTGGGAGGATCCGGTAGTAATTCGTTTCAATGGCGAAAGGACCCAACGTGCTGCTTGCTCCCCATCTCTAGGTTTTGCCACAGAAAAAGCCCGTCAGATTGTAGCAGAGAAGATAGAGCAGATTCCATTACCAGCTGGGTATACTCTGTCCTGGGAAGGAGAAAAGGGTGCAAGTGATGAGTGTATGGAATATCTGTTTGAGAATGTTCCACTAGCTTTTATCTTAATGATTGCTATCATGATTATGCTGTTCAAGGATTACAAGAAAGTAGGTATTATTTTCTGTTGTCTGCCATTTATCGCGGTAGGTGTCATTATAGCTATGCTTCTTAGCGGAAAAACATTCGGTATTGTACCTATCTTTGGTTGTCTAGGATTGTTGGGTATGATGATTAAGAATGGTATCGTATTGATGGATGAGATTAGTTTGCAATTAGAAAATACAGACGACCCAATCCAGGCATTGATATACAGTTCGTTGACTCGATTACGTCCTGTAATGATGGCTGCCATGACTACGGTATTAGGTGTCATCCCGCTACTTGGTGATAGTTTCTTTGGTCCAATGGCTGCTACCATCATGGGTGGATTGTTCTTTGGTACATTTATAACACTGATATTAATACCAGTGCTTTATGCATTGTTCTTCAAAATAAGAAAATCATGAGAAAGATAGTTTTTTTCATAGGACTGATTTTGGGATTCTCTATAGTACAAGCGCAGACCTTGTCACTAAAAGATTGTAGAGACTTGGCATTGAAAAACAATGCGAATCTGGCAGCTTCAAATTATAAGATAGATCAGGCCAATCATACGGAAAGACAGTATTATGCCAATTATTTGCCAAACTTCAAGTTGATTGGGGGTGCGTGGTACAATAATTTCAGCAAGTCGGCTAATATTAATTTGGCAGAATATCCGGTAGTGCAGGCATTAGGAACGATGTTCCCAGATTTGATGAACTTGATTCAGCCTATCGATTTATCCTTCAAAACTGGACTATCATACACGGCAGGTCTAATGTTGCAGCAACCTATTTATATGGGTGGTAAAATAACATCGGCCCATAATATGGCTAAATTAGGCCAGGATGTGGCAAAACAACAGAAGGCACTTACCATACAAGAGGTTTTGGTGCAGACAGACGAGGCCTATGTTTTGGCAGTGAAAGCGAAAGAAATGCAAAAGGTAGCGAAGCAGTATAATACTATGTTGCAGGAACTACTCCGTCAGGTAGAAAGTTTGAAAAAGCATGGTATGGCTGCCCAAAATGATTTGCTAAGAGTTCAAGTGAAATTGAATGAGAGTGAGTTGCAGCTGCGAAAGGCTGAGAATTCTATTCGTCTAACTAAGATGAACCTTTGTCATGCAATGGGTATGAATTTGACATCCGATATTGATGTAAAGGATGAATATCCAGAAGAAATTGAAGTGGACATGAAATTTTCAGGTATTGAGAACCGCCCTGAGTACATTATGCTTCAAAAACAGGTAGAAGTGGCAAATGAGCAGATTAAGTTGAATAGGAGTGACTATTTGCCTAATGTGGCTTTAATTTTGGATTATGGTTACACCAATGCTTTTCGCTTCAACCATTCTTCTGTTTTTGATGATTTTTCTTTCAATGGCTTGGTTACTGTATCTGTTCCATTATTCCATTTTGGAGAGGGCTCACATAAAGTAAAAGCAGCTAAAGCACAAAAGGCTGTGGTTGAAATGCAGCAACGAGACCTGAATGATAAGATGGAATTGGAATTAGCACAGGCTGCTAACAATTTAGATGAGGCTAAATTGGAGGTGGAGGTTGCGCAGCGTTCTCTCTCTCAAGCAGATGAGAATCTTCGGATTACTAATAATCAGTATAAGAACGGTATGAGTACTTTGACGGAGGTCCTGGAGGCTCAAACACTATGGCAACAAGCCTATGAGAGTCATACGGAAGCTAAATTCCAGGCATATCTTATGCAAAGCAAATACCTGAAAGCTGCAGGATTGTTGAAATAAGTTAGAGAATATAAAAAGGCGGGGAATATTTTTTGTATTCCCCGCTTTTTGCCGTATCTTTGCGCCCATACTATGGGTAGAATTTTAGCAATAGATTACGGGAAAAAGCGAACTGGATTGGCAGTTACAGACCCACTTAAAATCATAGCGAATGGCTTAACCACGGTGGAAACTCACAAACTTGTGGATTTTTTACAAAATTATCTGCAGAAAGAATCCGTGGAGAAGATTGTTGTAGGTTTGCCTAGACAGATGAACGGGCAAGAGAGTGAAAACATGAAGAATATCACTCCTTTCGTGAACCGTATGAAAAAACTATACCCACAGTTGCCTATAGAATTTTATGATGAACGTTTCACTTCTGTTTTGGCTCATAAAGCCATGCTGGAAAGTGGGATAGGGAAGAAAGCTCGGCAAAATAAAGCGTTAGTTGATGAGATTAGTGCCACTATTATTTTGCAGAGCTATATGGAATCTGTTAAATTTTGATATAGAAATATGATATTACCTATTTATACATTTGGTCAGCCAGTCTTGAGAAAAGTTGCAGAAGATATTACTCCAGATTATCCTAATTTGAAGGAACTAATTGAAAATATGTATGAGACCATGAGTCATGCTGATGGAATAGGTCTTGCAGCTCCACAAATCGGACTGCCTATACGCGTAGTTGTTATAGATTTGGACGTACTTTCAGAGGATTTTCCTGAATATAAGGGATTCAGACATGCTTTCATTAATGGGCATATCGTAGAAACTGGAGAAGAAACTGAATTGCTAGAAGAAGGCTGCCTTAGTCTGCCAGGCATACATGAGTCAGTTCGTCGTGCCACAAAGATTCATGTGAAATATTTAGATGAGAATTTGAATCCGCATGATGAATGGGTTGAAGGTTATCTGGCACGTGTTATTCAGCATGAGTTTGATCATCTGGAAGGACATGTGTTTGTGGATCGTATTGGTTCACTTAGAAAGCAGATGATAAAAAGTAAGTTGGTAAATATGATGAAGGGCAATTTCCGTTGCGCTTATAAAGTGAAAATACCGCGCTAGAAATATGTATTTGAAGAGATTACTGACCTTATATCTTTCTTTCTTGATAGGCATTTCAGGTTGGTGTCAGATTAATACTGACCGTGTGATGGCTATAGGTCGTAATGCGCTTTATTTTGAGGATTATGTCCTTTCCATTCAGTACTTCAATCAAGTGATTGGAGCTCGACCTTATTTATATGAACCTTATTTTTACAGAGGCCTGGCTAAGTTCTATTTAGAGGACTACACTGGAGCCGAACAAGATTGTACCGAGGCTTTGGAGAGAAATCCGTTTGTTGTCGGTACTTATGAGGTACGTGGTTTGTCACGCATCAATAGAGGTAAATTCAAGGAGGCGGCAGAGGATTATATACAAGCTTTGGAGTTTACCCCAGAACAGCAAGGACTGTATCATAACTTGATTATCTGCGAAATGTCGGATTCCAACTATGTGGATGCAGACAAGCATGTGGATGAAATGATTAATAAGTGGCCACGTTCAGCAAAACCTTATACTTTAAAAGCAGACATCAAACTTAAGGAGAAAGATACCATACAGGCCATTTCACTGTTAGACAAGGCTTTAGATTTAGATCCTTATGAAGGTCAAGCTTGGTCTGGTCGAGGAATTCTTAGTATGACTCAAGAAAAATATGAGGAAGCGGAAGAACAGTTTGGTAAGGCTATCCATCTGCTGCCCAAAAGTGGAGGAAATTATATTAATCGAGCTCTCTGCCGTTATTATCTGAATAAACTGGGAGATGCGATGGCTGATTATGACATGGCCTTGGATTTGGATCCTGAAAACTATATCGGCCATTATAATCGTGCATTGCTTCGTGCTCAGTTGGGTGATGACAACCGTGCCATTGAAGATTTCAACTTTGTTTTGCAACGTGATCCAGAAGATTACATGGCACTCTATAATCGCGCTACTTTGAAAGAACAGACTGGAGACCTTCGTGGGGCTATAGCAGATTATACCACCGTGATCAATCATTACCCTGATTTTTGGACGGGTTTGCTGGCTCGTGCTGAGTGTCGACGTAAGTTAGGCGATGAAAAAGGGGCAGAACAGGATGAGTTTCGTGTGACCAAAGCGCAGATTGACAAACGTTATCAAGGCAAGACTGCAAAGATGGTGAAAACACGTAAACGCTCTGATAAGGACTTGGAGAACTATCATAGTATGGTAGTGGAAGACGAAACCGAGATGGAACAGAAGTATAACAATGATTATCGGGGTAAGGTGCAGAATCGTAAGGTCGGAATGGAACTTCAGCCTATGTTCGTATTGACCTACTATGAGAAAGCGCGTGAGGTGAATACCGGTGTGCATTATTATAAGGCAATCGATGACCTTTACCGTGAATCCATGTTCTCTCAGAAACTGCTAATTACCAACTCTGAGGAACCTTTATCAGAAATTGATGCCGACAGACAGTTCCAGTCTCTAGACAGGCATAGTAAAGAGCTGGATTTAGTGAGAGACAGCTTACAGGCTGGAAAGATTTTCTTCGCTCGTGCTTTAGATTACTATTTGGTTCAAGACTTGGAAAATGCTTTGAGCGACCTCTCATTAGCTATTCATTATAATCCGGACTTGTTCGAGGCCTACTTCTTACGTGCGGTAGTGCGTTACAAACTAATGGATGTAACACGGGCTCAGTCTCAGGTGGAAACAACTGAAAGCCAGTTGGTAAATGCTCTAGCTCGCCAGAAACAAGAAGAGGTGAATCTAAGTCCAGGCATGTCTATGGAGAATAATGCTATGATGCTTGATCTAGATCAGTGCATATCCAAAGCTCCAGACTTTGTCTATGCTTATTATAATCGTGGAAACTTGTCCATGGAAAATCGTGACTATCGTTCGGCTGTTCAGGACTACAGCAGAGCCTTAGAACTTAAAAATGATTTTGCCGAGGCTTTTTATAACCGTGGACTAGCTCATTTGGCTTTGAATGAGATTTCCCTTGGTATTCAGGATTTGAGCAAGGCTGGTGAACTCGGTCTTTACACGGCTTACAACATTATCAAGCGCTATTCTGATGCAAAAGAGTGAAATAATTGGGGCAAAATGCCTTTAAACTCAAAAGAATTGACTATTTTTGCATCCTTGAAATTGAAAATAACAAACTATTATGATGAATATTACATTTCCTGATGGTTCCGTCCGTGAGTATGAGTCTGGCGTAACCGGTTTGCAGATTGCAGAGAGTATCAGTCCTCGTCTGGCAAAGGAAGTCTTAGCTATTGGTGTTAATGGCGAGACTAGAGATTTGGCACGTCCTATCGAAGAGGATGCTTCAATTGTATTGTATAAATGGGAAGATCCTGAGGGTAAGCATACATTTTGGCATACCAGTGCCCATCTTTTGGCTGAAGCATTGCAGGAACTTTATCCAAATATCCAGTTTGGTATAGGTCCAGCTATCGAGAATGGATTTTATTATGATGTGGATCCAGGAGATGATGTTATCAAGGAGAGTGATTTTCCTAGGATAGAGAAGAAAATGCAGGAGCTGGTTGCCAAGAAGGAGCAATTGGTCCGTAAGAGTGTATCCAAAGAGGATGCTCTAAAGGAGTTTGGTGGTCGTGGCGAGACATATAAGTGTGAGTTGATTTCCGAACTTGAGGATGGCCACATTACTACTTATACTCAAGGAAATTTCACAGACCTTTGTCGTGGTCCACACTTGCCTTCTACAGCTCCTATTAAAGCCATCAAGGTTCTTTCTGTGGCTGGAGCATATTGGAGAGGCCAAGAAGACCGCAAGCAGATGACTCGTTTGTATGCCATCACTTTCCCTAAGAAAAGCATGTTGGATGAGTATCTTGCTTTATTGGAGGAAGCTAAAAAGCGTGACCACCGTAAGATTGGCAAGGAGATGGACTTGTTTATGTTCTCTGATATGGTGGGTAAAGGTCTTCCTATCTGGCTTCCAAAGGGAACCGCACTTCGTTTGCGTCTTGAGGATTTCTTAAAGAAAATTCAAAAGAAATTCGGTTATCAGCAGGTTATTACTCCCCATATCGGCAATAAGCAGTTGTATGTAACTTCAGGCCATTGGGATCATTATGGAAAAGATAGTTTCCAGCCTATCACTACACCTGAAGAAGGCGAGGTATATTTGCTTAAGCCTATGAACTGTCCTCATCACTGCATGATCTACAAGAATACCCCACATTCTTATCGAGATCTTCCATTCCGTTGTGCAGAGTTTGGTACAGTATATCGTTATGAACAAAGTGGTGAACTTCACGGGTTAACGCGCGTACGCTCTTTCACTCAGGATGATGCACATATTTTCTGTCGTCCTGATCAAGTAAAGGATGAGTTTATGCGTGTAATGGATATCATCTTTATCATCTTCAAGGCTTTGGATTTCAACAACTTCGAGGCTCAAATTTCTTTGCGTGACCCTAATAATACTACTAAATACGTAGGTAGTGATGAGATTTGGGACAGAGCAGAGCAGGATATTATTGATGCTTGTAAGGAGAAGGGTCTTCAGGCTAAGATTGAATACGGAGAGGCTGCATTCTATGGACCTAAACTAGACTTTATGGTAAAGGATGCAATTGGACGTCGTTGGCAGCTAGGTACCATTCAGGTAGATTATAATCTTCCAGAGCGTTTTGAATTGGAATATATGGGTGCCGATAATCAGAAGCATCGTCCAGTAATGATTCATCGTGCTCCATTCGGTTCATTGGAACGCTTTGTCGCAGTATTGATAGAGCATACTGCTGGAAAATTCCCATTATGGCTTACACCAGACCAGGTGGCAATATTACCAATCTCTGAGAAATACAATGATTATGCAGAAAAGCTTCGTTCATACTTCGAAGATAATGATGTCCGTGCTGTTGTGGATGATCGTAATGAAAAGATTGGTCGCAAGATTCGTGACAACGAGTTGAAACGTATTCCTTATATGCTAATCGTAGGTGAAAAAGAGGAGTCAGAGGGTACTGTTTCAGTCAGAAAGCAAGGTGCTGGTGACGAAGGATGTATGAAATATGAAGATTTTGCAAAAAAAATCAATGAAGAAGTTCGCAATATGATAAATAAGTTTTAACTTTGCAACCGCTTTTGAGATAAAGGATTTAAGATAATAATATAAACAAAAGAAAAAAACAGGAACAAAATTTTTTAATGAAGAACGAAAATTTCAAAGGACAACACAGAATCAATGAACAGATTCGTGTACGTGAAGTACGTGTCGTAGGCGATGAAATAGAATCTAAGGTTATGCCTACCCGCGATGCTTTAAAATTGGCAGAAGATCTAGGCGTTGACCTTGTAGAGATATCTCCTACCGCTGTCCCACCTGTTTGTCGCTTGATAGATTATTCTAAATTCCTTTATCAGCTTAAGAAGAAGGCAAAGGAGCAGAAAGCAAAGCAGGTTAAGATGGAAATCAAGGAGATTCGTTTTGGACCTCAGACTGATGACCATGATTACAACTTTAAGCTGAAGCATGCCATAGGATTCTTGGAAGATGGTGACAAGGTAAGAGCTTATGTTTTCTTCAGAGGACGTAGCATCTTATTCAAGGAACAGGGCGAGGTTCTATTATTACGGTTTGCGAATGACCTGGAAGAGTATGGTAAAGTAGAATCTATGCCAAAGCTTGAAGGTAAGCGTATGACCATCTTCATTGCTCCTAAGTCCAAAAAGGATAAGAGTAAAAAAGCAGAAAAGCCAGCTGCTCCAAAGGCCGATAAGCCAGAGGGTCCAGCAAATGATGAAGTTAAATAGAAAGAAAAACAGTTAAGTGCGTAACGTTCGGTATATACGTTGCCACTATTATTTAATAATCACTTAAATTAAAAAAAATGCCAAAAGTAAAGACTAATTCCGGTGCAAAAAAGAGATTTACTCTTACCGGAACAGGAAAAATCAAAAGAAAGCATGCTTACCATAGTCACATTCTGACTAAGAAGACTAAGAAGCAAAAGAGAAATTTGTGCCACTCTGCTATTGCTGATGTAACAAACGTTAAGCAAGTTAAGCAGTTGCTTTGTATGAAGTAATTTGAGTGTAGTCTGAGTAAGTTATTAAAAGTTTAACCGAATGAATAGCTTAAAGTTCGTTGGCTGTGAAGTTTAACGGCGCTACCATTCAAAAAAGAAAAAAATTATGCCAAGATCAGTAAATCATGTTGCTTCAAGAGCAAGAAGAAAGAAAATTTTAGGTCTTACCAGAGGTTACTTTGGTGCTAGAAGGAATGTCTGGACAGTTGCCAAGAATACTTGGGAAAAGGGTCTGACTTATGCATTCCGTGACCGTCGTAACAAGAAGCGTAGCTTCCGTGCATTGTGGATTCAGCGTATTAATGCTGGTGCTCGTCTGGAAGGTATGTCCTATTCACAGTTGATGGGTGGCTTGCACAAGGCTGGTATTGAAATCAATCGCAAGGTGCTTGCAGACCTGGCTATGAATCATCCAGAGGCATTTAAGGCTGTTTGCCAGAAGGCAAAGAACGCTTAATTAAAAGAATTCACGGGAGAATCTAAGAAATAGGTCGCACTTTAGTTCATGGGGATTCTCTACATAAAAACTGAAACCGAGACCGCTTTCTCCGCTCAATGGCGTGCCGGTAATCTTTGGATACGCCGGATTACAAAGACGGGGGGCCCTCAAATCCTATCTTAACAGGAGTTTCATCGCATCGACAGTGCGACCTTCCCTATTACTGATTTAAAAAGAGCCTGAGTTTGAACTCAGGCTCTTTTGTTTTTGTTATGATGTACTCTAGGATGATTTAGAAGTCTTTTTTTGTTTTACTTTTTAATATTATTTGATTCCACGCGCATTAAGGGCTTGTTGGTAGCGTCTGGCATTTAATAGATGACCAGAAAGTGTCTCCTCGAAGTTATGACTGCCAGAGAAATCTTCTTTTGCACACATATACAGATAATTGTGATGCTCATAATTTAGTACAGCATCTATTCCTGCAGGGGTAGGAATACAAATAGGGCCTGGAGGTAATCCCTCGTACATATAGGTGTTGTATGGAGAATCATATTCCAAATGTTGGAATAAAATTCGGCGAAGACCGAAATCTTGTAGTGCAAATTTTACAGTGGGGTCACTTTGCAATTTGATGCCCCGGTGCAGACGATTTAGATATAGTCCTGCCACTGTTTTTTTCTCAGGTGCATAATTAGTCTCACTTTCGACGATAGAAGCTAGTGTTGCCACTTCATTTTGTGTGAGTTTTGCATCTTGTGCCTTTTTGCAGCGTTCAGCATTCCAGAATTTCTCTTTTTCTTTTTGGAAACGTTCTACTAGTCTCTCTGGAGTTATGTCCCAGTACACCTCGTATGTTTCTGGAATAAACAGGGTAGGCAGAGTTTCTTTAGAGTAGCCACCAAGTTCCTTCATTTTTGATTCATCGTTTAAAACCTGGGCAAGTGACAACGAATCCAGCATCAGATTTTTGCTCAGAGCGGCAGTCATTTTTTCTACAGTGCGTACTGATGGTACTACTAATTTAATGGGGGCTTGAATACCATTTCGCAATTCACGGACTAGATTCCACATGGTAGCGTTAGGGGCCAGTTCATACCTTCCAGTTCGGTGTTTCTCACCATAACTTTTCAGTTTGCACATCAGATCATAACCCAACATCGTGTTAGGTTTACCAGTTTTAACAACCTTGTTTCTAATACTGTCTGCAGTATCATCTTTGTCAATGTAAATGTATGCCTTTTGATTGTGTTGGAATGGACTAGTGAATAATAAATAATATACTCCACCACCTGCTATTAAAGCCAAAACAAGAAGTATACCTAATATTGAAAATATCTTTTTCATGATTTCTTTTATTTGATGCAAAGATATAGAAATCTGGTCATATATTTTCATAGATGGTGGAAAAAATGTGCAAACGTTTGCATTTAATTTATATCTAAAAAAATGAGAATCAGTAAAAAAATATAATAATAATCCCTATTTTTGAGGAAAATAATAAATATATATTACATGAAACTTCAATTTAGAATAAGTTACCGCACAAGTTGGGGTGAAGAGGTTTGTGTAGACTTAACATCCTACAATGCTGCTGGTAAAGCTACTCAGAAGATTTATTCTCTGACAACTGATAATGGAGAATACTGGATTGGTGAAGTCAAATTGCCACAGACTGCCAAACGAATTAGTTATTTTTATGTGATTCGTCGTGAAGGAGTAGTGACACGTGTGGAGTGGGATGTCACCAAACGCTTGTTACCATTAGGAACAGGCGAGCGTACTTATGTTTTCTTCGACTCATGGAAGGATATACCATATGATTCTTACTTGTACAGTTCTGCTTTTACTGATAGTTTCTTCCAACGTGAACGAGAAGAGGAAGTTCAGTTAGACTATTCTCCAACTACAATTCTCTTACGTGTTTCTGCTCCTCAACTTCGTGGAGATGAACGTTTGGTGTTGGTGGGAAACCAAGATGCTTTTGGTAATTGGGACGTGAAAAAGGGTATTCCTATGCATGAGATTCAGCCAAATGAATTTATAGTAGCATTAGATCCTAGTAAGTTTTTGTCTCCAGTTGAATACAAATATGTGTCTGTTGAGTCTAAAACAGGTGAACTTCGTGCATGGGAACAAAGAGATAACCGCCGTCTGCATGTACCTTCATTGCAGAATAAAGAAGTACAGCTAGTAACCGAGGAGCCAGTAAATTTGCCTTATCCTCAATGGAAAGGTGCCGGATGTGTTATTCCAGTATTTTCTCTGAGGACTAAAGATAGCTATGGAGTGGGTGATTTCGGCGACTTGAAGAAAATGATTGACTGGGTGGCATTAACTGGTCAACGTGTATTGCAGATTTTGCCGATAAATGATACGACTATAACTAACACTTGGACAGACTCCTATCCATATAATAGTATTTCAATATACGCATTTCATCCGCAGTATGTTTGCTTAAGTGCTTTACCTTCTTTGAAGGACAAGAACAAGGCTGCTCTTTATGAGAAACGACGTTTGGAATTGAATGGACTTCCACAGATAGACTACGAAGCCGTTAATAAGCTGAAACGTGCTTACTTGCGTGATTTGTATGAACAGGAAGGTGAAGCACTCATGGAATCCGAAGGTTTCAAGGAATTCTTTAGTAAAAATGAAGTATGGCTAGCTCCATATGCAGTGTTCAGCGTATTGCGTGACCAATATGGCACTCCCGATTTCCGTACATGGAAAACAAATAGTGTATATAATGAGAAGGAGGTGAAAGCTCTTTGTCGAAATACCAGCAGGATCTATTCTGACATTTGTTTCTATTATTATGTGCAATATCTGCTGCATGTTCAGCTACTTGAAGCTAGTGAATATGGGCATCAAAAAGGAGTAGTCATTAAGGGTGACATTCCAATTGGCATTTCTCGTAATAGTGTTGAGGCTTGGGTAGAACCTTATTACTTCAATATGAATGGCCAGGCTGGTGCTCCACCTGATGCATTTTCAGTCAACGGACAGAACTGGGGTTTCCCTACCTATAATTGGGACGCTATGTTGGAAGATGGCTGTCAATGGTGGTTGAGGCGATTCCATAAGATGGCAGAATATTTTGATGCTTATCGTATAGACCATGTCTTGGGATTTTTCCGTATTTGGGAGATTCCATTAGATTCAGTTCATGGCTTACTTGGACAATTCTCTCCTGCTATACCTATGTATCAGGAAGAAATAGAAAGCTATGGACTTCGTTTCCGTCCAGACTTCTTCACTCGTCCATTTATTACAGACTGGATTGTGAATGAGGTATTCGGTGATTTTTCACAAGAAGTCTTCGCTACATATCTTGATCATATTGAGGCCAATTTGTTCAAGATGAAACCTGAATATGATACACAACGTAAAGTTGAGGCTGTATTCAAAGGGAAAAATGATCCAAAGAGTATTACAATCCGTGATGGACTTTATTCACTTATTAGTGATGTGCTCTTTGTTCATGACCGTAAAGACCCTCGTGGTTATCATCCTAGAATCAGTGCACAGAACGATTATTTGTATAAGACATTGCCTGATGATCAGAAAGCAGCCTTCAATCGTCTGTATAATGAGTATTTCTATCGTCGTCATGATCAGTTCTGGTATACGGAAGCAATGAAGAAACTTCCTGTTTTGACAAAGGCAACTCGCATGTTGGTTTGTGCTGAAGACTTAGGTATGGTTCCTAATTGCGTTCCATGGGTAATGGATGAACTTCGTATCCTTACATTGGAAATTCAAAGCATGCCAAAGAATCCTAAATATAAGTTCGGTAATTTGGCTGAGAATCCTTATCGCTCTGTTGATACAATCTCTACGCATGACATGTCCACGCTGCGTGGCTGGTGGGAAGAGGATTGGGAATTGAGTCAAAGTTTTTATAATGAGGCTTTGCAAAAGGATGGTCCAGCACCTCATCCAATGCCAGGATGGCTAGCAGAAGAAATTATCAGTCGTCATTTGTTCTGCCCAAGCATGTTGGCATTAATGAGTCTGCAGGACTGGTTAAGTATGGATGAGAAACTTCGTCTTCCAGACCCTAATGCGGAGCGAATCAATGTGCCAGCTAATCCTCGTCATTATTGGCGTTATAGAATGCACCTCACTATAGAAGAACTACTAGCTAGTACAGACTTTAATAATAAGGTGAAAACTCTGGTTGAACGTAGTGGTCGTTAAATGAAAAAGCAATTATTTCTATGAATCTGAAAAATCTCTTTATGACCTTTATGCTCAGTACTACATTAAGTATGGGTGCCCAAGATATGAAAAGTTGGCCAGTACCTGTAGGGCCTATTTCAGAAATGTCCTACAGTAGTGATGTAACACATTTTTCTGTTTGGTCTCCTTCGGCTGAACAGGCAAAAGTTAATCTCTATCATAAAGGGAAAGGGGGTGTTCCTTTTGAAACCTACTCACTTTCCAAAAAATCTGATGGTACTTGGTCTGTTTCAGTAAAGGCAGATCTTAAAGGGGTATTTTACACTTTCCAAGTGCAGGTTGATGGTCAATGGCTCCCTGAAACTCAGGGAATCTTTGCTAAGGCTGTAGGCATAAATGGGGAGCGTGCTCAGGTCATTGATATGAATGAAACCGATCCTGTGGGGTGGAACAATGACCAGCGTCCACCTTTGAGCGATTTTTCCGATGTAGTAGTTTATGAAATGCATCATCGGGATTTCTCCATCGATACGGAATCTGGTATTCACCATAAAGGCAAGTTCCTGGCTCTAACGGAAACGGGCACTAAGAATGCTCAAGGCCTATCCACAGGGATTGACCATCTGAAAGAATTAGGTGTGAACCATATTCACATCTTACCATCTTATGATTATGGTTCTGTGGACGAAACACGTCTGAATACTCCTCAGTATAATTGGGGGTATGATCCTGTGAACTACAATGTGCCAGACGGTAGCTATTCCACCAATCCTGAAGACCCGAAGGTCCGAATCAATGAATTTAAGCAGATGGTTATGGCTTTGCATAAGGCAGGCATGCGGGTGGTGCTGGATGTAGTATATAATCATGTTTTTGATGCAGCAGCTTCGGCTTTTCAACGTACGGCACCAGATTATTTCTTCCGTCATAATAGCGATGGCTCCCTTTCCAATGGCTCTGGTTGTGGAAATGAAACTGCCAGTGAAATGCCTATGATGCGAAAGTATATGGTAGAATCGGTCTTGTATTGGATTAATGAATATCATATAGATGGTTTTCGTTTTGATCTGATGGGGATTCATGACATTGAGACCATGAATGCTATTCGGGCAGCAGTAGACAATGTAGATGCATCCATTTTCATCTATGGAGAGGGGTGGGCTGCATCTGCTCCTCAGTACCCTGATGAGAAACTTGCCATGAAAGCTCATATAGCTCAGACACCGGGGATAGCAGCCTTTGGAGATGAGATGCGTGATGGCTTGCGTGGTCATTGGGCTAATGATTCAGAAGGTGCATTCCTTATAGGTGTGCCAGGCAATGAGGAAAGTGTAAAGTTTGGTATAGTGGGGGCTGTGAATCACCCTGGAGTGGATTATTCCCGTGTCAATTACAGTAAACAGAGTTGGGCTGCACAACCTACTCAAATGATTAGTTATGTGAGTTGTCACGATGATATGTGTTTGGCAGATAGAATAAAGGCTACTGCTCCTGGTGCTAGTCCAGAAGAACGCATTCGTCTGCAGAAATTGGCAGAAACCGTGGTGCTTACTTCTCAAGGTGTGCCTTTTGTTTGGTGTGGTGATGAAATTTTACGAAACAAAAAGGGGGTTCATAATTCTTTTGAAAGCCCAGATAGTGTCAATGCTATTCAGTGGAAACTCAAGACTGAAAATCAGGATTTATTCCAGTACGTAAAAGATATGATCCACTTACGTAAAAATCATCCCGCTTTCCGGATGGGAACCGCAGAACGTGTGGTAAAGGACCTTGTTTTCCTGCCAGTAAAAGGTGATAATGTTATAGCCTATCAAATAAATGGTGAAGCTGTAGGAGACAGTTGGAAGGATATTATTGTAGTGCTGAACAGTAATCGTAAAGCCACAAAGGTGGAGGTTCCTAAAGGTACTTATACGGTTGTAGTCCGTGATGGTCAGGTAGATGAGTCTTCTGCCATCCGATGGAAAGGTAGCAAACTTTCAGTACCTCCACAGTCTGCATTAATTATGTATAGATAAAAATATAGGATATGAAAAAGCTAATTATGTTTTTCAGTTGTTTGTTATCCATCCTTGGTCTTGAGGCTTCTACTAAAGTACCTGTGGTGGATCATATAGAGCCGGCTTTCTGGTTTACTGGCATGAAGCAGACAGAGGTGCAACTCATGGTTTATGGTCCCAACATTTCAGCTAGCAGCATAGAGTTAGGTAATTACCCTGGTGTTTTATTGAAGAATGTGGTACAGCTAGATTCTCCAAATTATCTTCTGATTTATTTAGACGTGGCACCTAGTGCTAAGGCTGGAAATCTATCTCTTACTTTCTCTAAAGGGAAGAAAAAGAAGGTCGTTTCTTATGAACTTCGCGACCGGGAAATGGCAGGTGACAAGCACTATGGGTTTGACGCAAGTGATGTGTTATATATGCTGATGCCAGACCGTTTTGCCGATGGAAAACCAGAGCGTGACGTGGTAAAGACGATGAACAACTATGTAGTAGACCGGAATGAGCCAAGTCTGAGGCATGGTGGAGATATTGCCGGGTTGATGCAGCATCTGGATTATTTTGAGGAATTAGGTGTAACAGCTCTATGGTTTACTCCTTTATTGGAAAATAATTCTCCTGATAGAGATAAATTCAGTACTTATCATGGTTATGCCACTACAGATTACTATAATGTAGATCCACGTTTCGGTACGAATGAGGAATATCGTGCGTTGACCGATGCTTGTCATAAAAGAGGTCTGAAGGTGGTTATGGATATGATTTTTAACCATTGTGGTTTTGAACATCCGTGGGTAAAAGATCAGCCTTCAAAGGATTGGTTCAATACGAATGAATGGCTCAAAAGTGAGGATCCATTGGGAACTACTGCTACAAATGGTTTCCTGCAGACATCCTATAAGCTTACCCCAATCGTAGATCCGTATGCTTCAGATGTGGATAAGTTCGAGACTACCGATGGTTGGTTTGTTCCTACCATGCCAGATTTAAATCAGAAGAATCCTCATGTCATGCGTTATCTTATCCAGAATTCCAAGTTTTGGATTGAAACGATTGGCATTGATGGCATTCGTATGGATACTTATCCTTATGCAGACCGAAAGGCTATGGCAGATTGGATGGCTGAACTCAATGAGGAATATCCTAATTTCAATGTAGTGGGAGAGACTTGGGTTACCGAACCTGCATATACTGCTGCCTGGCAGAAGGATAGTCCCAATGCTAAGGTTAATAGCAACCTGAAGACTGTCATGGATTTTAGCTTCTATGATAAAATCAATATGGCTGCTACAGAAGAAACCGATGCTTGGTGGGGTGGTTTAAACCGTATTTACAATAGCTTTGTGTACGATTATCTTTATGTAGACCCACTTCATGTGATGGCATTCATAGACAATCATGATACGGATCGTTTCTTGAAGAATGGTCAGAATGTGCCTATGCTGAAACAGGCACTTACCTTACTGCTCACCACTCGTCGCATACCGCAGCTTTACTACGGTACAGAGATTTTGATGAATGGTACTAAAGAGGTGACAGATGGTAATGTGCGGAAGGATTTCCCAGGTGGTTGGGCTGGTGATACTCACAACTGCTTTACTGCTGCTGGACGAACCGCAGAGGAAAATGACATGTTCGACTGGACCAAAGCTCTGCTCCAATGGCGTAAGACCAGTGATGTAATTGCAAAGGGTGATATGGTTCACTTTACTCCTATCAACGGTTGCTATGTCCTGGCTCGCAAGTATGAAGGAAAGACTGTTCTTGTTATTTTAAACGGAACCGATAAAGCTACAGAACTTCCTATGAACCGTTATGCAGAGGTTATAGGAGACGTGAAGACAGCAAAGGATGTAACCAGTGGAAAAGTTGTTTCTTTGGAAGGCGTTTTAAAATTGGAACCTCGTGAATCCCTGGTACTTCCTTATTAAAAAGCCTTTATAGGCTGCATATTTTGTAAATAAATCACAAAAATAAGAATAAATCCCCTTCCGTAGGGGATTTATTTGTAATATTGCACCGTGGAATAACATATTTAATTTATATAACAATGAAAAGAAACTATCTGATTCTTCCACTTTTGGGAGCTACATTGTTGCTAGGCAGTTGTGTTTCCAAGCAGCAATTTGCCGATTTGCAGACTAATTATCAGAATCTGCAGACCGATTATCAGTCACTCCAGTCACAGAACAGTGACCTTCAGGTGAAACTGGCAGAAAGTAACACTCAGGTTAAGAGCCTGGAAGAACGTTTGGCCGAAGCTCGTAAACTGAATGAGGAGCAGCGCAAGTCTTATGCAGAGCTTCAGAAATCTCTTGACAATAGTATCCAGCTGAATAGTCAGGGTAATATCAATATCTCTAAGCTTGTAGATGAGATTAACGCTTCAAATAAATACATCAAGCAGTTGGTGGATGCTAAGACTAAGTCCGATTCCCTCAACGTGGTGCTCACCAACAACCTGACACGTTCTTTGAGTCGTGAGGAACTGCAGGAGGTAGATGTAAAGGTGCTGAAGGGTGTGGTTTACATTTCTCTGGCAGACAACATGCTTTACAAGAGTGGCAGTTATGAAATCAATGAACGTGCTGGTCAGACTTTGAGTAAGATTGCCAAGATTATCACAGACTATAAGGATTATGAGGTACTAGTAGAGGGTAATACCGATAATGTGCCAATCTCTCGTCCTAATATCCGTAACAACTGGGATTTAAGTACCTTGCGTGCTGCTTCAGTGGTCATGGCACTTCAGAACGAGTATGGAGTTGATCCTAAACGTCTTACAGCAGGTGGTCGTGGTGAGTACAATCCTATCGCATCCAATGATACCGAGCTAGGAAAACAGCGTAACCGTCGTACTCAAATTATCATTACTCCTAAACTGGATCAATTCATGGAACTTATTGAACAGGCTCCAGAGACTGACGAATAAGCTGTATTTTACAGATAAATGTAATGACCCCCGAAAGTTGAACATAAGAACTTTCGGGGGTCATTCTATTTGTATTGGGTATACACCTTATAAATAAGTTATGAGATGGGATGTCCTCACACCTCAAATGGAAACTGCCACTAAATTACTTTCCGGGCAACAACCAAAATCAGACAACTGAAAGAAACCGGTCGGACAGCTAAAGCTAGCTGACTGGTTAGTTCCTTTTGCCCAATCGGGCAATTCGAGGTGCCCGATGAATGCTCTATTAATTTTAGCTGTTTCATCCCTATAACCTTCAGACCTAAACCATAGATTCTTAACCGTTTTTGTATATGGGGCTCCTGTCCATTTAACTTTGCAGGACGAAGTGGACATGAAAAGGAGAGTAGCTTTGTCCGCCAAGTTCCCCAACACGTATCTTGGCTACCAGTGCGCCTTC
>AUXO017137846.1_pt1 | contig 101036 bp, 73 predicted proteins | sample 768731 | NCBI WGS metagenome assembly AUXO01 (sample SAMN02715735, study PRJNA202380) | gut metagenome | biome: sheep rumen | host: Ovis aries | place: New Zealand: Palmerston North
CCGAAAGGCTGGACACTCTCTCCTGCATACGACATCAATCCGGGAGCAAAGTCATATCAATGCTTGCTCATCGATTCATACACAGAAGAGTCGGACATCAACGCATTACTCTCTGCCAGTGAAAGCTATATGCTAGAACGCCAAGAAGCATCAGAGATTATTGAGGAGGTTCGTGGCGCCATCAGAGACTGGCGCAAAACCGCTACTGAACAGCAATTGCCCGCAAAGTTGTTAGAATCATATTCTATACGTTGGGATGAACTATAAGTTAAACGGCAAAGTTTTTGGAAATCCCCTCCAGGTGTAGTATCTTTGTGGAAACGAATTTAAACCATTAAAATCTAAAACTTCATGAGAAAACGGTTTTTTATCTTAATGGCAGTGAGCCTCTTCCTGAGCGGGCTCTGCCTGGCTGTGATGTGGAACAAGGTTTTCCGAAATAAACCGAAGCATGTGCTGGTCATCGGGATAGACGGATGGGGAGGCTACAGCGTGCCTCGGGCACACGACATCCCTAACATCAGCCAGCTGATGCAGGAGGGATGCTACACCCTGAAGAAGCGCTCCGTGCTGCCTTCTTCCTCTGCAGTGAACTGGGCCAGCATGTTCAACGGATCCTGCCCGGAACTGCACGGGTACACCACCTGGAACTCCCGCACCCCGGAAATACCTTCGGCTGAACTGAACCAGCACGGTATTTTCCCTACCATCTTCTCTGTGCTGCGGGAGGCACAGCCCACTGCGGTGACGGGATGCCTGGCGGAGTGGGACGGCATAAAGCCGGTGGTGGATACGCTGGCCATAGACTGCTATGATCTGGCTGCGGACTGGGAACAGAAGCCCCAGCAGCTGTGTGAGATGGCAGAGCAGTTTATCCTGGAACGGAAACCTACACTGCTGGCGGTGTGCTGGGACCAACTGGATGCCGTGGGGCATGCCCAGGGGCACGACACGCCTGCCTACTACCAGAAACTGGCGGAACTGGATGGGTATGTGGGCCGACTGGTGCAGGCACTGAAAACGGCTGGGATGTATGAGGATACGGTCATCGTCCTTACTTCCGACCATGGAGGGAAGGACAAGGGGCACGGGGGAAACTCCCTACTGGAGATGGAACACCCGTTCATCATCTGCGGGCCGGGTATAAAGAAGGGGGAACTGATTCAGGAACCTATGATGCAGTACGACACGGCAGCTACCTTGGCTTATATCCTAGGGCTGGAAATGCCCCGGTCCTGGGTGGGAAGGCCGGTGCTGAGTGTGTTCCAGAAGTAAGGGAACTACCTTACCAGCAGCTGGGTGCTGCGCAGCTGGCGCATGTCCTGAGGCACGGAGGCGCGGATAAGGTCTTGAATCACGCCTAGCATGGTGGTGCGCACAAACTGCTTTTGGGTGGCTATGACCACTTCACGGGTGGGCACCGGTATGGCAAAGGGGCGTACCCACTGGTGCTGCTTCTCGGGCATCTGGCGCAGGGCCAGCTCGGTGATGAAGGTCACGCCGCTGCCTTTCTCTACCAGGCGCATCAGGGTCTCTATGTTTCCGGTATTATAGGTGCGGTGACTGCCCTGGGCGGTTCCCAGGCGGCAGTACTGGGCCATCTGCTTGCGGAAGGTGGAGCCTTCGTCTAGCAGCCAGAGGGTCTGGTTCTTCAGGTCGGCCTTACGCACGGTCTTCTTCTGCGCCAGGGGCAGTGTGGGGGAGACGTAGGTGTAGAACTGCTCATAATACAGGGTGGCATACTGCAGGTCTTCCATGGCCTTGTTTTCTGTAAGGGGGAGGATGCCGGCATCCAGGTCGCCCTGGTGCAGGGCTGAGAGGATGTCGGAGGCGGCTATCTCACTGATGTGTATGTCTATCTTAGGGTATTCTTTCACCAGCCGGGGAAGGAAGAGGGGCATGAGGTAGGGTGCCACGGTGCTGACCATGCCCATGCGGAACACGCCCTGCATGGCTTTCTTGCCTTCGTCTACCGCTGCACGGAGCATGGCGGTTTGCTGTACGATGTTCTGTGCGTAACGGATTACTTCCAGCCCGATGGGGGTGGGCTGAATGGGTTTCTTGGTGCGGTCGAAAATGCGGATGCCTAGTTCCAGCTCTAGCTTGTGAATCATGGCGCTGAGGGTGGGCTGGGTTACTCCACAGTGGTCTGCGGCCTGGGCAAAGTGTCCGAACCGGTTCACGGCTAGTACGTATTCCAGTTGTTGCAGTGTCATAATATCCTCCCTCTTTATGTATATAGGCAAAATTAGCCTATTATTTTAGAACAGTTTTTAGTGGGCTCAGTTTTTAGCAAAAAATAACTTTTTTTAAAAATTCTGGAGGGGAAAAAGTGGCTCTGGATGGGGCTTGCAGGGGCCTTGATAGATTTTTTCTATCGGGGTATAATTTTTATCGTTTGGAAAATAGAATAAGGTAGGTTATATTTGCCACCGTAAAGTTACATCTGGTTCAGAATAAAGGAGATGCGCTCCTGATACTAACCGGGTCTGAACCGTGGGTTTCAAGGGCCTAATGTAGCAACTTAGTAAGGTATCATGTGTTTTAGTTTAGGTTTAGGTTTATTTTTTAAAGGTTAATTAGAAAGTTCTTCAGTGGTGATCTCACCTAGGGTATAAGGCTAATTGTTAATTAGAATGATAGTTTTTTAAGATAATGTTTTTGATTAGGTGAGAAGGACCCAGACAGTCGGGCGAGGCAGTCTGGGTCTGGTTTTTTTGCTGTGATTAGAATTTAGTAGGTGAGCTGCCCACGGCCTGCCGGAAGTAGCGGCAGAAGAAGGAACTGCTGGGGAAGTTCAGGGCATCGGCCACCTGGTTCACGGTGTATTGTTTGGTGCGGAGCATGGCCTTCGCCTCCAGGATGACATAGTCCCGTATCAGGTCGCCGGGCTTTCGTCCGCAGTATTCCTTAATGATTTTTCCCAGGTATTTAGGGGTGATGTAGAGGCGGTCGGCATAGTAGTTCACCTCACGGTGCTGGCGGTAGTTCTTGCGCACCAGGGTGATGTATTCCTGGAAGATCTGCTCGGCCCGGCTTTGCTGTTCTTCGGGCTTGGTGGTGATGTTACTCATGAGCAGGCTGGTCATGGTGATGAGGATACCCTTGACGGCCATGTCCTGGAACTTGAACTCTTTCCGGTGTACCCACTCGCAGAGCAGGCGGTAGTGCTGGATGAAGAGTTCCATGTGGGCAGGGCTGAGGTGGATGGTGTGCTCCCCGCTGAGCAGGCTCTGGCGGAAGTGGCCGTGCTCATCGGTTTCCAGGAAGTCGATGGGGTCTTCCTCGGAGATGCAGAAGATGAGCAGTCGGCAGCCGGGACTGGGGGTGTGCTGGGTGACGATGGTACCGGTGACCAGGATGTCGATGTCGCCCGGGTAAATGGTGTATTCTTCCAGGTTGGCACCTATCTTTACCTCTCCCTCGCAGCAGATGGTTACCAGGGTGAACCGTAGCTTGATGGGGTAGGCGGTTTGGGGCCTTTCTAACCCTGTGTACTGACCTTCCAGGTTGTCATACACCAGGAGGTGTTTACGGTAGGAAGCGCTCACCATATCTAGGGGCATGGTGCCGAAGGTTATTTCTGGAATCTGGGTAACCATATCTGATGTTTTTTGTGGCTGTAAAGTTAGTAAAATGTGGCATAATATAGGTTCTTTTTTTTGCAAATATTTTAAAAAGAGAAAAAACGGACATTTCGCCGCTGGGGGCTGTCTGTAAAAAATAGGCGATGATTTTCTTTCTTTCTAGAAAAATCTTTATATTTGCGAGGAAGACACACTTGAACCTTATATCTCTATGTTTCCGCTTTGGCTTAACATTGTGATTCTGCTGGTAGCCATCCACCTCACGCTGGTGGTGCTCATGGAACACCGGCGCCCCACCACGGCGCTGGCCTGGATACTGGTGCTGGTGCTGCTGCCGGTGGTGGGCATCGTGCTGTACTACTTCTTCGGGGTGTCCCTGAGGAACAAGCACCTGATAGACCGCAGCAAGCTCATGGAGCTGAAGATGCACACGGAGCCGTACCAGAAGAAGGGGGTGCACCAGCGCTCCCAGCTCATCCCCATGCTGCTGAACGTGAACTGTTCTTACCCCACCGGGGGAAACGACCTGAAGGTGTACACGCTGTTCCAGGATATGCTGGACGACCTGAAGGCGGACATGGAGCGGGCACGGCACCACATTCACTTCCTGTTCTTCAAGATAGAGAGCGATGCGGTGGGGCGGGAGATTTCCGAGGTGCTGATACGCAAGGCCCAGGAGGGGGTAGAGGTGCGTGTGATGTATGATGCTGCCGCCTGCTGGTTGGTGCCCCGGAGCTTCTACCGGAAGCTGAAGAAGGGGGGCGTGCAGGTGCAGGCGTTCAGTCCCATCTTCCCGGTGCTCTCTCCTTTTGCCAACTACCGGAACCACCGGAAGATAGTGGTGGTGGATGGTAAGGTGGGCTACACGGGGGGCATGAACATGGCGGAGCGCTACCGGGTGGGCATCAGCACGGGTATCTGGAGGGATACGCATGTGCGCATCACGGGGCCTGCGGTGACGGAGCTGCAGACGGCGTTCCTGTGCGACTGGTACCTGGTGAGCAAGCAGTGGCTAAGCAGTGAGGTGTACTACCCGGCGCAGCGGTGCAACGGCAACAAGCTGATGCAGGTGGTGATTTCCAACCCTTCTTCCCAGTGGCGGGTGATGGACCTCTCGCTCTCTGAGATGATTTCCGCTGCACAGGAGTATGTGTACCTGCAGACGCCCTACTTCATTCCTTCGGATGCGATAAGGAAATCGCTCTACGGGGCTGCCTGGGCTGGGGTGGATGTGCGCTTGATGATTCCTGCCCGGCCCGATGTGGGGAACCTGGTATCGAACGCATCGAAATGGTACCTGCAGCAGATGATGGAGGCGGGGGTACGGGTGTTCCTGTACGACAAGGGGTTCCTGCATGCCAAGACGGTGGTGGCAGACGATCGGGTGGTGAGCATCGGGAGTGTGAACATAGATAACCGGAGCGTGACGCAATCTTTCGAAATCAATACGTTTACCTACGATGAAGGGTTTGCACAGCAGCAGCGGGAGGTGTTCCTGCACGACATGGAATCCTGCCATGAACTGGACTTGAATACGTGGCTGGAGCGCCCTGTGTTCCAGCGGTTCAAGGAATCGGTGGCCCGGCTGTTTGCTCCGCTTCTATAGAGACAAAAAAGGCCCTCCTCTGCGGAGAGCCTTTCTTTATTTCAGTTTACTAGGTTTTACTCAAAATCCTGCCAGCTCTTAATCTGCAGGTCATCCTGTCCGCAAGCGCAGAAGGCCTCAATGAAGGCACTGGCCAGACGGGCATTGGTAATCAGTGGAATGTTATGGTCGATGGCTCCACGGCGAATCTTGTAGCCGTTGGTGAGCTCCCGTTTAGAGTGGTTCTTCGGGATGTTCACAATGAGGTCGAACTGGTGCTCGTGAATCATATCCATGACATTCTGGTTAGGTGAATCCACCTCATCAGGCCATGCCACTGGGGTAGCCTTGGCACCGTTCTCGTTCAGGTAACGGGCAGTTCCCTCGGACGCATAGACGGTGTAGCCGGCCTTCATCAGTGCTACGGCAGCGTCTAGCAACGCAGCCTTTTCCTTGGCACCACCACTGGAAATCATGATACCCTTGTCTTTCCGTGGAATCTTGTATCCGGTAGCAATCATGGAATCCAGCAGCGCCTCCTCGAAGGTGTCGCCTATACAGCCCACCTCACCGGTAGAGCTCATGTCCACACCCAGGATTGGGTCGGCATTCTGCAGGCGGGCGAAGGAGAACTGAGAGCACTTCACACCGATGCGGTCGATGTCGAACTCTGATTTATCCGGACGGGTATAAGGAGCATCCAGCATGATGCGGGTAGCGGTCTCTATGAAGTTGCGTTTCAGCACCTTAGATACGAATGGGAAGGAGCGGCTGGCACGCAGGTTGCACTCTATCACCTTGATGTCACGGCCCTTAGCCAGGTACTGGATGTTGAACGGACCGGAGATGTTCAGTTCCTTGGCAATGGCACGGGAAATCTTCTTGATTTGGCGTACCTGTGCGAAGCTGATGTTCTGGGCAGGGAATACCATGGTAGCATCGCCAGAGTGCACACCGGCATACTCTACGTGCTCTGAGATGGCATATTCCACCACCTCACCGTTCTGTGCCACAGCATCGAATTCCACCTCGTTGGTTTCCTGCATGAACTGGGAGATAACCACTGGGAACTCCTTGCTTACCTCGCTAGCCAGCTGCAGGAAGCGGTGCAGTTCATCGTAGTCGTAGCACACGTTCATGGCAGCACCGGAGAGCACGTAGCTAGGACGTACCAGGACTGGGAAGCCCACGCGGTCTACAAAGGCTTTCACGTCGTCCATGGAGGTGAGGGCGCTCCACTTAGGCTGGTCGATGCCCAGCTTATCCAGCATGGCGCTGAACTTGCCACGGTTCTCGGCACGGTCTATGGAAACAGGGCTGGTACCCAGGATAGGCACTCCCTGGCGGTAAAGCTTCATGGCCAGGTTGTTTGGTATCTGTCCTCCCACACTCACGATGACACCGCGAGGGTTCTCCAGGTCGATGACATCCAGCACGCGTTCGAAGGAGAGCTCATCGAAGTAGAGGTGGTCGCACATATCGTAGTCGGTAGATACGGTCTCTGGGTTGTAGTTGATCATGATGCTCTTGTAGCCCAGCTTTCGTGCGGTATTGATGGCATTCACGGAGCACCAGTCGAACTCTACGGATGAGCCGATGCGGTAGGCACCGGAGCCCAGTACGATGACGGACTTCTCATTGGTGTAGTAGTTGATATCGTGACCTTCTACAGCGTAAGTCATGTAGAGGTAGTTGGTCAGTTCCGGATGTTCGCTAGCCACGGTAGGGATGCGCTTCACGGCTGGCAGGATGCCCAGTTTCTTACGGTAGGCACGGGCTGCCAGGTTTTCCTTCTCCATGTTTCCGGAGGTAGGTTTCAGGACGAAGCGAGCGATCTGGAAGTCGGAGAATCCCCATACCTTAGCCTGACGGAGCACGTCGGCAGGTACTTCTTCCAGGGCGTTATAGCTTTCCAGCTTATGTTTGTAGTCTACAATGTTCTTCATGCGCTCCAGGAACCAAGGGTCTATCTTGGTGAGCTGGTAGATGCGGTCCACGGTATAGCCTTCTTCCAGTGCCTGAGCGATGGCGAAGACACGCAGGTCGGTAGGATTCTCCAGCTCCTCGTCCAGGTTGTCGAACTTGGTATGGTCGTTCCCCACGAATCCGTGCATGCCCTGACCAATCATACGCAGACCCTTCTGGATGAGTTCCTCGAAGCTGCGGCCGATGGACATGATTTCGCCCACGGACTTCATGCTGGAGCCAATCTTACGGCTCACTCCGGCAAACTTGGTGAGGTCCCAGCGAGGGATTTTGCAGATGAGGTAATCCAGGGATGGAGCTACATAGGCGGAGTTGGTAGTTCCCATCTCGCCAATCTGGTCCAGGGTATAGCCCAGGGCTATCTTGGCAGCTACGAAGGCCAGTGGGTAGCCGGTAGCCTTGGAAGCCAGGGCAGAAGAACGGGACAGACGCGCATTGATTTCGATGATACGGTAGTCGTTCGTCTCCGCATTGAAAGCGAACTGGATGTTGCACTCGCCCACAATGTTCAAGTGGCGCACGCAACGGATGGTGATGTCCTGCAGGTACTTCACCTGTTCCTCGGTGAGGGAGCAGGTAGGAGCCACCACGATGGATTCACCGGTATGGATGCCCAGTGGGTCGAAGTTCTCCATGGAAGCCACGGTGAAGCAGTGGTCGTTCGCATCACGGATGCACTCGAACTCGATTTCCTTCCATCCCTTGAGGCACTCTTCCACCAGCACCTGAGGGGCGAAGGTGAAGGCACTCTCTGCTATTTCCTTGAAGGTTTCCTCATCGGGGCACACGCCGGAACCCAGACCACCCAGCGCATAGGCAGAGCGGATCATGATGGGGTAACCGATGCGGCGGGCAGCAGCGATGGCGTCGTCCATGGTCTCGCATGCCTGTGATACAGGCACCTTCAGGTCTATCTTATTCAGCTCCTTGACAAAGAGGTCACGGTCCTCGGTGTTCATGATGGCTTCTACACTGGTACCCAGCACCTCTACTCCGTACTCCTTCAGGATACCTTTCTGGAACAGTTCAGTACCACAGTTCAGGGCAGTCTGTCCACCGAAGGCCAGGAGGATACCGTCAGGGCGTTCCTTCTTGATAATTTCGGTAACAAAAAAGGTATTGACCGGCAAGAAATAAACTTTGTCCGCAATACCTTCACTAGTTTGAATTGTAGCAACGTTGGGGTTTACCAGCACCGACTTGATGCCTTCCTCTCGGAGAGCCTTGAGGGCTTGACTACCGGAGTAGTCGAATTCTCCTGCCTGTCCAATTTTCAGGGCGCCAGAACCCAGGACGAGGACCTTCTTTAGCTGATTTTTCATTCGAAATATGTTGTTAAAAAGTGATTATCCTATTTCCGCGCAAAGATAGTAAAAAAGAATGAAGGGAGCAATAAAGTAAGCATTTCTTTCCAAAAAAATAATTAAATCTTTGTGAAAACATTATTTTAGGTAAAATAGTTTTTTCTACCTAATTTATTTTTTTATGGAGCTTTTTCTCCTTAGAAACGGTAACCAAAGGCACCGTACACGGTCCAGTCGGAGGTATGCCCGTGGCTGTCTGCCTTGCGGTAACGGAAGTAGTTGTAGTGGCTGTAGACCCGGGCATAGCTGTGTTTCCATTGGTAGCTCACCGACAAGCGCATGTCGGCATTCACGTCGATGTGGTTGGTGTAGCTTTGTGAGCCGGTAGGTGTCAGGTTGCCCTTCTCTGTTATTTCATACGTGTACGTCTTCAGTCGGTTTTTAATGGTAACCATCGGCACTACCATGGCATTGATGAGCCATCCGTAACCCGGTACCCAGTTGTACGCATATCCCGCACCGATGCTAGCCTGCTTGAACTTGATTTTCCCCACATTATTCATAATGGCAATGAGGGGGAAGCTTTCAGGATTCTCGTAGGTAATCCAGGAGCGGTAGTACATGGCACCCGCTACCACGGAACCTGCCGAGCGCAGCTGTCTTAAAGACTGGTCATAGGCTGCCGCATAGGAGAACTGCTTGCCGTTGAACATATAGTAGCCATCCAAGAAGAGGGAATGTACCTGGAGCGGTGCTTCCGTTTCCCAGGAAATCTCCTGATGCAGAGGGCCGTCGTCGTTAAAGTCGCCTTCCACCCGGAGTTCCGGGGTATTCGACTTGAATTCTTTCGTGCGGAAATTCACCCCATAGTTTCCTCCCGTAGCTCCGAAGGAGAACGACTTGATTTCTCTTTCTCCCACGATGTCCTTGGAAAGGCCCAGTCCGTAGCCTCGGTAGCCTATCCACACGCCCGCACTCACGGCAGGACCGCTGTGCGTCTTGGCTCCCCAGGAATCAATGCTTTCAATCTCCAGTTCCTTCGCCTCCAGGTTCACGAAAGAGTAGTTCATGACGTTTCGGAGCTCCACAGCCCATCCCTTTTCCGGAAGGCTGATGTAGCGGGGGTCCGTCCCTCGCACGGTGGCAGAGTCCAACGTAGTCATCAGTTTCTTCACCATTTTGAGGGGCCAAGGCTGCTTCTTTTCCTGTGCTTGCAGGGTGCAGGAAAGCAGGAGGAGTCCAGTTATAAAAATGCAAGTACGCTTCATTTCCTTGCAAAGATAGGGATTTTCTGGAGACAGGCAAAATAAAAGTAAATCCGCCAATCCTTTTTACGGATGGCGGATTTTTTTTATGATGATTCATTCATTATGCTTCCCCATCACGGATGAGTTCCATGATACGGGACATCTGATTCGGAATTCGGATAGACTGAGGACACTTAGGCAGACATGCCTCGCAATCCATACATTCGCTGGCCCACTCGCTCTTCTTCAGCGTATCACCATACCCCTTGAGGAAGTCGGTGAGGCGAGTCTTGTATTCAGGAGTACCCTTCTCAGGGAAGGTCTTGTTGTTGATGGCTGCATTATAGTATGCAAAGTTGCCTGGGATGTTCACTCCGTAAGGGCAAGGCATACAGTACTTACAGTCGGTACAAGGGATGACTGGCATACCGGACATGCCATCGGCAATCTTCTCCAGCAGGTCGTTCTCGCTGCTGGTACAAGGATCCAGTGGGGAGAAGGTTTCCACGTTCTCCATCAGAACCTCCATGGTAGTCATACCAGAGAGGGTAGTGAGCACATTGTTGTGTGAAGCCACCCAACGGAAGGCCCAGTTGGCATCGGTAGCGTTAGGACGGAGGGCACGGAGCTGCTTGCTGTATTCCTCTGGGATTTTAGCCAGACGACCACCCAACAGGGGTTCCATGATGACGCACTGGATGCCTGCTTTTTCCAGCTTATTATAGAGGTACTCTGCATCGGCATCTTGTTTCCATCCACCGGTAGAGAGCGAAGCATGACGCCAGTCGATATAGTTCATCTCAATCTGTACGAAAGAGAATTTGTACTTGTCGTTATGGTCTACCAGCCAGTCGAACACCTGCACATTGCCATGGTAGCTGAAGCCCAGGTTGCGGATGATACCTTTATCCCGCTGTTCGCAGAGCCAGTCCAGCAAGCCATTGTCCAGATAACGCTCTTTCAGGTTGTCCATGCCCGAAGCTCCCACATGGTGCATCAGGTAGTAGTCTATATAGTCCACCTGCAGTTTGCTGAGGGAATTTTGGAGCGACTTCTTTCCGAATTCCAGGGAGTGGTCTCCCATATCGGAAAGCTTGGTAGCCACGTAGAAAGAGTTGCGTGGGTGACGTTTCAGGGCGATACCTGTAGCCACCTCAGACTGTCCGCCATGGTAGATAGGAGCCGTATCGAAATAGTTGATGCCATGAGCCAGTGCGTAGTCCACCTGCTTGTTCACCATGTCCTGGTCGATTTGCCGTGTACCTGGTTTCTGAGGCAGACGCATCATGCCGTAACCCAACAGAGAAACCTTGTCGTTCGTGACACGGTTGATGCGGTACGTCATGGAACCAGGGTTATTCTGCAGATAACCAGGTTGTGTCTTAGAGTCACAGGAGTTAGCAAAAGCGGAGAGAGGGCCCATGCCCAGCAATGCCGCTGCTGATGCAGAAGAAGCACCCAGACGTTTCAGGAATTCTCTTCTGGACAGTTTTTTCTTTTCGTTTTCCATACGTATAGAATTTATGATTAGTCAGTAATTCTTGAATGTTACAAATATACATAAAAAGCATCCAATTCAAGGAGCGGTTGGATGCTTTTTTATGAGGTTTTAACTAAATCTTACTTCAGTGCTGCCGCTACAGCCTGCTCTACCTTAATCATATCCTCGGTAGGCTCAAAGCGAGCGATGACCTTTCCGTTCCGGTCTACCAGGAACTTGGTGAAGTTCCACTTGATGTCCGACTTGCTAGCATAGTCGGGGTCTCTGCGCTTCATCATGTCGCCCATGAACTGAGCCGACTGACCCTCGCCAAAGCCCTTGAAACCCTGCTGGCTCTTCAGGAAAGTGAAGATAGGAGCCTCGTTCTCACCGTTCACATCAATTTTCTGGAACTGAGGGAACTGGGTGTTATAATTACCGGTGCAGAAGGTATGAATTTCCTCATAGGTACCTGGAGCCTGCTCACCGAACTGGTTGCAAGGGAAATCCAGCACCTCGAATCCCTGATCACGGTACTTTTCATAGATGTTTTCCAGTTCCGTATATTGAGGGGTAAAACCACACTTGGTAGCGGTGTTCACTACCAGAAGCACCTTCCCCTTGAAATCGTTCATGGAAACTTCCTCTTCATTAGCATCTAGAGCTGAATAGCTATAGAAATCCTTCTGTGCGTTTACATTCAAAGATGCGAAAGCAACCATGAGAAACATAAAAATCTTTTTCATCTGTTTGTTGTTTAAATGTATTTCAGGTGGCAAATATAGTGAAATTATAGGAAACCATTTTCTTTCAACCTAATTTTAAGGAAATTAAACATTCTCTCAGTTAGTTTTGCTAAATAGATGCAAAATAGATGCGGTGGTTTGGGGATGGATTCATTTTAATTGCCTATATTTGCATTTGTAAACAAGCCTAATACCGATATATGGATAAGACACTATTCGACCACGCCGCTTATTTGTTGGCCGTTCAAGAGGAAGACTCGCCCTATTGTGGGGCGGATTATGTTTTTGACTGGGAAGACAAGCATGTGTACGTCCCAGTACTGAAAGAAGAATTTTGGCATGAACCCCCTACGGGAGGTCAGCCCATCTACATCTTAGTAGACGAAGACGGTGATGCCGAATGGTATACCGATGAGCTGTTCAGCCTGACAGACAAGGCACAGACGGAACCCGCAGATTTTACGGAAGGAGAGACTCCTGAAACGAAGGCTCAGGAGGAAGAGGATGAAGACGATCCCTACGTGGTTTACCAGAGCTATCACAACGAGGAGAACAAGCAACTCTTTTTCTCTGCTGGAGGACGCGATGGGGAGTTCCCCGGAAAATTTACTCCAGCCCATGTGGAGGAGTTGAAAGACAATCAGATTTTTGTATTTGGCAGCCACAAGGACGGTATGCATGAAACGGGTATTGCCAACACGGCATTCACCAAGTTTGGTGCAGAATGGGGTGTGGAAGAAGGCCCTACCGGAAAATGTTATGCTATTCCTACTAGAGAAGGTCTGCTAAGTATGGCTGCAGCCGTGAAGCGATTCATTGATTATGCAGCAGAACATCCGGAAATGGAATTCCTGGTAGCACCCATCGGTTGTGGAACAGCCGGGCATAATCCGCTGATGATAGCTCCGATGTTTCAGGATGCTGTAGTACTTCCTAACGTCCGTCTCCCTAGAATTTTCTGGGAGTATTTCTGGATCGTGAACGATGCAGGACCGAAGGAGTTTGAGAAGAGTGAAGACTGGGAAAAGTGGGAGAAGTGATGCTTCAGGTGGAGAACGAAATTAACCTTTAAATAAAATACTTATGACCTACGGTATTATAGTACAAGTTCTAATTGCACTTTGCTGCTATTATGTGGCTAAGAATAATGGTCGCAACCAATGGTTGGCATTGATTTTAGGCCTCCTCTTCAGTCTGATTACACTTATTGTGTATGTAGTTATCGGAAAGAAGAAATGAATTTTAGAAAGGGGGGAGTCTTTAGGGGCTCCCTCTTCCTATATGGTAATGCACTATGTTTAAGATTAGCCATAGAATCATACGGGCTGGAGAAATTCTGGAAATCAACTGGGAGTGTGAAAATTGTGAGGTGCAGGAACTCGTCATTCAGACGGGGGCCAAGAAATCCGTTCTCCCTATAGAACCCTCCGGAACCAAGAAAATCAAGTTGTCTGCAGCTGGAGAGAAAACTATTATCAGTCTAAGGACAGTGAAGAATGGCAAGGAGAATGTCAGTTCCAAACGGGTGTGGGTGAGGAATGCCAAACAGCAGTATGATGAGTTTGAGTATGTGGATAATACCTTCTGGAGCCGCACGAAAGAATTCTTCCGTCAGCAGAAACTGAGGTGGGACATGTTTTCACCGGAGAAACAAAGGCTGTACATCACCTTACTGGTGCTGGCACTTTACCTGCTCCTTCAGCCTTATTATCCTTCCTTTTCTTTGCTGTTTCTTTATGGGCTTATCGTCTATCTTATTTATAGACTATATAAAATGTAAAAACAAAATATCATGAAAAAGATAGTATTCGTTATTTTCATGGTTTGTAGTTTATCTGTGCAAGCCAGTACGGTGAAGGAGGATTTGGCTGCCATCAAGGCGCTAGCTGAACGTGTTGTTCCGGAGCAAGCCGATAAATTCATCTTTAAGGTCGTCAAAAGTTCTAAGGACAGGTTCCGACTGGAGTCCAAGGGTCAGAAGATTCAAATCAGTGGAAATAACGCCAATTCCTTGGCAGTAGGATTGAACCATTACTTGAAGTACTACTGCCATGTGGAAGTAGGGTGGTTCTCCCACGATACATATACGATGCCTGCAGTGTTGCCGAAAGTATCGAAACCCGTCACAGTGGATGCCCGAGTGAAAGACCGTTTCTTCCTGAACTATTGTACTTTTGGTTATACCATGCCTTGGTGGCAGTGGGAAGAGTGGGAGCATTTCATAGACTGGATGGCGCTGAATGGGGTGAATCTGCCATTGGCCATCACAGGGCAGGAATCGATATGGTATCAGGTATGGACGGAATTGGGCTTGACGGATGAAGAGGTACGGAATTACTTCACGGGCCCTTCTCATCTCCCCTGGCATAGAATGCTGAATATAGATTATTGGCAGGGACCTCTTCCCAAGTCATGGCTCGATGGGCAGTTGAAACTTCAGCAGAAGATAACTGCCCGAGAACGGGAGTTGAACATGAAGCCTGTACTTCCAGCTTTTGCAGGACATGTTCCTTATGAACTGACTCGTATTTATCCGGATGCAAAAATTACGAAATTGGAGCCCTGGTCGGGCTATTCTGCTGATTATGCTTGTAGTTTCCTAGACCCGATGGATCCCTTGTTTGCTCAGGTGCAGCGGAAATTTCTGGAGACCGAAAGAGAATTGTATGGAACAGATCATATCTATGGGATAGACCTATTCAATGAACTCATGCCCCCTAGTTGGGAACCAGAATACTTAAGTCGGGTAAGCAGGCAGGTTTACGAGACGTTGGAGGCAGTAGACCCACAAGCCATCTGGCTTCAGATGACCTGGTTGTTTTATAATGAGCGTCAGTACTGGACCAACGACAAGGTAAAGCCCTATATTACCAGTTATCCATCAGCCCATTCTCTTCTACTAGATTATTACTGTGAGAGGATGGAGGTTTGGCAACGCACAGAGAAATACTATGGAGTGCCTTACATCTGGTGCTATCTGGGTAATTTTGGAGGGAATACCATGCTCATGGGAAATATAAGTGAGGTGAATAAAAGGATTGAAAATACGTTTGAGAATGGAGGAAAGAACTTCCAGGGCATTGGATCTACTTTGGAAGGTTTCGACTGTAATCCTTTTATGTATGAATATATTTTTGAGAAAGCTTGGAATTTCGATTTGCACAAAGACGTGACAGCATGGATGAATCGGTTGGCAGATCAGCGGTTGGGGCATAAAGACGAGAAAGAACGTGCAGCATGGCAACTGATGAAAGACAGTGTGTATACAGAAGTGGCACGACCAGGACATTGTTCTTTGATTAATATACGACCCACCTTTGGGAAGTACAAGACCTATTATGCCAATCCACGAATCCCTTACCAGAACAAGACCTTGTTGACCATCTTGGATGAGATGCTTCAGGCTGACGGTCGTTCACACAGTTATCTATTCGATATAACCAATGTAACTCGCCAGTTGCTCAGTAACTATTTCTTGGATGTATTCAGAAACTATGAAACAGCCTATACGAAAAGGGATAGAGAGACGATGACCCGGTTGGAAAAGGAAATGCTGGAAATCATTGACGATGTGGACCGGATGATTTCTACTCAGGAATACTTTCTGGTGGGAAAATGGATTAAAGATTCACGTTCTTGGGGAGCTAATGAAGAGGAATCAGACTATTTTGAAAGCAATGCCCGCAATCTTATCACGACCTGGAGCGACAAGGATATGCTTCTAAATGATTATGCCAGTAGGACTTGGGCCGGATTGACGAAAACGTTCTATGGGGTTCGTTGGAAAATGTTTTTCGATGCAGTCAATGCAGCTTTGGACAACGGAACTGAATTTGGAGAGAAAGAGTTCGAGGCCTACAAGAATGTAGTTACCACCTATGAAAAGGCATGGTGGGAGCAACGGTTAGGAAACTTTACAGATGTACCGGTAGGAGATAGTAAGGTTATAGCCAACGAACTATTCCAGAAATATAGAGACAGGATATAAGTCAGAAAAGAAAGGGGCAAATCGATTTGCCCCTTTCTTTTTATTCTTTCGTGACCGGTTTCCCTGCTGATTTCCAACTCATGTAACCTTTGCTAAGTTCCACCACTTTATATCCCTCCTCCGTGAGAATCTTTGCAGCTTTCTTGCTACGGTTTCCACCTCTGCAGTACAAGGCAATGGTTTTGTCCTTCGGTAGTTTCTGCAGGGCTATCTCCTTGAAATCGTCCTTGGTTACATCTATCAGGATGGTACCAGCGATGTGCCCTTCCTCATACTCGTCAGCACGACGCACGTCCAGTCGGACGACAGCCGTATCGGCAATGACCTTCTCGAATTCATCTACACCCAACGATTCAAAAGGGTAGTCGGTAGATTGTGCACATCCGAAGAGTGAACATAAAAAGCTAAAGACTGACATAAGAATAATTTTTTTCATTTTCAAAAAGTTAAATGTTACAAGCTGCCAAATAGTTCTTCATATTTCCAGCTTTTTCTATTTTTTTCCATTGTTTTCTTCCTAATGTATTTTCCATGAAATCCCAGAACGTGCGGATTTTATTCAGACGCTGGGGTTCAGTAGGAATAATCCGTTCATAGTGTTCCAGTAGTCGTGCGTGAAGCAATTTGATTCTTTGGATAACTTCTACGTCAGACAATTGTTTCCCGTTCTTATATTCCCAAGCCAAGGTAGGACGGGCCAGCAATCCTCTGCCAATCATGACACCTTCCAAATCAGCGAATTCCGCTTCAAGTGCTTGGATATCTTCTATGGTAAGGACATCTCCATTATAGATGACAGGATGCGTGCACTGCTCTTTGAATTCACGGAAGGCATTCTTATCTATGGTTCCTTTATACTGTTGTGAACCCACTCTGGGATGGAGAGTAATATGTGTAAGCGGAGCCTGGTTTAGAATGGGCAACACATTTTTCCAGTCGGTAGAGCTTTCATATCCGAGCCTCATTTTTACAGAGAATGTCAGTTCAGAATGGGTTTTCACCACATCCATCAGTTCCTCCACTTTCTCTGGGTAGGGCAAGATGCCACATCCTCTTCCATGTTTTGCCTGCAAAGGGAAAGGACACCCCATGTTGATATCAATGTGCTGATAGCCAAAACCGGATATAGTCTCCACCAATGTTCCTAACTCCTTTCCATCCTTGGCAATGGCTTGCGGCATGACCGGAACCCCCGTGTTAAATTCTGGACGAATGTCCCTTAAGTCTTTTGAACGCAGTTCTCCATGCTCCAGCCGGATGAAAGGGGTAAAATACATATCTACACCCCCTATAAGCTGGTGGTGAAGCCTTCTGTACACATCTTCTGTATAGCCCTGAAGCGGAGCGAAATAGATTTTTAGCATGCTATAGAATTTATTGCAAAGATAAGGATTATTTTTTATCTTTGCGGAAAAATGGAAATAAGATGGAAATAGCCTTATATATACTTGTGGGTTTGCTGGTAGGTAGCGGCCTGGCATTTCTGGCTCTCAGAGGGCAAGTTCTGAACCTGAAGAGGGAGAAAAAAGAGTTGGAACAACGAAAGGATGATGCAGAACGACAGATGTATGCCCTTCAGACGGATACCGAGGTACTGAAGAAAGAAAAGGAATATGCTGCTCTACAGGTGGAGCGGGTAGAGAACGCTTATAAAGAAAGGCTGGAGCAGAACATGCAATCTTATAGAGAGCAACTGGAGCAGCTGCAGCAGTCGAGCAAGGAGCAAAGGGAGCAGATGGAGGAAGTATTTGACAAGCAGTTGCAGCAGCAGATTCAACTGCTGAAAGAGCAGCTGAGTACCACCTCGGAGAAAATATTGAAAGAACGCTCGGCCCAGTTGTCCGATACCAATCAGCAGCAACTTTCTGCTATTCTCAATCCTCTGAATGAACACATCAAACAGATGAAGGAAGCCGTGGAGAAATCGGACAAAGAACATGCTGAAACCATGGTTCGACTGGATGAAACAATCAAGACTAGCATAGAGCAGAGCCGACAGGTAGGAGAAACAGCTGATAAGTTGACTTTGGCACTGACAGGAGAGAACAAGACCCAGGGAAACTTCGGTGAACTTCGCCTTCGTCAGCTTTTGGTAGGAATGGGATTGGAGCAAGGGATTCAGTTTGAAGAACAACGTGCAATGAAGGATGAAAAGGGAAATGTGATTCAAAACGAGGAAGACAGCAAGTCACTCATCCCTGACGTGATTCTTCATTTCCCGGAGAATAGGGATTTAATCATCGATTCCAAGATATCACTCACAGCCTTTGAGGAATATTACAATGCAGAGACCGAAAAACAGAAAGAAGTAGCCCTAAAGAAGCATATAAATTCCGTGAGAGCTCATGTGAATGAACTCTCTAAGAAAGATTATAGCAAGTACCTGCCTGAAGGACATTGGCATATGGATTTCGTCATAATGTACATGTTCAGCGACAATGCTCTTCAGCTTGCCCTTCATTCCGACCCTTCACTCTGGAAATGGGCCTATGAGAAGCATGTGGTCATAACAGGCAGCCAGAATCTGTTCCCTTTGCTTCGCGTTTTGGAGATGTCTTGGAACCAGGTGCGTCAGGTAGAGAACCTCCATGAAATAATGAAGACAGCCAATCAAATAATAGACAGGGTACAGATTTTTTCTGAACGGTTTGAAGCTGTGGAAGATGCATTGAAAAAGACACAAGATGCGGTAGATGGAGTGAAATCTATATGCTCTGCCAAAGGGCCAAGTATTATTGTAGCAGCCAATAATTTGCTTAAATATGGAGCTCAGGAGAACCCTAAAAGAAAGAGAACCCTACCAAAATCAGAGGATTAGCTAAATTTTTGAACAGATTATTTGGGTATTTATTAGAAATCCTCTATTTTTACAAAAATTTGCAATATACTAATACTATGGAAGATATCTATGAGCAGCAGATTCAAGAAGCTGCAGAAGAAGTATTTAAGTCGGTAGCTGATTCTGCATCTTCAGCAGACCTGGAACGGTTGAAAAATGCTTTTGAGTTTGCCAAGGAAGCTCATTCCAGCCAGAAGCGTAAATCAGGAGAGCCTTACATACTACATCCCATAGCTGTGGCTTCTATCGTGGCCCGTGAAATGAAGTTGGATGTCAATACGGTCATTGCGGCATTTCTTCATGATGTGGTTGAAGACACGGATTACACCTTGGAGGATATTCAAGAAAGATACGGTGATGATGTGGCATTTCTGGTAGACACGGTTACCAAGGTCAAGCAGGAGAAGTATCAGGAAACGGAGCAGGTGGACAACTACAAGAAACTGCTGGATTCCCTGGATTACGATATCCGTGCCTTGATGATTAAGATAGCCGATCGTCTTCACAATATGCGCACACTTTCCAGCATGAGTACCCGTAAGCAGATGAAGATAGCCGGTGAAACGGATTATTTCTATGCTCCACTGGCTAATAGGCTAGGGCTTTTTGACATCAAGACTGAACTGGAGAACTTGAGCTTCAAGTTCCGTTGTCCCTTTGAGTATCCAGATATAGCCAACGCTTTGGAACAGTACAAAGAAGAAAACGGCCCTCGTCTAAGTAATTTCATTGGTGAGATTATGGAGCTGCTTCGTTCTGAGGGAATCTATGCCAATGCAGAAGTCTATTATCGTGCTCCGTACAGCATCTATCGGAAGATGAAAGCAGCCGACTGCGACTTTAAGCATGTTCAGAACAAATATTATGTCCGCATTACATTCTCCAATCCGAAAGATGATTTGACAGACAAGCAGACCTGCTTGCTCATCTATTCTATGTTGACCGACCGATACAAGGAGAAACCTCAGTATTTTACGAATCAGATTGACTTTGCTCAGGAAAACACCTATCAGTGTATACGAGTGATGCTTTTATCAGAGGCTGGTATTTGGGAAGATGTGCAGATTAGTTCTCGCAGGATGGTAGAAAGTTCTAGGTTAGGATGCTTAGCTTCTCGTACAGAGAATAATGTAGCGACCTGGATTACCCGTTTCAAGAAGGTATTAAAGGATATTGCTTTTCAGAATGCAAATGAAAATTTCATAGAGAGTGTCAAGACATCGCTGTACTATGATAATATTTTGGTTTTCACTCCAAGAGGACTTTCCATTTCTCTCCCTAATGGAGCCACAGCCATAGATTTCGCTTTTGAGCAGGGAAATAAAATAGGCCTTCATGCCAAGTATGCCCGAATCAATGGGAAACTAAGTCCGATTAAGACTGTTCTTCGTCAGGGTGACTGTGTGGAGATTGGTGTGGATGTGAAAAACTCTCCAAAGCCTGATTGGATAGATCATTGTTGCACTTATAAAGCGAAAAATGCTTTAATGAAGCTAAAGCAGGAAGAGCAACGGAAAGGAGTGAGGCGTTGCCCTATCTGTCAGCCTCTTCCAGGAGGAGAGACCATTGGCTATAGAGATGAATATGGTATATTAAACATACATCGTAGGAATTGTCAGGAGGTTATCCGTTTGGCCACAAAGAATGGTGATGCTATAGAAGATGTGGATTTCCCAATTGATCCTGCAAGAAGTTATCCTGTAACCTTACATATCAAGGCCATAGATCGTTACCATTTGCTAATAGATTTGATAGATTACATCACGAACAATCTTCACCTTACCATTGATTCCTTATCAACTTCCACAGCCGATGATATCGTAGATTTAGAAATCAGGTTCTTTGTCACTTGTGTCAAAGATTTGCTATCCACGGAAGAAATGCTTTATAGCATAGAAGGAGTGGATGAAATCCGTCAGATCTTCTGAAATAAGAAATCCCGCTGAAATCAATCGTTCAGCGGGATTTCTTTTATAATGGGTAAAGACTTTATTTTTTCAAATTCTTCTTGTATTCCTTTACTGCTTTTTTAAGCAAGTTTTGGAATTCGGGTTCAGAACACAATCGAGCAAAGGTAATACTTCCAATCACCCGGCCTGCATCCACATCACTTTGATAGTGGAATCCTACGATTACACGACTTTGGCCAAGTTCATAGGCCACTTTCATGATTTCTTCCGTGTGTGCAGGATCAAGGACTGTAAGGATCATACCCACTAGCCAAGACGCATGTGTATGCCCTGAAGGATAGCTGGTGAAATCTGTGGGAGATTCATGGCTTGGAACTCCACTGGGTTCCTTATACTGCTGATAAGGCCGTACTCGTTTGAAATAAGCTTTGGCACTGGCACCTGCCTGCTGTTCCGTGCGATGCGCCCTAGAGAGCAGTCGATAAAGAATTGGGTGCGTTTCAGGAGTGAGGGTTCCTTCCATGGCAGGGCTGAAACGCTTCATGAAGTAACCCGCATAGATGCCCGCATCTTCCACTGCCAGTTTTCCCCGTTCCGTGTCACGGATAGATTTTCCCCACTGATATTGTGCCCAGTCATCGAAAAAGCGTGGGTCGGTTAGTGTAGGAGGGGCAGGTAAGACATTCTCAATGTGTGGAGCTTCTTCTTTGGTGAAGAAAGGGTCATAATTCTCTTTCGTCACATCTTTTTGTGCAAAGACTGCCAATGGCAGTAAAGTAGCAAGTAATAGTATCTTCTTCATAAATTGTAATTATTTTGCCATGATAGAAAGGGTTCCTTCTTTTAATCCCTCAGAGCTGCATGTGACGGTAATTTCACCACCTTCGTGAGTACTCTGAACTAGAACTTGTGCCAAGCCGTTAAAACTGGGGACAGTGTAGCTTTTGCAGTTCAAGTTGTTTGGATTTTGCTGTTCTTTATACGCAGGGTCACCATTGCCTACACCTAAGATACGTGCATTTCCACTTACCTTAATTTGAATGTTTTGGCAAGCAGTAGGGATGGTATTACCCTTTTTGTCTTGAAGTTTGATGGTTATGACAGCCACATCTTGATTGTCAGCTTTCAAGGTAGTCTTATGAGCCTCTAGTGCTATCTGAGTAGGTGTGTAGTTGGTGGTAAGGACTACTTCTTTCACTTTTTTCTTATTCTTGTATCCAATAGCTTTCACAGTTCCAGGTTTATAAATGGCTTTCCAGCTTAGATGTCCGTTCTTTGGCATGGTTTTCTTTCCCAGTTTCTTACCGTTGACGATAAGCTCTACCTCATCACAGTTGCTGTAAGCCCACACATCTACCTCTTCGCCCTCGTGTCCTTTCAAATTCCAGTGAGGAAGAATATGTAGAACGGTTTCATCTGTCCACCAAGATTTCAGATAATAAGCTTCATCTTTCTCAAAGCCGCAGTAGTCTAGAATACCGAATTCTGAATCTACAGCAGGGTATTTCAAAGGGTTCGGTTCTCCTTTGTAGTCAAAGCCTGTCCAGTAGAACAAACCGCTTAGCCAATCGCATTCCGCATAGAACTTCCAACCCCTTTCTATTTTGTTGAGGTAGGTAGTGTCGGTACGGTTGATAGAAGCCATGTGCCCAGCTTCCTCATCAGTATAATAAATTCCACGAGTTCCACAACCTGAAGTTTCTTCTGAACCATAAGCTATGCGCTGTGGGAAACGTTTATGTTCACCTTCCACATCGTTTTGGACAATGTAATTATAGCCAGCTACATCTACAGGACGGGTAATTCGGTCTCCACCAGAAGTGGCTACAGTAGCAGGACGTGTAGGATCCATGAGATGAACGAAGTCTGTCATAGTATGTGCAATTCTTTCTCCGTAATCATTTCTTTCCACACCCCATTCTTCATTGCCGATACTCCACAAGATGACAGATGGGTGGTTACGGTCCCTTTCAATCATATTCTGCAATTCATCCTTGTGGTATTGGTTGATTCCCACTAGTCTGTTCTCATCAATAACCAATATACCTTCTTTGTCACAAACATCTAACATGGCAGGAGACATAGGGTTGTGAGATGAACGATAAGCATTTACCCCCATGCTTTTAAGCCTCTCTATTCTGTATTCCATAACAGCTACAGGAATGGCAGCTCCTACACCTGCTTCATCCTGGTGCATGTTCACGCCTTTCAGTTTCAACTGCTTTCCATTCAGCAGAAGGCCTTTGTCTACCGTAAATTTTGCTTCACGGAAGCCGGTTTTGGTGTCATAGACATCGATAACCTTCCCGTTTTGTTTGATTTCAGTTCGAAGTGTATAGAGATAAGGGTCTTCCGTATTCCAGAGATGCACATTGTCTAGAATGCCGTCTTGTTTAGTGCATACAGTTTCCATGGCTTTAATGGAAATCTTAGAATCAGATAGTGAGAGCACTTTATTCCCTTCTGCGTCTAGTAAAGTTTGAGATACTTCACAACTGGCAGTGCCATGTGTGTTGTTCTCTACCTTTGTCTCTACAGTCAAATGAGCCTGGGTATAGTTGTTTTGTAGTGTACTATATACAAAAGTTCCAAATTCTTTCACATGTACAGGAGCGGTTCGAACGAACCATACATCTCTATAGATGCCAGCTCCTTCGTAGAACCAGCCTTCTTCTAAAGTGGCGTCAGCACGGACAGTGACTACATTCTTTCCTCCATAATCTAAGTAGTCCGTGAGGTCATAAACTTGTGTGGCATAGCCGCTAGGTTCGGTTCCCATGAAAAATCCATTAATCCACACAATGGCATTGCGGAAAATACCATCAAAGCGCAGGTAGTAATGGTAACCTTTGTCTTCAGGAGTAAGGGTGAATTCTTTCCTGTACCAACCCACACTTGTTTCAGAATATTTGAAACCTACGGTATGATACCCATGGCTATGGCTAGCTTCAGCAGCATAAGGGAGGAAAGTAGCCCAGTCGTGAGGCAGTTTTATTTCTTGCCAATCCGCATCATTGAATTTTAATGCATATGGACCCTCATTATGGATAGATGCAGCTTTTGTGAGGTAATTAAAGTATTCAGTACCGCTTCCAAAATCCTTGGAAGGGCTGGAGGCATTTCCAAAATGAAATTTCCATCCTTCATTAAACAACTTCACTTCACGTTGATTTTGTGCTGAAGCTGCTAGGAAGGCAACACAAAAAAGAAGTAGGGTAGTGATTTTCTTCATGGGTATTCAATTTATATTTCCTTGCAAAAATACAAAAAGAACTATTGACTTACAAAGTTTCCCTTTGATTATTTAAAGTATGGCATGAATGAGTTAAAATTGTACCATAAAGTAGAAATGAATGATGAAAGTAATACTATTTTGGCTTATTATTCAAATATTAGTATTATTATTTGGTAAAAATGATATTAGTTTATCTTTTTTTCTCTACTTTTGTAAATCAACGCAAAGATAAACAACTTTTATTATCAAAAAAACTTTGTTTTACATATCGACATGATTTGTTTATCATGAGTTAAAATAGTATTACTTTTTATGTGGTAATTTAGGCAATTTAGCAAAAATTTAACAGGTTTTGAGATAAAATCAAGCACTTTTCAGAAATCTAATACTTTTTTAACACATCATAGTGACATCTTGTCTTTTGCGATTAATAGCTTTTGAATTAGAGATATTTTACCTAATTTTGTCATGTTTAATGAAAATTCATGGACTATGAAAAAATCTTGTTTTGTTGTGGCTGCGTTTGTATCCTTATTTTCAATTTCTTGTAATTCTCCTAAGAATAATGAAACTCCGGAGAAGTCCTTTCGTACGGTAGAAACTGAAAAACTTCTTAATAACCTTATTAATATTCCTTCTCAAGGATATTTGTATGGTCACCATGATGACCCTGTTTATGGAGTGGGGTGGTCTTATGAACCAAATCGCTCCGATGTAAAGGATGTGTGTGGTGACTATCCGGGCCTGATGACATTTGATTTGGGTCATATCGAGTTGGGCGATAGTGTAAATCTGGATGGTGTGCCATTTGATTTAATTCGTAAAGAAACTGTCAATCAATATAAACGTGGAGGTGTTATCTCCTATAGCTGGCATCTGAATAACCCATTAACTGGTGGAGACTCTTGGGATGTTTCCGATTCTACAGTTGTAGCTAGTATTTTGAAAGGTGGAACTAATCATGAGAAATTTCTTACTTGGTTGGATAAGTTGTCTGCTTTTCTTAATTCTTTAGTTACCGAAGATGGTGTTAAGGTCCCTATTATTTTCCGACCTTGGCATGAGCATACTGGCAGTTGGTTCTGGTGGGGTGAGAAACTGTGTACAGTGGATCAATATAAAGCACTTTGGACCTTGACTACCGACTGTTTGAAAGCTAAAGGAGTGGATAATGTGCTATTTGCCTATTCTCCTGGTTCTGAAGCTAATGGTGTGAAAGAAAAGTATCTGGAACGTTATCCAGGTGATGATTTGGTAGATATTTTGGGCCTTGATATGTATTGTTATGGAGATCCAAAAGATCCTCTCACTTTGTCTAATTACAAGCAGGGTTTAAGCTTAAATCTTGGAATGGTTTGTGAAATAGCTTCAGAACATGGAAAAGTGGCTGCACTTACAGAAACAGGTTTTGAGAGCATTCCAGTAGCTGAATGGTGGACTAGTGCTTTTCAGGCTGTATGTGACAGCTTGCCAATTGCCTATGCACAAACTTGGAGAAATGCACATGATAAGCCAGGACACTTTTATGGCCCTTACCCTGGACATCCTTCATCAGAAGAGTTCATAAAATTCTATAATTCTCCAAAATCATTGTTTGTTAATGATCTGAAGAACCTCTATAAATAAAGTTTTTTAAACATACTTTCATTATGAATAAATTTAGTGAGAAAGTTCTGAAATTGTTGGCCGATCATGAAGCCTTTTTGAGTCGTCCCAATATCCCTTTAGAAGAAAACAATGGCATTTACACTCGTTATAAATATCCAATACTGACAGCTGCTCATACTCCTATTATTTGGCGCTATGACTTGGATGAAAAGACTAATCCTTATTTAATGGAACGCATTCAAATGAATGCAACATTAAATTCTGGTGCCATTAAGTGGAATGGAAGATACTTGTTGGTAGTCAGAGTGGAAGGTGCAGACCGTAAATCATTTTTTGCAGTTGCAGAGAGCCAGAATGGAATTGATAATTTCAGATTTTGGGATTATCCTATAACTATGCCTGATGATTTAATCCCTGCTACTAACATTTATGACATGCGTCTAACAGCTCATGAGGATGGCTGGGTTTATGGAATATTCTGTGCTGAGCGCCATGATAGCAATGCGCCAAAGGGTGATTTGTCTTCAGCTACAGCTACAGCTGCAATTTGTAGGACAAAGGATTTTATCCATTGGGATCGTTTACCAGACCTTAAATCCAAGAGCCAGCAGCGTAATGTAGTTTTGCATCCAGAATTTGTTAATGGCAAATACGCTTTGTATACCAGACCTCAAGACGGATTTATCGATGCTGGAAGTGGTGGCGGAATTGGCTGGGCTTTGGTGGATGACATTACTCATGCTGAGGTTAAAGAAGAAAAAATTATAGACCAACGTTTTTATCATACCATAAAAGAAGTAAAGAATGGTGAAGGCCCTCAGCCAATTAAGACATCTAAGGGGTGGTTACATTTAGCTCATGGAGTTCGTGCCTGTGCTGCTGGTTTACGTTATGTTCTTTATTTGTATATGACATCTCTAGAGGATCCAACGAAGCAGATTGCAACTCCTGGTGGTTATTTCATGGCACCAGAAGGAGAAGAGCGTATTGGCGATGTTAGCAATGTCCTGTTCTGTAATGGTTGGATTGCTGATGATGACGGTACTGTAAAGATTTATTATGCTTCTTCAGATACACGTATGTATGTGGCTGTTTCAACCATTGACAAACTGGTAGATTATTGCTTCAATACTCCAGTTGATGGTCTTACTACTACAGCATCCGTTGAAACATTGAAGAAATTAATTGATAAAAATAAGAAAGTCTTGAATTTTTAATAATTAGGTTACAGTGGGAACTGCTGAGTTAAAAAAAGAGGTCCAGAAGATATTGGAACAGAATATCCTTCCATTCTGGTTGGACAACATGATTGATCATGAGAATGGTGGCTTTTATGGGCGTATCACAGGAGAAGGCATTTTAGAGCCGAAAGCTAATAAAGGGGGTATACTGAATGGCCGTATCTTATGGACTTTCTCAGCAGCATATCGTGTACTTCACCATCCTGATTATTTGAAAGCCGCAAAAAGAGCTAAAGATTATGTTCTGAGTAAATTCTTTGATGAAGAATTTGGAGGGACATACTGGGAAGTGGACTTCAAAGGGAATCCTGTAGATACAAAGAAACAATTCTATGAACTGGGCTTTATGCTTTATGGGCTCAGTGAATTTTATAGAGCTACAGGAGATGAAGAAGCTCTAGAATATTCTATTCGCTTGTTTGATACGATAGAACGATATGCTTTTGATTCGTTGCACAATGGTTATATTGAAGCCTGCACCAGAGATTGGAATGCCATAGAAGATATGCGTCTTTCCGACAAGGACCAGAATTATCCTAAATCACAGAATACTCATTTACATATCATAGAACCTTATACTAATCTTTATCGGGTGTGGAAGGATAAGCGCCTTGAAAAAGCTTTACGTAATTTGATTGATATTTTTATCAATCATATATTAAATCCTGAAACGCATCATTTAGACCTTTTCTTTGAGAAAGATTGGACTAGGGGAGGTGGAACGCTTGAAAGTTATGGTCATGATATAGAGTGTTCGTGGTTGCTTCATGAAGCAGCCTTAGTTTTGGGGGATAAAGACGTTTTAGCTAAAGTTGAACCTGTAGTTAAGATGGTGGCAAAGGCCAGTGAAAAGGGATTACAGCCCGACCATAGTATGGTTCATGAAGCGAATTTGGATACGGGTTATGTGGATGCCGATAGACATTGGTGGGTGCAAGCTGAAGCTGTGGTTGGTTTCCTTAATATTTATCAGCATTTTTCAGATGAGAAATCTCTTGAAATAGCTTTAGATGTTTGGACATATATCAAAGAGCATTTGATAGACTACGAAAATGGAGAATGGTATTGGAGCTGTGATGCGAATGGCGTTATAAATCGGATAGATGATAAGGCCGGCTTTTGGAAATGCCCTTACCATAATTCACGTATGTGTCTAGAAATAATAGAAAGATTCTAATTTTTGAAAATATGAAGAAGTTCTCAGTGTTAATGGTGGCTCTTTTGGCTTTAAATTTACCATTACAAGCTAAAGTAGAATTGCCCGAGCAAATCAGTTCCCATATGGTGCTTCAACAGCAGACAAAAGCTAAACTTTGGGGATGGGCCAGAAATGGAGCTAAGATAGATGTAACTGTTTCATGGAATAAAGAGATATATACTGCAAAAGCTGATAAAGCCGGCCGTTGGGAAGTCTTTGTTGACACTCCAACGGCCAGTTTTGTACCTCAGCAGTTAACTATTTCTGATGGTGAGCCTATTGTTTTGGACGATGTCTTGATTGGTGAAGTCTGGCTAGCTAGTGGGCAGAGCAATATGGAAATGCCTTTGAGAGGCTTTTGGAATTGCCCTATAGAAGAATCAGCTCAAACGATAGCATTATCTGGTCAATACAAAGACAGAATCCGCTATCTTACAATTGAAAAGCAGCAATGTTTCACACCACAGGATAAAGCTAAAGGAACATGGAAAACCTGTATTCCAGAGAATGCTGTCAATTTCGGTGCTACAGCCTTTTATTTTGCTGAAAATCTGACACGTATATTAGATGTTCCTGTAGGAATAATTAATAATGCCTGGGGTGGAAGTAAGGTGGAAGGTTGGTTGCCAAAAGAGATTTTGAAGGAATATGGTGAGCCCTATACTGAAGAAGAGATATTGAAGGTAGAACAAGCTTATCATCGTCCTGAAGTTATGTACAACAGTGTACACAGTCCTATTGTTGGTTACACTATTAAAGGTTGTATCTGGTATCAAGGCGAAAGTAATGTAGGGTTGGACAAGACTTTTGTAGAGAGGATGTCAAGATTGATTCAGTTGTGGCGCCAAGAATGGAAGCAAGGTGACTTTCCTTTTTATATGGTAGAAATAGCACCTTATGAGTATGGATGGGATCCTCAGGGTGCCAGATTGCGTGAGGCCCAGCGTAAAGTTTGTAAAGTTGTCCCAAATGCTGATATAGTTTGTACATCGGATTTGGTTTATCCTGACGAGGTAAATCAGATTCATCCTAGACAGAAAGCAAAGGTAGGGCAGCGATTGAGTTATTTGGCTTTATCGGAAACCTATGGATTGAAAGGATTTCCTGCACATGGACCATCATTTAAGTCCATGGAGGTTAAAAATGGCAAAATTATTCTTCAGTTTAATCATGTAGACGATGGCTTCGACACATTAAACACAGTAAGTGGCTTTGAAGTATGTGGGGATGATCATAAGTTTGTGAAAGCACAGGCTAAATCTACAGGAAGAGAAATTGAGGTAATATGTGAAGAAGTAAAGAATCCGATAGCCGTACGTTATTGTTTTCATAATTTTGAAAGAGGAACAATAGGTGGGGCCAGTGGTCTTCCTTTGGTTCCTTTCCGTACAGATCAATTTGAATAAATTAACAGCAATACTATGAAGAGAATTGTCATTCTTTTATTTTCCTTTTTATATATAACAGCGCTTTTTGCTCAGTATAATTCCGATGAGGTTCGTGTATTAGTGACTCCTGACCATTCAAGTTGGGATTATAAGTGTGGGGAAAAAGCAGAGTTTACCATTCGGGTAATTAAATCGCAATGTTTGGTTCCCAATGTGACCATAGATTATGAAATGGGACCTCTTATGTATCCGGATGAGAAAAAGGAGGGCTTGATATTAAAAACAGGTGAACAGAAGCTGCATAAGGTAACGATGAAAGTTCCTGGTTTTTATCGTTTAAAGGTTACAGCAAAAGTAGATGGTAGGTCTTATTCGGGGCTTTGTACCATTTCTTTTGACAAGGATAGAATACAACCAGTTACTCAGTTGCCGTCCGATTTTATGGATTTTTGGAAGAATTCATTGGTCGAAGCTAGGAAGGTTCCTTTAGCTCCACAAATTGAGTTGCTACCTGAGAGATGCACATCTACAGTAAATGTCTATCATGTTTCATATCAGAACATTCGTCCAGGCAGTAGGACATATGGTATTCTTTGTGTTCCAAAGAAGCCGGGTAAATATCCAGCTTTATTCCGTGTGCCAGGAGCAGGAATACGACCTTATAATGGAGATATAGAAACTGCATCAAAAGGTGCCATAACTTTGGAAATTGGAATCCATGGAATCCCTGTTACTTTTTCACAAGATTACTATGACAAACTCTTTAATGGAGCTTTGAGTGGTTATTGGGAGATGAACATGGACAGCAAGGATGCCAATTATTATAAGCGTGTTTTTATAGGTGCTGTTCGTGGTGTGGATTTTATTTGTTCTCTTCCAGAGTATAATGGAAAAGCTTTAGGTGTTACAGGTAGCAGTCAGGGTGGAATGTTATCTTTGGTAACAACCGCTTTAGATGAAAGGGTTACTTTTATGGCTGCAATTCATCCAGCTATGTGTGATCATTCTGCGTCTTTGAAAAAGCAGGCATGTGGATGGCCTCATTATTTTTATCAAAAGGAAAACCCAGATCCTGTGAAGGTGGAAGTAAGCAGATATTATGATGGTGTGAACTTTGCTAGATTTATTAAGGTTCCTACCTGGTTCGCATGGGGATATAATGATGATGTAGTAGCACCTACAAGTATGTTTGCCATGTATAATACTCTTCAATGCAAGAAGGAATTTCATCCTTATCTGGAGTCAGGACATTGGTGGTATTGGGAAGAATATCAGGACTGGTCTAATTGGCTTTATCAGCAGATGGGAATAAAAGAATGACAATAAAAAAGGTTCTTCAATTTGAAGAACCTTTTTTATTTAATTTACTTGTTTTCTTTGAAATACTTAACTGCAGCTTTTACATTGTCAATAACTGCTTTAGAAGTAAATGTAGCTCCAGTGACTGCATCAATATTCCCGGTCTCTGCATCTTTAATCTTCATGCCAATATACTTTGTGATGAGTCCTTCATTAACCATCTTCATATATTTTGGACCTTCTTGATTTCTAGGAACTTCAATGTCTGTAATCTTATTACCTTCAATAGATACTACAAGTGGAGTAGTTCCTTTGTATCCCTTCGTGTTGCAGAGAGTTTCAGTGTTAATCTTATAAACTTTACCTTCTTTTGTCATTTGTGCATTTGCTGATACAGAGCAAAGAAATGCGCAGACTACCAAACCTAATAATTTTTTCATATCTTTAATTTATTTATCTGTTTTTCCTTTTACGACTGCAAAAATAGTAAAAAGATTAATTTACAAAATCGTTTTAATTTTTTTTAATTCTATTGATTCTCTTAAAGAATTATAATTGAATTTCAACTTTCACTTTTCCTGAAAGACTGGCAGGTATGAATGGACTTGAACTTTTACCGTTTATTTTGCAATTTACAACCCTGTTACCATGTCCTTTTACGGTAATGCTTAATTCCATATTACGGTACTTTATTCCTTTTAATTCTATTTTTTCTCCATTTTCCATGCCCATTGGGGACAATTGTATACCTGTCTCTTGGAAGTCCATTCCTAAAATATGATCAATGAAATTGCGGATGTATCCTGTAGCACACCAAGTCTGATGCTCTTTAGTATCCCATTCATGCCCACACTGATATCCACCTGAAGGAATTCCATCAATGGTGTATATTTCATAGAAGTCGTTCTTTCCATTAATAATGGCTAACTTTGCCAAATTACGCATTTCAAACCAAAAACGGTCGGTAACGCCGTTTCTAGCACAAGCATCAGCAAAGAACATGTTTACATGAGGCCATACCATGTCATTGTGTCTGCCAGGTTTTGCCGCTGAATTTCTAGGGAAACTAGGGTAGACTGCGGTTATACCATTCTGACTAATGTGAGCATTACTGAGTACGTCGGCAGCCTCTTCCTCGGTTAGCACACCAAACATGCAGGCGAATGCTATTCCCAAACCTTCCTGGTAATCATGAACATTACCTTTTTGGTCAATCAGGTAGACAAATTTATGCTGCTCTGGTCTATAGAAAACTTCCCGAATTCTTTTGCGAAGATTTTCTGCTTTCTTGGTATACTCCTCAACTCTGCTTTTCTCAAATTTTTGTGCCATTAAGGCTAGTATCTTATAGCACTCATAATAAAGGGCATTAGTGCTTAAGCATTTTATGCTGTAATAATTATGTGCCAGGACACCGCCTTGGTCTGCTTTTGACTTGTCATAAATAGGTTCGTCATAGGCTTCAATACCATCTTGATAAACTGCAGGCCCCATGAAAAGCTGGTAATAATTTTCAAAGCAGTAATCTTCCAGTTCCTTCATGGTACGTTTGCAACAAGGGTAAGCGTTTTCCAAGAAGACGAAATCTCCTGTAACTAGATAGTGTTTCCAAGCACCGATGACCCAGATAATCTTGTCCCAGTATTGATGTCCTACATGGTCTCTGTCTACTGTAACACTCCAAAGAGAATTCAATGCCACTTCAGGACGGAAAAGTGAGACTGCGTTCCAACAGTTAATGGCACAGTCGCGAGTCCATTCTCCTCCATATCCAGCACCAGCTTCTATTATATTATCATGGGTGTTATAGTCTACAGTCCAAACTGCCAAAGCAAATGCTTTATCCAATAGTTCATCGCCAGTGCTTATACTTTGGGCTTGTGAAGGGATAAAGAATCCAAGACAAGCCACAAAAGATAAAAATACTCGTTTCATTTTTTTATTTATTGTTTCTTCAATACGTTGTTTACCTTCCAAGCCTGTGCCTTTTTCTGTGTATAGGCACCAGAACCCCGGACATCTTCAATATTTGCAGCGAAATAAATCTTATAGTCACCAGCTGCAGTTTCCCATTGTGATGCAGCCTCATTGAAACTTGCCAAGGTGTATGCATCCACATTGAAAGTTAAAGTTTCACTCTGACCAGGCTGCAAGAGTTTGGTCTTTCCGAAACTCTTTAATTCACATGCAGGCTTATCTAAACCACCGTCAGGGGCTGTCACATAGAGTTGTACAACTTCCTTGCCAGCAACTTTACCGGTATTCTTCACTGTAATAGTGGCAGTAAATCCATCTTTAGTGGCTTTTACGGTAGGATTACTATACTGGAAAGAAGTATAGCTTAAACCATATCCGAATGGGTAGCTTAATTTTACGTTTTTCGTATGATAATATCGGTATCCTACATAGATTCCTTCATCGTAATTGATGTAATGAACATTCTTCCTTTCAGGCTTAGGAGTTACTGCATATTTACCCATAGCAGCAGGTCCGGTATAGTCATATGGGAAGTTGTCATAAGTATTGGTGTCAAAATAAGTGATTGGGATTGACATGGTTAGTTTTCCGCTAGGATTCTCTTTTCCGGAAAGGACATCCATGACAGCATTTCCACCCTCTTGACCAGGAAGCCAGCAGCAGACAATAGCATCTGCAAGACCCTTTAAAGGCTCTACTTCAGTAGCACCACTAATGTTTAGAATGACAATGACTTTCTTACCTGCTTTATGGAATGCTGTAGAAACCTTGCTCAGCATATTCTTTTCAATGCCGGTAAGTAAATAATCATCGAATGCATGACGGTCCAAGCCTTCTCCGTTACTTCTTCCCAAGGTAATCACTGCGAAATCATCCTGACTAGCACTTTCCTCGATTAGTTTGTCACTGATGCTGACTTCGGAAAGGCTAGTTCTACCTAAGTATGCATAAATAGGATTTTTGGCAATCAAGGCCTCTATAGATTTTGTTACTTGTTCAGTATAGAATTCAGAGAGTTTGTTGTTTACATTATATCCATAGCTTTTCAGACCGTCTAAGAGGTTTATAGTGTAAGCCTTATTGACGCTTCCTGAACCTGTTCCGCCTGCAATGAAGTCATAGGAAGAGATACCAAATAGTCCCACATTTTTACCATTTCCAGAAAGAGGGAGAGTGTTATCTTTATTCTCTAATAACACGATACATTCTGTAGCAGCCTGACGGGCTACTTTTGCATGTGCCTGCAGATCTGGTTTATCACTGTATTTGTAACCGTGGAATCTAGGACTCTTTACCACAATTCTTAAGATTCTTTCTACACTATTGTTCAAATCAGTTTCAGAAAGAGAACCATTCTTGATGGCTTCCAGTACTTCGTTGTATTGCTGGTCTGAACCAGGAGTCAACAAATCATTTCCTGCCCATATTTCTTTTTGAGTGTTCCGAAGTCCTGCATATGCCCAGTCACACATCACATAGCCCTCGTATCCCCATTCGTTACGGAGAATGTCTGTTAGAAGTTCACGACTCTCCATGCTCTGTTGACCATTAATGGCATTGTATGCAGTCATAACAGTCCATGGCTTAGACTCCTTAATAGAAATCTCAAATCCTTTCAAGTAAAGTTCTCGTAAAGCACGTTGTGACAGTCTAGAGTCATTATCTTTACGGTTTGTTTCCGCATTGTTTACAGCAAAGTGTTTGACGCTAGTACCCACACCTTGGCTTTGTACACCACGAACATAGGCTGCTGCAATCTTGCCTGATATATAAGGGTCTTCACTGTAGTATTCAAAGTTTCTACCGCAAAGAGGATCACGATGCAAGTTCTGACCTGGAGCCAAAAGCACATCTACACCATATTCTAAGACTTCGTTGCCGATAGACTTTCCTACATTCTCCACCAACTCAGTATTCCAACTGCTGGCTAGGGCCGTACCTATAGGAAACGCTGTACAGAAATAAGTCTGTTCAGTGCCCTCTCTTCTAGGACTGATACGAAGACCTGCAGGACCGTCGGCTAAAACAGAAGGAAGAATACCCAGACGCTCAATCATAGCTGTGGAAGCAGCCGAGCCAGGTACATATAGTGTACTATTACCATATCCAGTAAAAGCACTACTGGAGCAGCCGATGACCATCTTAGCCTTTTCTTCCAGTGTCATAGCTTTTACCACCTCTTTAATATTTTTCTCATTCAGTTTCAGCTGGGCATTTAAACTCGTCCCTGCGAAACAGAATAGACAAAGGGCAATCAAAGTCTTCTTCATATTATTTTATAATTAGGTTATTTTGCATGCAAAGATAATTAAAAATCCGAAGATGTTTGTTCGTTAACCATAAAATGTATAACTTTGGAGCCAAATCTATTCATACATGTCAAACAACATCAAGCGAATTGTCCTTACCGGAGGACCTTGTGCTGGTAAAACCACAGCTCTTGTACGTGTCATAGAGCACTTTTCAAACTTAGGATATAAAGTCTTTACGGTTCCAGAAGTACCCACTATGGTAACCCAGTCTGGTTGGAACTATCTTACTACTAATCATGATTTTTATTATGAAGGAGAGAAGATAATATTGGAACTTCAGTTGAAATTAGAAGACTCCTTCTATCGTTTGGCAGAAACCATTAAGGACCAGCCTTGTGTGATTATTTGTGACCGTGGTGCTTTTGATATTAGTGCCTATATCAGTCCTGAAATGTGGAAAGAACTGGTTGATGGTGTAGGTGAGACAATGGAAGGCTTAAAATCACGTTATGATGCAGTTCTTCACCTTGTCAGCGCAGCCGATGGTGCAGAACAGTATTATACGGTAGCAAATAATGCCCAGCGCTATGAACAGGCAGATGAGGCCGGTCTTCAGTTGGCTAGAGACCTGGACAAGAAGGTAATTGCTGCATGGAAGGGGCATAGGCATCTTCGTGTCATCAACAACGGTGAGGACTTCGAACGTAAGATGCAGCGTGTATTGAAAGAAATCAGTAAAGTTTTAGAGCTTCCTAATGCTATAGAAGAAGAACGTAAGTATCTGGTGGAACTTACCGGTGATGTGCAGAATGCTATTGAAAGCGATATCAGTCAGACCTATCTGGTGGCAGACCCTGGTTGTGAGGTTCGTGTGCGTCGTCGTAGTTGGAGCGATGGTACCGTAGTCAATGTCCATACCACTCGTAAACGTGTTTCAGATAACGAAGAAATTTATGTGGAGCGTCAGGTAGAGAATGCTTTATACGAATCTCTGCTTCAGCAGGCAGATCCTTATCGTCATACGATAACCAAACATCGTAAGAGCTTTATCTGGAAAGGTCAATTCTTCGAGTTGGATGCTTATGAAGGCAATCTGGATGGATTGATGATTCTAGAAACGAAAGGTATGGTGAAGCATGAAGAGATTAAATTCCCACCATTCATTCAAGTGATAAAAGATATTACAGGAAATACCAATTATTACAATTACAACTTAAGTCTGAAATAATTGGATCTATTTATTGAGAGTATATAAACGAATAAACCTTTAAATTTCAAGCATATTAAATTAATTAGTAATTAAAAACAGAAAGTAAAGAAACATTTTTTTTGATGAAGAACTCAAGTTGGGTTAGTGCTATTTCTATTGCATTTCTAACCGTTTCTTGTTCATCCACAATGACTGAAGAGTTCGACACTATAGAAGTTGAAACTCAAAAGAAAGATTTAACCTTTTCAGTCCAGAGCGAAGATTTTCAGATCGATCAAAGCTCTCTTACTCGCGCAGCAGCATCTGATGTGCTTAAAACTCTAGATCTGGCTCTTTATACCATTAATTCTGATGGCACTTATTCTAAGTATGCCGAAGTCCAATCCTCATCTTCTGATGATAATTTTGGAGTCATCTCCGTACCTGATGTAGCTTATGGTACCTATAAGGTAGTAGCTATGGGAAATGCCACAAGCTCCTATGGTGGGCATGCAACTCTTTCTGACCCTCTGTCTATTACTTACGAGGAGGAGAAAGTTCCTATGGTTTATTACACTTTCCAAGAAGTTACCGTATCTTCAACTACCGGTACTGTAGCTCTTGAGTTAAAACCGGCAGTAGCATCCTTCAAGATGTACATGCAAGGAACTATTCCAGAAAATGTGAGCAAACTAAGATTCGATGTCACCCAATGCTCCAATTCATTTGATGCAACCACAGGATTGGCTTCTGCTGGCAAAATCAAGGATTATGCCCTCTCCTTGGATTTTACATCAAGTATGGTAGGAAAAAAGAATATGAATGCTCGTTTGAATGTTTTTCTACCTGTAGAGGACTATTCTACCAATTCTCCTGTCACAATCAAGGCTACTGCCTTTGATTCAAATGGAGAAGAAGTTGTATCCTACGATTTTGCATCGGTTCCTCTTCGTATAGGTTATGTCACTACCTATACTGGAAATTTCTTCCAGAATGATGAGCAGGACTATTCCATTACCGTAGACAACAATTGGGGTAATTTGACAGGAACCTATTAAAAACCTTCTGGAGAAGGGTAGGTATGCAAGCTTGAAAGCCCTTCTCTTTAAAATAACAAACAACATGGAAGCAATCTATAAAAGCAGCTTAAAGCTGTTCAGCTTGTCTATGCTCCTTTTGGCAGGAAGCTGTACTACCGTAGATTTTGATGAGGTGGCAGAAAGTGCTCAAAAGAGTAGTTTAAAGGTGATGACAAGGAGTTCCAACGCAGAAGAGCTGAATTACCCTGTAATCATCTATGCTTTTAATGAAACTGGAAAGTTGGAAACGAAACAGACTTTGTCTTCTTCGGGAGAGAGTCTTTCACTGGCTTTGAATGAAGGATTATATCACTTGGTGGCTTTGTCCGATTTTTCAGACTATTCCATTCCACAAAATATAAGTTATGAAAGTTTCATATCCATGCCCGATGCAAAATATAGTTCCTCTGCATTGCGGATGGGGGCAGCTGATGTGAATTTGAAATCTGGAAGTCAGACATCGAATATCAGTCTTTCCTATGCAGTTAGTTCTGTCTGTCTTTCCCTTTCCGATGTTCCATCCGATGTGAAGTCGGTTGCAGTTACTCTTTCAAACCTAAACACCAAGAAGTCTTTTAGAGGAACGGAAAGCGGCTCTGAAACTATTACTGTGAATTGTAAGAAGGAAAACGGGAACTGGACTACAGGAAATTTCTATGTATTTGGAAATGGTTCCAACAGTTTGGTTATCAGTATCTCCTTAACATCTTCCGATGGAACCGAAACATATGGATACACCTATAATGCGTCATTAAAACCAGGTGTGCCGTATCAGTTCATCGGTTCCTACACAGAAGGGTTATCTGTTAATGGTAGTATTGATTTTGGAGATTGGGAAGATGCTGTAGTGGCAGAATTCAACTTTGGCCCTGGTTCTTCTTCTAAAAAATCTGCGAAGACAGAGCATGTTTCTGTTACTTCCATCCCTGAAGCTAATACTTTGTGGAAAGGTCATGTAGTGGCAGGGGTGCAAAACCAAACGGATACTGAAGCCGATTTAATCTTATTAAGTTTGAATGAGTGGACTGATATGACCTCTGCTAATCATGCCACAAATCCAGATGCTGCCCAGGCTCTGGCAGATTCTTATGTGGAAGCTGATATGGAAAACTGGAACATTCCTACAAGGGAGCAGGCTGCGTACTTAAAGGGGTTATATTATAATGAAGGCCTTTCTTCTTTAAATACTACCATAGAGTCAGCTGGTGGAGTGGCATTGTCTGTAGAGGATGAAAAGGGTGCCAATGTACGTTATCTTTGTGAAAATGCCACATATACTTTTGTTTTCAAGAATAATTCTAGTATAACAAAAGCGGGTGCTACAGTGTCAACCTATCGTTTACGTTTAGTAAAGGTGGTGCATGTATCAACTGAGTAAAAAAGAGTGTGCTGTTACTTGCAGCACACTCTTTTTTTAGAATAGTTTTTCATTGTTTATCCTAAACAGGTTGTAGCTTCCCAGTAGAATTTTATTTAACCTAAGTTGCGGATAATTCGGGTGGTCTTTTATGAAATTCTTCACTTCATTATAGGCTTCTTTAGACCGATGGTTGCTTAATAAAGAGCTACACCAGTTGCCTGGGAAGAAAATATCTCCTGTTTTTTGCACTTCACCTAAGACTTCTAAGGCAGGATAGATGTATTTTACACTATATTTTTCCCGTAAAGGATGGTTTAATAAGCTCAGCACCTGTCTGGTCCAAGGCTCTATACGTCTTGTTTCAGGGTGGGAAACCAGACTATGGAAAAGGCTGTCCAAGGCTGTGGTGTCGGCTACTGCAGCACGGCTGATAAAGTCGAATTGCCTTAAACGGTCTGGGTCTTGAATCCTTTGTCTTTGGGAACTGAGAATTTCTTTACTCTTTTCTGGCTTTCTGATGGCTAGTTCATAACTCATAGACATATAATCAGTTACACCTAGCAGCTCGTTGCTTTGGTTTTCCCACAGACTATAAAGATGGTCTACTACCGTATCTGAAATGGCATACTTATAAAGCAGACGAATCAGTTGCACCCTAGCTGAGTAAAGCGGATGTGTACCCGACAGTTTCCACAGTTCGTTTTCCAGTTCTGCTCTTTCTGTTTTTTGCAGATTCAGGAGTGGCTCCTGGAGGTACCCGATAAGAGTGGAGGCAGTTAGAGCATTCTTTTCCGTAACAAGTGTGTTACGTAAATTATGTATCCATTTCTCATTGCTGATTCTATTTTCCAGATAGTTTTGATGTAAGAGAGCCAAATATGCATATTTGCTAGTTTCATTACTTTCTTCCATCCATTGTTTCAGTAAACCGTCCAGTTGTGCACGATTCATGGTGATGAAACCATATCCTCTTCCATCCGAGTTAGGGAATATTTGGGCATACTCGTATTCTTTGGGGAGAGGGATGCTCCATTCATTTTCGGTGCTGTTCAGATGCACAGTTACTGTGGTGTCAGCATGAGTAGCTTTCAGTCGAACTTGGAAGGATTGAGGCCAGTTGACACCTCTGTTGTAGGGGTCGTCTTGAGTCACTTCCAGTTCTCCTCTATTCAGTGCTATTTGAATTTGAGGCATACCTTTTTGGTTGACCCATGCTTCACTGAATGTTTCCAAGTCTTCTTCGGATTCTGCATTTAGGATTTGGATTAGATCATTCCAGGTGGCATTACCGTATTTATACGTATTCATGTATTTCTGAATCCCTCGTCTGAAAGCTTCTTTACCCATGAGTTCCACCAGTTTTTTCATCATGACTGGGGCCTTATTGTAGATAATCTGGTTATAGATTAATCCGGCATTCTTCATGTTGTCCAAATCCTGTCTGATAGCCGTTCCACCTAGAGTCTGATCTTCACTGAGGGCTGCAGCAGTATACGTTTTCATCCAGTTCAAATCATGGTTGATTTGTGGAAAGAGAGGGGCTGTGATGGCAGCTGCGAAATAGTTGGCAAACACCTCTTTTGTCCACACATCATCAAACCAATCCATAGTCACACAATCTCCAAACCACATGTGTGAGGTTTCATGAGCTATCAGTTGTGCACGGGAAAGTTCCTCATCCGGGGTGGGGTGCTCATTCAGGAAAAGTCTGGTGTCATTGTAGAAGGTAGCACCAGTATGTTCCATACCTCCAAACTGGAATCCAGGAAGCACCACAAAATCATATTTTGCAAACGGATAAGGCATTCCGGTGAAGTCTTCCTGCCATTTCAGAGAATAGAGAACTTGCTGGAAAATAGTGGGCAGTTGTGCTATTCTTTTCGGATCGGTTTCCCTGCAGTAAGCTCCTATCGTCCTTCCATCTTCGGTATAGGTATAGTGGGAGAATTTACCTGCTGCAAAGGCAAAGAGGTAGGTGCTTAGTGGCTCAGTCTGAGCAAAATGCATGACTTTGCGGTTCTCCAAGGTGTCAATATCCTGACAATAGGTATTGGTTACTGCTTCCCATTCCACAGGAATCTCCAGGATAAGGGTAAACAATGCCTTCAAGTTGGGTTGTTCCATACACGGAAATGCAGTTCTGGCACGGTCTGGGACAAAGAGGGTATACATATATTCCTCATTTCTGTTGAGGCTTTGGTTCCCAGCTATAAAATCGATAACGATTTGATTCTGACCTTGCTGCAGATGTTCCTCGGGGAGGATGATGTGCTCCTTTTCTATTTTGCAGTCTACTTCCTTCCCGTTGATTTGTACAGTTTTAATCTTTTGGGGATCTTCCCGAAAATCCAGTACCACTTCTTGTGCTTCCTTTAATTGAAAGCAGATGGTGTCTAGCCCTTGAATATCCTGTTCCTTATAAGCTGGAATCTTAAATCTCAAGTTGTATTTCAAATCCTGAATGGTAGCTTTCCTATGCCGAGCCAGTTCAAGGGAAACTCCTTCGTCATAGAAACCGCTATCTTCTGTGGTTTTGCTGCAGGAGCAGAGGAATAATACCACGACTCCTAAAATGATGTTTTGTAGTTTCATAGTTACGCAAAATTACGATAATAAATTGAAAACCGCAATAGTTAGATGGATTTTACTTCTCCTGAGGAAGAAGAAATTCCACCTGTTTTCATCTTTTGCAATCCGGTTGCATAAACTTTGCCTTACCTTTGTGCTGTAATTTAAGAATCGTATAGAATATGGCACATCATCATAGTCATGAGCATCATGAGCATCATGAACATCATCATGAGCATGAAGAAGAGAGTTTGAAAGAAAAGATTATCCTTATAGCAGTAACCATTGTTTTACTGATAGGTGCTGTCCTTATAGAGAAGAATTTTAATCTGCCCACTTGGCAGTTGCTTCTCATATATCTGGTTCCTTATCTGCTAGTGGGGCATGACACCCTGAAAGAAGCAGCAGAAGGAGTGCTTCATGGTGATGCCTTCAATGAAGATTTCCTCATGTCCATTGCTACGATAGGAGCACTGGGAATTGGCTTCTTTGAAGGTGCTGAGAATCAGTTCCCTGAAGCTGTTTTTGTGATGCTTTTCTTTCAGGTGGGAGAACTGTTTGAAAGCTATGCAGAAGGAAAGAGTAAGGACAGTATTTCTCACTTGATGGATATCCGTCCTGATGTAGCTAATATAGAAAGAAACGGAAGTGTTCTCACCGTTTCACCCGATGAGGTGGAAGTGGGTGAGCATATCCTGATTAAACCCGGAGAGAAAGTGCCTTTGGATGGTGTGGTAGTGGAAGGAAGCACTTCCTTGAACACGGTAGCTCTGACAGGTGAGAGTATCCCTCGTGATGTTACTGTGGAAGATGAGGTGATTTCTGGGTGTATCAACTTATCGGGTGTGATTAAGGTTCGTACCACTCGGAGTTTCGGGGAAAGCACCGTTTCCAAGATTATCGACTTGATGCAAAATGCCAGTGAGCATAAATCTCAGAGTGAGCATTTCATTTCCAAGTTTGCTAGAATCTATACTCCTGTGGTGGTGTTTGCAGCTATAGCTGTGGCTCTTCTTCCACCTTTATTCTCAGGAGATTTCTCTGGTAATTTCAGCACCTGGTTCTACAGGGCACTCATGTTCCTTATCTGCTCTTGTCCTTGTGCTTTGGTTATCAGTGTTCCATTGGCTTTCTTCGGAGGCTTGGGTGGAGCGTCCCGAAAGGGTATCTTGGTGAAAGGTTCCAATTACCTGGAACAACTCACGAAACTGGATACCGTAGTCTTCGACAAGACAGGAACACTTACTCACGGACAGTTTGCAGTTGTAGCTGTTCATCCGGATAAGTTCAGTGAACATCACCTGCTTCATCTGGCAGCTCATGTGGAGCATTTCTCTACTCATCCCATAGCAGCTGCCCTGCGTGATGCCTTTCCTGAGGAAGCTACCGATGGTTGTGTAGTAACCGATGTGGAAGAGCTTGCAGGACAGGGAATCCGTGCCAAAGTGGGAACTGATGTGGTTTGTGTGGGAAATCAGAAGATGATGGAAAGCATCGGTGCGGGATGGAAGAACTGTGAACATGTGGGAACGATCATCCATGTAGCTATCAATGGTGTCTATGCAGGGCATATTGTCATCAGTGACAAGGTGAAAGAGGATAGTGCTGAGGCTATAGAAGAACTGCACCAGCTGGGTGTGAGGAAGACAGTTATGCTCACGGGTGACCGAAAAGAAGTGGGAGAGTCCGTAGCCCAGGAATTAGGGTTGAGCACTTATTATGCAGAGCTTCTCCCAGCCGATAAGGTGGAACATGTGGAACAGTTCCTACAGGAAAAGCCATCGGATAAATGTCTGGCATTTGTGGGAGATGGCATCAATGATGCTCCAGTACTGGCTCGTGCTGATTTGGGAATAGCTATGGGAGGCTTGGGCAGTGATGCTGCCATAGAAGCTGCAGATGTGGTGCTTATGGACGATAAACCATCCAAGATTGCCACTGCAATACGTATAGCTAAAAAGACGTTGAACATTGCTCGTGCCAATGTCTGGTTTGCCATTGGTGTGAAGGTTTTAGTACTGATTCTTGCCACTCTGGGACTGGCCAATATGTGGATGGCAGTCTTTGCAGATGTGGGTGTTACGGTGCTGGCAGTCTTGAATTCCATGCGGACTTTGCGTGTAGAGGAATAGAATTTGAGCTACCCTATAGTGCATATTCTGAAATTTATAGTAACTTTGCATCATTAATTCAGTAATGTATGTCGAAGAAACTATATATCTACATTTTATGTCTGCTTAGCACGCTGGTGATTTCCTGTTCTGGAGGAGGGGATGATATCGATCCTACACCTTCTCCTACTCCTACACCAACTCCTGTTCCCACCTCGGAAGGAGTGTTCATTCTGAACGAGGGAAATCTGAATGCAGGAAATTCTTCTTTGTCCTATTATACCCCGGCAGATAAGTCGGTGAAGAACGGTATATTCTCCTCCACTAACAGTAGAAAACTGGGAGATACTGCTCAAAGTATGGTGCTTTACAAGGGTACCTTGTGGATAGCTGTGGAGAACAGTGGCATCATCTGGGCCATTGATGCGGAGACCTATAAGGTGAAAGGGCAGATAGAAGCCAATGGGGATGGAAACGTGATGGATAACCCCAGGTATATTCATTTCTTGAGTGATACGAAGGCGTATGTAACCGACCTCTATTCACCTTATATCACCATTATCAACCCCTCTACTTTCCAGAAAACGGGAAATATCCCTACAGGCCAGGCTGCCATGTACGGCTATGCTTCCACAGAGCAAATGGTGCAGTATGGGAAATATGTCTTCACGAATTGCTGGAGTTACAGCAATAAAATCCTGGTGATAGATACTACGGAAGATAAAGTGGTGAAGGAAATAGAACTTTCCACCTGGCAGCCAAAGTCGATGGTGCTGGATGCCAACGGAAAGATATGGGTCATCACCGACGGTGGTTATACCTACGGAGAATATCGTTTTAGCGACAATGTGCCTCATCTTTATAAGATTAACGCATCAAACTTTGAGATAGAATCCGACCAGATTCTGGATACCGATGAAGCCAATGTCCAGTTGGCTCTAAATGGAAATAAGACCACACTCTACATCTTGAATAATGATATTTTCCGCATGAGCATCAATGAGTCTCAGGTGCCGGTTTTTCCGTTTATTAGTGCCCCTGTGGATAGTAACGGAAAGCGTCATTTTCTCTACGGATTATCTGTTAACCCTAAGAATGATGAAATTTATGTGGCAGATGCCATAGATTACAGTCAGAGTGGGGTGTGCTACCGTTATACATCCGATGGTGAGTTGCTGGATAAGTTCAGGGTGGGTATTAATCCTAATATGTTTGTATTCCAATGAAAAAGTTGCTGCTTTTACTCCTAGGTGCTGTGGTTCTTTTCTCCTGCAAGGAGGATAAGGAAGAAGAAATGGGTGGCCTTCCACCGGTAATCCATTTGGAGGAAAACCGTTATTATGTGGAAGTGGGTGCCAGCCAGTTGATTTCTCCCACCTATGAGAATACCGACAATAGTACCTTGTACGTGTGGACCAGGGACGGAAAGCAAGTGGGGCATGAGCCTACATACACCTTTAAGGTTTCCACAGCAGGTACTTATTACTTGAAAGTGACGGCTTCCAACCGCTTTGGCTCTGCCTCAGCAGACATAAAGATGGAGGTGATGGAAGCAGAGAGAGACCCTGAGGAGGGTGCTTATATTCCGGAATCTACCACCGATTTCTCCTGGGAGTTCCCCACAACAGAGATTAACCTAGCCGAGGGAAGAACCTATAAGGTGAAGGCTTACTTCATAAGGAATGATAATGAAGCCACTTACACCTGGACACTGAATGGAGCTACGGTGAGCCCGGCTGCCACAAGAGCTGAAAAACCAGTGGAATATGTGCTTTCCGGATTGTCTAGAGGCGATTATGAGCTGGCTCTCACCATGCAGAATGAAACCGAATCGCATACCCAGGTTTTCCAAGTTCACGTCTGTCCTCCAGAAGGCACCTATAAGCGAGGAACATCAGCCTCCAGTCAGGCTATGGTAAACAAGATTTATGAGTATATGCCAGCCCCTGGACATCAGGTAAATGGATACCGGATAGTGGGTGATTTCGGCCCCGACGGAATGACTATGAAGCAAGCATGCGACAGTGTCTATGCTCATTTCCAACGTCAGTGGATGGTTTCTCTGGGTGCGCAAGGGGGCTACCTCATAGCAGGTTTCGACCATAGTGTGGAGAATTCCGGTGGGGACTACGACCTTTGCATCAAGGGAAATCCATACAGTTACCAGAATGAGCCGGGAATCATCTGGGTAAGTCAGGATGAGAACGGTGATGGACTTCCTAATGATACTTGGTTTGAACTGGCTGGTTCTGAGTATAATACGGACAATGAGATACTGGAATATGCCGTGACCTATTATAAACCGATAGAAGAAAAGAGACCTATCTACTGGGTGGATAATCAGGGAAATCATGGAGTGGTTCCTCACATGGATTATTGGAACCCGCATCCTTCTTATTGGCAAGATTGGGTAGAAGGGAAGCAGAAAACCTACTTCGGCTCCTACCTGAAGAATTATGTCACCTATTCTGGTGGGGTGAGCGATGAACCTGCATTTGAATGGGGCTATGCCGACCAGTCGGGAACCGACTACTTTAATGGGAAGATTGGCAATAGTGGTTACTATAAAATCTCTAATGCCAAGACTTGGGATGGTAAGGATGCCAGCCTTCAGTACATCGACTTTGTGAAGGTGCAGACTGCCCAGGCTGCTTATACGAATAATTTAGGAGAAGTGTCGACCGAGGTCTATTATATTTCGGATTTTCACTTGGAAAAATAAAGCTAGTTAACGGGAGAAAATGAACTCTCTAACTGGAGAAAAATTTCTCTCCAACTGGAGAATAAAATTCTCCCTTTTAGAACGATGAAAAAAGGTATTTGGATAGGGTGTGTTTTTTTTCTTTGCATTTCTGCGAATGCACAGAAGGTGGACAAGGATCTTCGCTTGCAAGAAGTGGAGGTCACAGCTAAACGTCCTCTGAAAAATACGGGTATAGAGAAGACCCAACTGGACACGTTGGTGCTTCATGATAACATCGCTCTTTCCATGGCCGATATCCTGCAGCAGAACTCTACCTTGTTCATCAAAAGCTATGGTAGGGCTACGGAATCTACAGCCGAGTTCCGGGGCACATCACCCAGTCATACCCAAGTGACTTGGAACGGTATGAAGATTAACTCTCCCATGATAGGTACGGTGGATTTCAGTACCATTCCTGCTTACTTCATCGATGAGGCTAATCTTTATCACGGAGCATCCAGCATCACGCTGAGTGGAGGAGGTTTAGGAGGTGCTGTGGAACTGAACAGCAAGCCAGCTCTGGACGATGGGTTTAACATTCAGGCTATCTTCGGATTAGGCTCTTTCGGAACCCGTGACCAGTTCTATCACGTTACCTATAGGAATAGTCGGTGGAATCTCTCAACTCGTGTGGTAAACTCTCAAGCAGATAATGACTACAAGTACACCAATTACGACAAAATGGTGGATGTCCGTGATGATGCAGGGAACATCATCCGTTCCTATCATCCGGTAGAGAGGAATAAAAGTGGGTACTTCCATGACACGCATATCATGCAGGATGCTTACTATTCCCTGAACAATGGGCACAAGATAGGAGGCTCCATCTGGTACACTCAAACCCGTAGAGGGCTGCCTTTCCTAAGTGTGGATTATAGAGACGATACGGATTTTACCAATGAACAGAATCATCATACCTTGCGAGGTGTGCTGAACTGGGATTGGAATAATGAACTCTGGAAAGTGGGTGCAAAAGGGGGCTATACCTACAATGATGTGGCTTACGACTATTTTACTACCCGCAATGGTGAGAAGAACGATATTACCAGCTCTCAAAGCTATACCAATACGCTTTTTGGGAAAGTAAATGCAGAGTTCATTCCCAGTGCACAGTGGGTCTTCAGTGCCGACCTCACTACCTACTATCATCATGTGAAGAGTGCGGATAGAAGTCCGTTCCACATTGGAGACAATTTCAACATCGGACGTCCGGAATACACCGGAAGCGTTTCTGCACGCTGGAGACCCTATGAACCTTTGTCGTTTGCAGCAGTCCTCCGAGAGGAAATCTACAAGGATGATGTGGTTCCATTGATACCTGCATTCTTCGCAGAATATGTGGTGTATAAACCTTTGAACCTGGTTCTGAAAACCAGCATTGCCCGAAATTACCGGTATCCTACTTTGGACGACCTCTATTTCCAACCTGGTGGTAATCCCGACTTAGGTCCCGAAAAGGGATTTACCTATGACTTCGGTATGGAGTTCAATTACATTCGTTCTTTCGGAAATATAAAAGGAAATGTGTCTTTCTTTGATTCCCACATCAAGGACTGGATTTTGTGGACACCGAATACCCGTGGATACTGGGTTCCAAGCAATGTGAAAGAGGTACATAATTACGGAATAGAGGCCACCATGAGTTCCCTTTATAAAATTAACCAGGACTGGAAGGCAGAACTGATGGGTAATTTCTCTTGGACTCCATCTAAGAACATGGGAGAGCCTATGAATTCCAATGACGAGAGTTACGGTAAGCAGCTCTGTTACGTGCCCGTATATTCTGTTGGCATCAATGCGCGCATCCGTTTTAAGTCATGGCTCTTGAACTGCAAATGGAACTACTATAGTGAGCGTTTCACCACTACCAGTAATGAGGTGAATTACATTACTGGTAAGCTGGAACCTTATTATATGACGGATATCAGCTTGGAGAAATCATTCAAGACAAAATACTTCCATTCCAGCATCAAACTGCAGGTAAACAATCTATTCGACAGGGAGTACGTCACCGTACTTTCCCGTCCCATGCCCGGTCGTAATTTTGAAGTCTTTATTGAGCTGAAGCCTTTGCTGAAGAAGAGACATTAATGATAATTCTCAGAATCTCAGGGATGATAAAGACTAAAGAGGTAGCACCGATTATCATCAACCATTGCTGAAGACTCAAAGGATGCACGGTAAACATCTCCCCACCAAAGCTGACAATGAAAATCTGTCCTAGTATAATGATGGCAGTGATTAACCAGAATCCTTTACTGAAAGATTTCTTCAGTTTATGGTGCATGATATCCAGAACAAGTGAACTGTCGGTATGGAAATAACGTACATTGAACAAGTTCCAGAATTGCAGCATGACAAACCATGTAAAGAATTTGCTATGTTCTTCCAGGGAGAATTGAGCATAGTGCGTCCACATATAGAGCAGGAATGCCGTGAAAAGCATACCTCCTAAAAATATATATTTCAGCATACTTCTATCTATAATGTGGCTGTTTACCTTTCGTGGAGCTCTATCTAGCTGCTTGGGGTCAGCAGGAAGAGAACTCAATGCCATAGCAGCAAATGTATCCATAATCAAGTTTACCCAAAGCATTTGTGTTACGGTCAGTGGTGACTCTTTTCCCCAGAAAGCTCCCACCAGTACAATGATGCATGCACATAGGTTGATCGTCATCTGGAACACAATGAATCGCTTGATGTTCTGGTACAATGAACGTCCGAACATAATGGCTTTATTGATGCTGGAGAAGGAATTGTCAAGGATAGTTATGTCACTAGCTTCCTTAGCTCTTGCCGTTCCACTGCCCATGGAAAGTCCGATTTGTGCTTTACTTAATGCTGGTGCATCGTTTGTTCCGTCACCCGTGACAGCTACTACTTCACCTGTTTGTTGCAGTAAGGTCACTAATCGTGCCTTATCTTCAGGACGTGCACGGGAGATGAGTTTGAAGTCGGGATTTTTCACCAACTTGGTAGCCTCCTCATCGGAAAGAGCTGCGAAATCAGGTCCGGTAATGATTTTTGCATTTTCGTCTATCAAACCTATCTGACGACCTATTTCCGCTCCTGTAAGTGGTGAATCCCCTGTAACGATGATGACACGCACTTTAGCTCTATCCTTGCAGGTGTGAATAGCTTCTTGCACATCTTCCCGAAGGGGATCGGCAATTCCTACAATGCCAATGAACACATTGTCTACAGCAAATCCCAATGTTCGATATCCTTTTTGCTGGTAGCTGGATAAAGCTTTGAGGATATCTTCTTTCTTCTTATGACCTGCAATCCACTTGCACATGCCTAGAATGCGTTCTGGTGCACCTTTGTAGTAGCTCACGGAACCATCTTTCGTCTGAACGGTAGTTTCCATGTATTTGTACTCGGTGGAGAAAGGTTTCCTGGACAGCACTACGGCATGTTTTCGCATATAGTAGTAATCTTGTTTTTCCTTATGGAGCCATTTTAAAAGAGCACCTTCCGTAGGATTGCCAATCACCTTTATTTTCCCGTTGTCGAACTCTAAATCTGCAGTGCTGTTCAGTGCCATGCTGTTGTAGATAAGTTCCTTGTCGTCAGTATAGAACTGAGAGTCGACTACGGTCATCTGGTTTTGCGTTAATGTTCCAGTCTTGTCTGTGCAGATGACAGTTGTGGCACCCATGGTTTCACAAGCATGCAGTTTTCTCACCAGATTATTTTCCTTCAACATCTGACGCATGCTGAGGGCTAAACTTACCGTAATGCTCATAGGGAGGCCCTCGGGAACAGCTACTACTATCAAGGTGACAGCTAGCATGATGCTGTTCAAGATATATTGTAAGGTGTGAATAATGTCTTGATTATCATTCATGTCCGATATGAAATAAATCATCATTCGTCCTATGATAATCAGAATAGCAATGATCATGCTGGCTTTGGAAATCCAGGAGCCCAACTGGTCAAGTTGCAGATTTAATGGAGTTTTTACATTTGAGCCTTCACGAGTCTTTTTTATTCCTTTTCCTTCTTCTGTGTCCAGTCCTATAGCTGTAACTTTCATTAAAGCCGTACCTTCTAGAATGGTAGAACCTCTAAGGAGGAAGTTGGAAGGGTAGGTAGCTTCTTTGTTGAATAATGCTTTATCGGTGGTTTTATTTGCCCAGGGTTCTCCAGTGAAATTAGATTCATCCACTCTTAGAGAGATAGAACGTACCAGTTCACCATCGGCTGGAATCTCATCACCACTTTCTAACTTGACAATGTCCCCAACTTCCACATCGCATTTGGGAATTTCAGTAATGTGCTGGTCGTCAGTGCCTTCTACATTTCGCACTACCTTAACAGGGACATAGTCATTGACGGTATTTAAAATCTCAAATTCTTTGTTAGCTTTTACTTCAAAGATAAATCCGATGCCAGTTGCTAAGATTAGGGCAACGAACACTCCTAAAGGTTCAAGCATTGTCTGATAGCTTGAGCCATGCATGATTTCGTAAATACTGATGCAGACGGAAAAAATGAAGACGATAAGAAGAATTAATATAATAGGGTCCTCAAACTTCTCAAGGTAGCTTCTCCAAAGCGGTTTCCGTTCTGGTGGTGGAATAATATTTTGTCCTTTCATGTAGGGAAAGTTTTCTTGTATTTTTTGGCAAAGTTACAGAATAGTTTTATTTTTGCAAAGTTATTTTATAGATTTGACATATTATAAGAAATGAAGGCTATCAAAACTATTTTTACCTTATTTTTTCTAGTTTTTAGTTTAAGTGGGGGAGCACAAACACAAATCAATTTAAGATTTGCAACACTCCCAGAGGCTCAGTCTTTTATCTCTGCAGAGGATCATTATACAAGAGGCTTAAGTCCATTTGATATCGATTCTAGAGTGGGTAAAGTGAATGCCTCTTTTCAGGAACTGAAGGAACTACAGAAGGCAGAGTGTAGAGAATGGACCCAAGCAGAGATTGACACCATCTCTAAATCTTTTAAAATAATAGAACGTCGTTTGGAGAAAGGTGGTTTTAACATCCCAGTTCCAAATGAGGTGATTTTAATAAAGACTACGATGCGTGAAGAGGGTAATGCTGGAGCTTATACTCGTGAGAATCAAATTTATGTGGGCTCAGGTGTCATAGGCGTTAGAAAAAGGAGTGATGGCACGGAATTGCCTATTCCGTCTGCAGAGTCTCTTTGTTCACTGATGGCTCATGAACTTTTTCATGTTCTTACCCGTAATAACTTGAATTTTAAGTCGGCCATGTATCGTATTATAGGTTTTACTCGCCTTGAGAATGAAATACAGTTCCCAAATGATGTTCTGGCATTGCGGATATCTAATCCGGATGTCAGTTTCTATGATAGTTATGCCAGCCTAACTGTTAATGGGGAAAAGCAGAATTGTACTATGATTAATGTGGCAAGTAAGGCTTATGAAGGTGGTTCTTTTTTCCGTTATCTAAAAATAGGTTTTATACCACTGGATACAAATTTTAACCCCATTGTAAAGGATGGTAAGACCATCATTTATGGTATAGACGAGGCTTCTGATTTTTATGACCTAGTAGGTAGGAATACAGGTTACGTGATTAACCCGGAAGAGTGCTTGGCAGATAATTTCTCCATTGCTGTGAATGGGTTTCGACCCAGTCCTCGTCTTCAAGAACTTCCAAATCCGGAAATCACGGAAAAAATTCGTGAAGTTCTTAAAAATAGGTTTTAGCAGTTACATACTATCTCTGAATTCTGAAGGATTTACATTGACCATCTTCTTGAATAGGGCACTAAAGTATTCTGGATTTTTGAAATGCAGTTGATAACTAATTTCCTTGACCGGAAGTTCAGTGCTTCGTAGTAGTTCTTTTGCTCTGTGAAGTTTTAAACTAATATAATACTTGGCAGGAGAGAGCCCCACATATTTCTTGAATACTCTTCTGAAAGTGGTATAGCTAAGATTTAGATGCTTGGCTACATCCGGCATATCCAAATCATCTTCTATATGATCTTGCATATAGGTTCTGGCTGTTCGGATCACTTTTGGCGTTTCTTTTTCTCCCGACATGGAATAGTTCTGATTAATCATAAAGAGTAATCCCAGTATATGATTCACAATTCCGGCAAGTAATTGTTGGAAAAAGGCATCTTGTCTAGTGGCTACATCTAGTGCCTGTTTGTATAAATCGATGATGGTATTGCTTTTACCTATTTTATATACAGGATTCTCGGGAGAAAAGAACCCGGCCTGCACACGGGCATCTATGTTTACCCCTCTAAATCCTATCCAATATTCATCCCAACCAGTTTCTTTTAGAGGAAAATAAGTATGCCATCTTCCAGGAAATAGCAGGAACATATTTCCTTCTTCTATTGGAAATTCTTGTCCTTGGTCATTTTTTAACAATCCACGACCTTTTGTGATGTATAAAAGTTGATATTCCTGCAGGAATCTTCCTTTGTGTGGATTGAACATATGTTCTTGGTTGTGATAACTGGGAGGGTAGTTCTCACCAGGTTGGATGCTTTGATATCCTACAGAACAGACTACCAATCCCCAAAGATAGTCTCTTTCATTTTCTGTTATGTATTTGATAGGTTTAAGCATATCCTTGTACAAATCAGATTTATGAGGTTATAATAGTTTAAGGTTTTGTTCTGCAATATTAATATTTTTTTTGTAAGTGAGTTCTTATTTGGACATTTATTTAATCTTTCATGGTCAAAAAACATAAGTCTATATAAAATTCCTGTTCTTTGGACAAATCTAATAAGCCTTTGGTCAAAAAACATAAGTGTAAACGGAACAATTTGCATTATCTTTGCGATGTAATCTAAAACAAAAATATTACTATGAATTTCTTTGCAGTCGATTTAGGTGCAACTTCTGGCAGAACTTTATTAGGTATCATGACAGAGAAAGGTTTGGAACAGCGTGAAATTACGCGTTTTTCTAATCCTATCATTCAAGTAAATGGCCATTTTTTCTGGGATATCTATGCACTTTATCATGAAATTATTAAAGGTTTGAAGAAGGTAGCTGAAGAAGGCATAGCCATTCAGTCTATTGGTATTGACACTTGGGGTGTGGACTTTGTCTGCATCGGTAAGGATGGGCAGCTGTTGGGTAATCCTTATAGCTATCGTGACCCACATACTTTTGGTATCATGGAAGAGTACTTCAAATTGGTACCAAAGGAAAAGGTCTATCAGAAGACAGGCATCCAGTTCATGAATTTCAATAGCTTGTTCCAACTGGCTGCTTTGAGAAAAGAGAATAGCTCTATACTTGAAGCTGCAGACAAAATACTTTTTGTTCCAGATTGCCTGAGCTATATGCTTACAGGGAATATGGTAACAGAATATACGATAGCTTCAACTAGTCAGATCTTGAATCCTGTAACAAAGGAATTAGATAAGGAGTTGCTTGATGCTATTCACATCTGTCAAGAACAGTTTGCTCCTATGGTACTTCCAGGTACTCAAATTGGCGTTTTGACAACAGAGATTCAGCAAATGACAGGTTTAGGGGCAGTTCCAGTCATAGCAGTAGCAGGGCATGATACAGCTTCTGCCGTTGCATCTGTTCCTGCCATGAATGACAACTTTGCATATTTAAGCTCTGGAACTTGGAGCCTGATGGGTATAGAGGCTAAGGAACCTATTATTAATGAAAAGAGCTATGAGGCTAATTTCACGAATGAAGGTGGTGTCGAGGGAACTACTCGTTTCTTGAAGAATATCTGTGGTATGTGGCTTTTGGAGCGTTGTCGGAAAGAGTGGAAGGAGAATTACGACTATGGAACATTGATAGAAGCAGCTATGAAGGTTCCTGCATTTCAGAGTCTGATTAGTCCTGATTCTCCATGTTTTGCTAATCCAGTCAGTATGATTGAAGCCATTCAGAACTATTGCAAGGTTACTGGTCAATATGTTCCTGAAACATATGGTGAAATCACTCGATGTATTTTTGATAGTTTGGCACTGCGATATCGTCAGGTGATGAATATCCTCCGTGAGATGGCAGGTTTCCCTATTGAAAGATTGCATATTATTGGAGGTGGATCACGCAACCAGCAGTTGAGTCAGTTTACCTCAAATGCAGTGAATTTGCCAGTTACAACAGGTCCAGTGGAAGGTACTGCTATAGGTAACATCATGCTTCAAGCTAAAGCTGCAGGTCTTGTAGAAACTATTGGTGAAATGCGTCAGCTCATCGCTAAATCTATTGAGACCCAAGAGTATTTGCCTCAGGACGCAGAACTTTGGGACAAGGGCTATGAGAAGTATTTGAGCATTTATAGAGAAGATATTTAATAATAAACAATTTAAAGATAAAATTATGAAAGAAGAATTAGTTAAGAAAGCGTATGAAGTAGCAAAAGAACGTTTTGCAGAAGTAGGTGTAGATACTGAGAAGGTATTGAGTCAGTTGCAGGATTTCCATTTGTCCATGCACTGCTGGCAGGCAGACGACGTTAAGGGTTTTGAGGTTCAGGCTGGCTCACTTAGCGGTGGTATTCAAAGTACGGGTGATTTCCCTGGTGCAGCTCGGAACATAGATGAACTTCGTTCTGATGTACTGAAGGCAAAATCTTTGATTCCAGGCAATCATCGTCTGAATCTACATGAAATCTATGGTGATTTTAAGGGTAAAGTTGTGGATCGTGATGAAGTAACTGTAGAATATTTCCAGAGCTGGATTGACTGGGGTAAAGAGACAGATACTAAGTTGGATTTCAATTCAACTTCTTTCTCTCATCCTAAGAGTGGTAATCTTACTTTATCTAACCCAGATAAAGGTATTCGTGATTTCTGGATTGAACATACTAAGCGTTGTCGTGAAATTGCCAATGCAATGGGTGAGGCTCAAAATGACCCTTGTATCATGAACCTTTGGGTGCATGATGGTTGCAAGGACCAGAGTGTAAATCACTATTTGTATCGTAGATTACTCAAGGAGTCTTTGGATGAGATTTTTGCAAAGAAGCAGCCTTGTATGAAGGATACGATTGAAGGTAAAGTATTCGGTATCGGTTTGGAGAGTTTCACTGTAGGCTCACATGATTTCTATACCGCTTATGCTGCTTCTCATAACATGATGCAGACCATTGATACAGGACACTATCATCCATCAGAAATGCCTGGTGATAAGGTTAGTGCATTGCTTCAGTTCCTTCCTGAGCTGATGTTACATGTTAGCCGTCCTGTTCGTTGGGATTCAGACCATGTTACTATCATGGATGATCCTACTCAGGATTTGTTCTCTGAAATTGTTCGTGCTGGTGCATTGGAGCGTGTACATTATGGTTTGGATTTCTTCGATGGTTCTATCAACCGTATTGGTGCTTATGTTATCGGTTCTCGTTCCGCTCAGAAATGTATGCTTCGTGCTCTTCTGGAACCAAAGGAGCGTATTTCTAAGTTGGAATTAGCTGGTGAAGGTTATAAGGTACTAGGTCTGATTGAAGAGCAGAAGGGCATGCCATGGCAGGCTGTTTATGATGAGTTCTGTGTACGCAACAATGTTCCTGTAGGCGAGGACTATATGAAGGAAATTGATGCTTATGTAGCTGAAGTTGTTTCTAAGCGTTAATTATGATAATCATTGGTTTGCTGATTATAGCGATAGGCGCATTCTTCCAAAGCAGTTGTTATGTGCCTATCAATAAAATCAAGGCTTGGAGTTGGGAAAGCTATTGGATAGTCCAAGGTGTTTTCGCTTGGTTGATTTTCCCATTTCTGGGTGCTTTATTGGCAGTACCAGCAGGTCACAGTCTGACTGAACTTTTCAGCAATGCTGATTCGTTCAGTCTCTGGATGACCATTTTGTTTGGTGTGCTATGGGGTGTTGGTGGTCTTACCTTTGGCCTTTCCATGCGCTATTTAGGTGTTGCATTGGGTCAATCCATTGCTTTAGGAACATGTGCGGGCTTGGGTACTATCATGGGCCCTGTTTTGCTGAACATCTTTTTCCCAGAGTTGAATGCACTTTCCCAGTTGACTTTTGCAGTTATTTTGGGCGTGGTAGTTACTTTGTTGGGAATTGCCATTATCGGAGTGGCTGGTTCCATGAAGAGTGCATCACTTTCTGAGGAAGAGAAGAAAGCTGCAGTTAAGGACTTCAATTTCCCTAAGGGCTTGGCAATAGCTTTATTGGCAGGTTTTATGAGTGGCTGTTTTAACGTGGGCTTGGAATTTGGAAAGGATATCAATTTCCCTGAGACGGATGCCATGTTTAAGACATTGCCAGCTACTTTCCTGGTAACTTTGGGTGGTTTCATGACTAATGCCGTCTATTGTTTCTACCAGAACTCTAAGAACAATACCTGGAGTGATTATAAGATGGGTAGTGTATGGGGAAATAATCTAGTTTTCTGTTGCTTGGCCGGTGCTCTTTGGTATAGCCAATTTTTCGGATTGTCATTGGGCAAAGGATTCCTTACCGAATCTCCAACCTTGATGACCTTGGCATTCTGTATATTGCAGGCCCTGAATGTGGTATTCAGTAACGTCTGGGGTATTATATTGAAGGAATGGAAAGGTTGTAGCAAGAAAACTATTGTGGTACTTTTGATAGGATTGGCAGTATTAATCATTTCTACTTTCCTTCCTCAATTGATATGATTTGATTATTTATTGTCATTAAGACTAATTAATAACGTAAAACTATGAAATCAATTTTAGATGGTCGTCCAGCTCTGAAAGCAGAGGTTGATAAGGTAGCTGAAGTTGCCGGCTATCTCTGGCAGAAGGGATGGGCAGAACGTAATGGTGGTAACATCACTGTAAATATAACAGAATATGTAGACGATGAGATAAAGGCACTTCCTGCAATTTCTGAGGTAAAACAGATAGGTGTGACTTTACCAAATTTGAAGGGCTGCTATTTCTATTGTAAAGGTACAGGCAAGCGCATGCGCGATTTGGCACGTTGGCCAATGGATAATGGTTCCGTAATTCGAATCCTTGATGATTGTGCCAGCTATGTGATTGTTGCAGATAATCCTGTACAGCCTACTTCAGAGCTTCCTTCTCATTTGTCATTGCACAACTATCTGATAGGTTCAGGAACTGATTATAAAGCTTCTTTGCACACCCACCCAATAGAGTTGGTGGCAATGAGCCATAGTCCACGTTTCTTGAATGCAAAGGAAATCACTCGTGTACTTTGGTCTATGATACCTGAAACTTTGGCCTTTGCTCCACTGGCTTTAGGTATTGTGCCTTACGAGATGCCATCTTCAGTAAAATTGGCTGATGCTACTTTGGAACAGGTAAAGAACAATTATGATTGCGTGCTTTGGGAAAAACATGGTGTAGTAGCAGTGGGCCCAGATATTATGCAAGCATTTGATGTGGTTGATGTACTTAACAAGAGTGCTAATATCTATATGTGTGCCAAGAATATGGGATTTGAACCAGAAGGTATGACCGATGAGGCTATGAGAGAAATACAGGATGTTTTCTGTCTACCGAAGGTCCGTCCTACAAAGAAATAACTAAAAAAAGGGGCTCCAAGGGAGTCCCTTTTTTTATTCTATTATTCTAGGTTTACCTTTCAATGGCTTGAATATCTTTAAAGAAACTTTTGTGCCATTTTCTTTCTTGCAGATAAAAAGGTAGTTGATACCAGCTACAACTTGAGTACCTACAGATAGGGGTACAAGTTTCTCTTTATATCCTTTAGTGGCATCGTTGAATATCTTTAAATCTTCATTAGTGACAGGGCGTTGATTTGTAAAAGCACCTACCAGATTTGATTTCTCATCGATCATTTTCTTTGTTTCTTTGAAGATTCCTACTTCTTCGGTTAGATAACCCGTATTTTTCTCACGATAAAGTACTCCACGGAACATACCTCCACTATTGAATGGCATGGTATAATTACCTTCTTTGTCTACGGCAATTAACCCTCCGTTACCTTCTTCGGAATTCAATTCTTTGAAGATTATTTCTTGTGCTGCTTCTTCTATAGGCTGTTTTAAAAACTTTACTCTGAAATTCAGGTTGCTTGCTACAGAGTGTCTTATAAAATATTCTCCATGACCAGTGCAACTGACTGCACAACCTGAATTATCTGCGTATGTACCAGCTCCAATAATAGGTGCATCGCCTATTCTTCCATATTTTTTGCCTAACATACCACCTGTGCTTGTTCCAGCAGTTAAATTCCCCTCTTTATCTAGGACTACACAACCTACAGTTCCATTTTTCTTACTTTCTTCTTTGAATTTTTCCACCCATTTCAAGGTTTTTGGAGTAGCAAAATAGAGATTGTCTTTAACTGTCTCAAGTCCATTTTCGGCAGCAAACTGATCCGCTCCATCACCAGAAAGCATGACATGTGGAGTCATTTTCTTTACAGCATAGGCAGCATTGATAGGGTGTTTTATATGCTTAACTCCTGCTACTGAGCCTGCACTTAAGTCTTTACCTTCCATGATACTGGCATCCAATTCGAATTGACCAGCAGCACTTACAGTAGCACCTATGCCTGAATTGAATAGTGGATTGCTCTCAAAATAGTTGATGACAGCTAAAACTACATCGACACCTTTTCCGGTAAGTTGCATTTGCCTTTCACCAATCTGAAGGGCTGAATCCAATGCTGCATAATACATATCCCTTTGTTCTGGATGTTCTTGTAACGCACTCATTACTCCTGCACCGCCATGAACTAAAATAACATATTCTTTCTCTTGTGCCTGAATGGGATGTAGGATTACGTTCATCATTAGTAATGTGAATAAAACTTTCTTCATGATTTACATTATTTATTTCTGCGTAATGGATATCTTTTACAAATCAATTAGAGATTTAATGTTTGAAGGAATGAATATAAACGATGGGGATGAAGATTAGTAATCTTACTGGCCGAAGATTACTAATCTTAGTCAAGTAGGATTACTAATCTTAGTGACGCAAGATTATTAATCTTCAACCTTCAATCCTTTCGTGTATTATTTCATTCCTCTTACTCATTACCGTTAATTTATGTCTATTTAGTTGCGAATTTATAAGAATTTAGTCTTAATTCAAAAGATTTGCTTAAATTTGTAGAAAACTTACACCATGACTTATAATTTTGATAATGTTCCTAGCCGTTGGAACACGAATTCCTATAAATATGACAGTGCTCCAAATCAGGAGATTATACCTCTATGGGTGGCCGATATGGATTTCCCTACAGCACCTGTAGTTCAACAGGCAGTAGAGAAAAGAGCCCAGCATCCTATTTTCGGATATGTGAAGGTTCCTGAAGATTTTTATCAAAGCACGATGCAATGGTTCAGCCGTAGGCACGGTTGGTCTATTCCTCGTGATTCTTTCATTTATACAAGTGGCGTGGTTCCTGCTATTTCTGCCATTATTCAAGGAATAACAAAGCCAGGAGACAAGGTCTTAGTGCAGACACCTGTTTATAATTGTTTCTTTTCCAGTATTCGAAATAGCGGATGTATTTGTGTGGATTCGCCATTAGTTTATGAAGATAGAACTTATCATATTGACTTTGAGGATTTCGAGAGTAAATTGTCCGATCCACAGGTCAAGGTTTTTTTAATGTGTAACCCTCATAATCCTGCTGGAAGAGTTTGGACTCCCGAAGAATTGAAAAGAGTAGGGGATTTATGCATCAAACACAATGTTTTTGTTATTTCTGACGAAATACATAATGAACTGGTTATGCCTGGGTATAAATATACTCCTTTTGCCAGTTTGTCCGAAGACTTCATGATACATAGTGCCATCTGTATTTCTCCAAGTAAATCCTTCAATATCGCTGGCTTACAAATAGCGAATATAATCATTGCAGATGATAAAATCAGACAATTGGTTGATAAAGCGATTAACATTAATGAAGTTTGTGATGTGAATCCATTCGGAGTGGTAGCTTTACAGGCAGCTTATACTTCTGAGGGTGAAGAATGGCTGAATCAGTTAAATACTTATATTTCTGCAAATTATGATTTGCTTTGTGATTTCTTTGAAAAGGAATTACCTAATTATCCAGTGACAAAATTAGAAGGTACTTATTTGGCATGGATTAACATAAAAGCTAGTGGAGAAAGTTCTGAACACATGGAAGAAAGGTTGCTAAACGATCATAAGGTTTGGATTAATGCTGGAACCATGTATGGAACAGAAGGTTTTATACGTATTAATTTAGCTTGTCCACATGCTACTTTGCTAGAAGGTTTGAAACGAATTAAGGCTGGGTTAACCCAATAATACTGATATTTATAATTAAACAATAATAATATGGAAGAAAATGAGAAACCTGTAGGTCTCCCTGAAAATGCAATGCGTGAATTGAAAGAGGGAGAAACCTATGAGCCGCTGATGCCGGCTTCTTCTAACCCTAAGGAAGTAACTGTGTATTCAGTAATTTGGGGTTTGCTAATGGCTGTACTTTTTAGCGCTGCAGCTGCTTATTTAGGTTTGAAAGTGGGTCAGGTATTTGAGGCGGCCATTCCTATAGCCATAATTGCTGTAGGTGTTTCATCGGCAACACATAGGAAAGGTGCCCTGGGTGAAAATGTGATGATCCAGAGTATAGGTGCATGTTCAGGCATGATTGTAGCTGGAGCTATCTTCACCTTGCCTGCACTTTATATCCTTCAGGCTAAATATCCGGAGTTGACAGTCAACTTTTTGGAAGTGTTCATATCTTCATTGCTAGGTGGTATTTTGGGCATTTTATTCTTGATACCTTTCCGTAAGTATTTTGTAAAAGATATGCACGGTAAATATCCATTTCCTGAGGCTACGGCTAGTACGCAAGTCTTAGTGTCTGGTGAGAAGGGTGGAGATCAGGCTAAACCTTTACTTTTAGCTGGTGTTATAGGTGGACTTTATGATTTTGTTATTGCTACTTTTGGTCTATGGAATGAAACCGTTACTTCAAGGATGGTAGGCTTCGGAGAAACGATAGCAGAGAAGGCTAAATTGGTTTTGAAGATTAACACTGGTGCAGCAGTTTTAGGAATGGGCTACATCGTAGGCTTCAAATATGCATTGATAATCTGTTTGGGCTCTTTAGCTGTTTGGTGGATTATTGTTCCATGCATTGCTTTAATTTGGCCAGAAATGGAAATAGCAGATGGAGTCATTGCAGGTACAGCCACAGCAGAACAGATCTTTACCTATTCTAAGAGTATTGGTATTGGTGGTATTGCCATGGCTGGTATCATCGGTATTATTAAAAGTTGGGGTATTATAAAAGGTGCAGTTTCATTGGCTGGTAGGGAATTCGCTGGCAAAAAGGTTGATTCAAATGAAGTTGTTCCAAGAACCCAGCGTGATATTCCAATGAAGGTTGTCGTCATAGGACTCATAGCTGCCTTAATAGTTACTTTCCTATTCTTCCAATTTGGTGTTATGGATAGGGTATGGCTATTCAGTATAACAGCCATTTTGGTATTGACTATTATCGTCTTCTTGTTTACTACTGTGGCTGCCAATGCGATTGCCATTGTGGGTTCCAACCCTGTTTCAGGTATGACCTTGATGACTTTGATTTTAGCATCAGTTATTTTGGTTGCTATCGGCTTAAAGGGTACATCTGGAATGGTGGCTGCCTTGATTATGGGTGGTGTAACTTGCACGGCATTGAGTACAGCAGGTGCATTCATTACCGACTTGAAAACAGGTTATTGGCTGGGTAGTACCCCTCAAAAGCAGGAAACTTGGAAGTTTTTGGGTGTTTTAGTTTCAGCCGCAACTGTTGCCGGTGTTATTATGATTTTGAATAAGACCTATGGTTTTACTAGTGGTCAGTTGGCTGCTCCTCAGGCCAATGCAATGGCTGCAGTTATTGAACCACTGATGAGTGGTCAGGGTGCGCCATGGTTACTTTATGGAATAGGTGCTGCCATTGCTATTGTCCTAACTTTGTTCAAGGTTCCAGCATTGGCATTTGCATTAGGTATGTTTATTCCGATGGAGTTGAATATACCTCTATTGGTGGGTGGTGCCATCAACTGGTATGTTACATCTAGAAGTAAAGACCCTGAATTAAATAGAGCTCGTGGTGATAAAGGAACCTTAATTGCCAGTGGTTTTATAGCAGGTGGTGCATTAATGGGTGTTGTATCTGCTGCACTTCGTTTTGCAGGAATCAGCTTTGATTATGTGGCATGGTGGGAAAATAACTGGAGTGAGGTTATTTCTTTAATTATGTATATTTTAGTCATCGTTTGGATGGTACGGTCCACCTTGAATGCAAAGAAATAAATACTTTAAATAACAGTAATCCCCGCAATTCAAACTTGGATTGCGGGGATTATTTTATAGTCTATTTTTCTTTTATTATATTGAATTTATTATTGATCAGAGCCTCTTTTATTTCTGCTATATGATCAAAGTCTCGAGTTTCCATTGTTATTCTAAGTACACAGGAATTGACTTTGATGTCGGAATTGGTTCGCTCATGGTTGATGGCTGTTATGTTCGCTCCACTTTTTGCTATTAAAGAGGCGATATTAACAAGTTCACCAGGACGATCCTTGATTTCCAGTGCAACAGTAAATTGACGTCCCTTCATTTGCAATCCTCGATTTATGATGCGGTTTAGTGATGTTACATCGATATTTCCTCCAGAAACTACGCAAACTGCTTTTTTACCCTTCAAGGGAATATGACCAAACATGGCTGCGGCAACAGAAACAGCTCCTGCACCTTCTGCAATCAGTTTATGTTTTTCCAGTAGAAGTAGGATGGCGGCACACACTTCATCATCAGAAACTGTGACAATTTTGTCGACCCATTTTTTACAGAAATCATAAGTGTGAAATCCTGGTTGTTTTACAGCTATGCCATCGGCTATTGTAGAAACTTTTTCAAGGCTTTCTATGTGGTTATCTTCTAAACTCTTTATCATACTTGGAGCACCTTGTGCTTGTACCCCATAGACTTTAACGTTTGGATTAAGCTGTTTCGCAGCATATGCCACACCGCTTATCAAACCACCGCCACCCACGGGAACAATAATGGCATCTACATCGGCCATTTCATTCATTATTTCCAGGCCTATTGTGCCTTGACCTGCAATAACCTTTACATCATCGAATGGATGAACAAAGGTCATGTTTTTCTCTTCTTTTAGCTCTAATGCACGCTTGTAGGCATCATCATATACGCCAGGAACCAAGCAGATTTCAGCACCATAGCTGCGGGTGGCTTCTACTTTAGAAATAGGTGCACCTTTAGGTAAACAAATGGTAGCTTTAATTCCGTATGCTTTTGCAGCCAATGCTACCCCTTGTGCATGGTTTCCAGCAGAGCATGCAATAACTCCATGTTTCCTTTCTTCTTCTGATAATTGAGAAATCATGTAGCTAGCGCCTCTTACTTTGAAAGACCCTGTTACCTGTAGATTTTCAGGTTTTATATAAATCTCACAATCTTTACTTATAGATGGGGCAATGACCAAATTTGTATTGCGAATAACGGATTTTAAAGCATAAGAAGCTCTATATATTTCGTTCAGTGTTAATTCATTCTCCATGTTTTCAAAATTTGGTGCAAAGGTACATGTTTTACGGAATAAAATAATAGAATCCCTTAAAATCTTTGTAAATTTGTAGCCCATGAAATCACCATTAATCCATAACTTGCCTATTGAAACACTCCAGCTTGATGCTCCGGAATGTTTTACATATCCATTTTATTACCAGCCACATCCTCTTTGTGTGGCAGCTGCAGAATGTGTGAAAGCTGAACTCTGCAGTTTTCCTGAATGGGAAATTGAGAAAGAAAATGGTAAGATGTTTGGGGTACTCGTGGTTTTAGACAAAGAAACAGGAGAACGGGGATTTTTAGCTGCTTATTCAGGCAACATTCAAGGACGGAACGACTATCCCTATTTCGTTCCACCAGTTTTCAATCTTTTGAATCCGTCTGGTTATTTTGTGAAAGAAGAAAAAGCAATTTCAGAGATTAATCACCGCATTGACAGTCTTCCTGGTGTTGATCCCACAATCTGTAATCTGAAAAGTGAACGGAAGATTAGATCAAAAGCTCTCCAGCAATGGCTTTTCCAACAATATGTGGTAAATAATGCGATGGGTGATAAACGAAATGTTCTACAAATCTTTGACGGGAAAATTCCTCCAGGTGGAACGGGGGAATGCTGTGGACCAAAACTTCTTCAGGCTGCCTATAATTTGGACTTAAAACCACTTTGCATGGCTGAATTTTGGATGGGGGCAACACCCAAAGATGAACTCCGCATTGAAGGGAATTATTATACAGCATGCCGAAGTAAGTGTAGGCCTGTTCTCACCTATATGATGCAAGGTTTAAAAATAGAAGATAATCCTCTATTGGAGAAAAATCGTAAAATGGTAGCACTCCTTAAAATTCTATATGAAGATGAGGCGATTATAGTCATTGACAAACCTTCTGGGATGTTAGCAGTTCCAGGTAAAGATGATGTTCCTTCTGTCTTCGATGTAATCAGGGACAAATATCCTGATATAAAAGGACCTATTATTGTGCATCGTTTGGATATGGATACATCAGGTATAATGGTCCTGGCAAAAAACGAGCAGTCCTATAAAGAATTACAGAGACAATTCATTGCTCATGAAGTGGAGAAACACTATGTGGCATTATTGGATGCAACCAACATTAATACGGTGGAAAAAGTTGGGAAAATTATACTTCCACTTTGTTTGAATCCAGATGACAGACCACGTCAAATTGTGAGTGAGAAATATGGGAAATATGCAGAAACAAATTATGTGTTAGGAGATTATACCCCAGAAGGATATCTTAGAGTAGATTTCTATCCAGCCACAGGACGTACCCATCAATTAAGGGTACATGCTGCTCATAAACTTGGCTTGAATGCACCTATTGTAGGTGATAATTTATATGGTAAATCAGCGGAAAGGTTGTATCTTCATGCACAAGATATCAAATTTGTTCATCCACTTACCGGCGAAACAGTTACATTTACTTCTGTTTGCCCTTACTGATTAATAGCATGCCTATAAAGGTAAAGGCCGCATTAAGAATTAAGAGCTCATAACTGAACTTATATCCACCAAACCATGCTGCACTATTCTTCTCTAAAATAAAGCAGAGAATTGGAGCGGCAACGGATACAAGAGGAAGTAACTTATCTCTAACGGCAAATTTAGTACATATACCAAAAGTGAATAAGCCTAAAATGGGTCCATACGTATAACTTGCCAATTTGTAAACTGCATCAATTACACTAGTATTATTGAAAATATTGAATGCGAAGATAACAATGCCCATTACGATTGTTAATCCAATGTGTACTTGCTTCCGAAGCGTTTTAAGTGCTTCTTCTGTTTTCTTTCTAGCGTGAAGAATGTCCAAAGTAAAACTTGTAGTTAAGGCCGTTAATGCAGAACCTGCTGCATTATATGCTGCAGCTACTAGACCAACTATAAACAAAACGCCAACAATAATAGGTAGTCCACCTTGAGTGGCAACAGTAGGGAATAGTTCGTCTTTGGTAGCTGTAATACCATGCTTTTCTGCAAAGAGGTAAAGTAGTGTACCCAAGAATAGGAAGAGGGCTATTACAGGTAATTGCATTACACCACTTGTAATCATGTTTTTTTGTGCATCTTTACTATTACGACAGCTAAGATTACGCTGCATCATATCTTGGTCGAGACCATTGGTGGCAATCATGGTAAAGATTCCTGCTAAGAATTGTTTCCAGAAGAATTGTGGCTCATTAACGTCGTCTAGGAAAACAAAATCATGAGCATTCCATACAGTACTCCAAATCCCTTTGAAATCAAGATTCAAGTCTGCAGCTATGAAGTAGATACTTAAAACCACACTAATAATAAGGCATGCTGATTTTAAAGAATCGGCCCAAATAATGGATTTTACTCCACCTTGGGCTGTATATAGCCATACCAGCAACATGGAACAGGCTATATTTAAAATGAACGGTAATCCTAATGGACCAAAAACTAGTAACTGCAAAGTTAAGCAGACCAGATAAAACCTTACGGCCGCTCCTAGCATTTTACTAATGAAAAAGAACCAAGCACCAGTTTTATAGGTTGTGACTCCAAATCGGTGTTCTAGGTATTCATAAATAGAGGTTAAGTTCATTCGATAGAATAAAGGGACTAGAACATATGCGATAAGTAACTGGCCGACAATGAATCCTAGTACCATCTGCAAATAACCATATCCAGCTGTTTGAACCATACCTGGTACAGAAACAAAAGTAACACCGCTAATCATACTCCCAATCATAGCAAATGCTACCATATACCATTTTGATTTGCGACCACCGTTGAAGAACTCAGCATTATTGGAATTGCGTCCTACCCACCAGGAAAGTCCAAATAGCAGGCAGAAATATGTTAAAATGGTAATAAGAATCGTTACTGGAGTCATTCTGGATAAATTAAGTAAGGTTTACGTTGTATCTTAAATTTTTCCACATCTTCTTTCCATGTGGCTTGAATTTGCTGGGGTGTTAGCCCATCTTCAATCATTTTTCGTATGTCTTTCTTTCCTATCAGTTTCTCAAAAAAGTTAGTAAAGAACTTGTTGCCTTGCTGCAGCCTGGTGTAGGCATCTATGAGATAGCTTAAATCAATATGCTTATTGCGAAGTTCCTCTTTGCTAAGTCCGCTAAGGTCAACCCCCCAGCACAGTTTGTCTAACTGAGGAGGATTTTTTGCGCCACTTCTACTAGTGACAGTAAAGCAGTAAGAATATCCCCTCATATTAGGATGGCCATATTGTTGGAATGGCTTATCGGTTCCTCTACCAAGGCTGACATCTGTAGCCTCAAAATAACAAAGTGATGGGTAGAGGTAAATGGCTGTCATGTTGGGTAAGTTGGGGGATGGTGGTACTGGAAGATCATAGAAAGTGTGGTGTGTATAATTTAAACAGGGTATGACGGTTAGTTTACAACAGTTTTTTTTGTTGTTTATCCAACCTTCCGCATTGGCCATAGTGGCAAGTTCTCCCAATGTCATGCCATGAACTATAGGAATGGGTAAACCTCCGACACCACTTTTAAGAGTCATATCTAATATAGGACCATCTACATAATGTCCATTTGGATTAGGACGGTCCAACAATATAACCTCTTTATTCTTTTCAGCACAACTGCTCATAAGTTGAATCATGGTAATATAGTAGGTGTAGAATCGCAAACCTACATCTTGAATATCAATTACCAAGACATCGAACTTATTCATGGAATCACTGCTGGGCCCAACTTTCTTTCCATCATATAGGGATAGAATGGGTACACCTGTTTTAGTGTCTACACTACTGTTTACGTGTTCACCTGCATCTGCTGTACCTCTAAAACCATGTTCTGGAGAAAAAATGGCTGTTACATGAATGTGGTTTTGTAACAAAACATCCAGAATATGTTGGTCTCCAGCTATTCCTGTGTGGTTACTGAATAAAGCCACTCTCTTATTTTCAATCAATGGCAAATACACATCAGTTCTTTCGTCACCTAATTTAATTTGTGCTACTGATTGAGAAATAAATAGGCAGATAAAGATATAAAATAGAAGTGTATGTTTCATTTTAAATGATGTATTGCTGTTACAAATTTAAATAAAAAAAAGGTCTCACCCAAATAGATGAGACCTTTTCTGGTATGTATAAAGTTTTACTTTACAGTTAAAGTTGCTGTTTTGACATCATTACTGTTTGCACCAATCATGATTTCGTAATCGCCAGGTTCACAGACGAAGTTTAAATCATGATCATAATATTTTAATTCTTCTGCCGTAATCTTAAATTCTACAGTCTTGGTTTCACCTGGTTTAAGGTTAATCTTCTGGAATCCCTTCAACTCTTTTACAGGACGGGTAGAGGTACTGTAAATGTCGTGAATATAGAGTTGTACAGTTTCTTTACCTTCACGCTCTCCTGTATTCTTAACAGTGATACTAGCAGTAATGCTGCCATTCTGATCCATTTCTTTTCCAGAGAGTTTAATATCACCATATTCAAAAGTGGTATAGCTCAGACCATAGCCAAAGTAGTATAAAGGTCCATTTTCTACATCCATATAGCAGGAAACAAACTTGCGGTAAGGATCAGTGTCTCCATGAGGACGACCTGTGTTCTTGTGATTATAGTAAACAGGCATTTGGCCATTAGAACGAGGGAATGAAGTGGTAAGTCTACCTGAAGGGTTCACATCACCAAATAATACATCAGCTATAGCATGACCAGCTTCTGCACCTAAGTTCCAAGTATTCAGAATTGCATCACAGTTTTCATTTTCCCAGTTAAGCAATAATGGACGGCCAGTTGTGAGAACTAAAACTAAAGGTTTTCCAGTAGCCTTTAAAGCTTTCAACAAGTTTTCCTCTGCATCAGGCATAGATATATCAGAGCGACTAGATCCTTCACCACTCATGTTATTGAGTTCTCCCAAACATGCAACAACAACATCTGCATTCCGTGCAACTCTAACAGCTTCTGCAAGCAAAGTAGTTTGAGGAACAGGATGAACAGAAGGGAATTCCATATCAGGTCTAAACATTTTCATTAAACCATAAGTTACGGCTTCTTCTTTAGCTTCATCTTCAAAGATATAAGAACCTTTGGCGTAGGTTACAGACCCTCCATCTAGTGCTTCTTTCACACCCTGCAAAATGGTTACATTTTCATTAGCACGGTGGCTCATTGCCCAAGCACCTTCCATTTCTTGTGCATTGTCAGCAAATGGACCGATCAAGGCTATTTTAGCGTTTTTCTTTAATGGAAGAACTCCATTGTTTTTCAACAGGACTTGACATTCTTGTGCTATTTTACGAGCAAAGGCTAATTGCTCAGCATTACGGATTTCTACAGAATCTCGTCCTTCCTTCAGATATTTATAAGGATCCTCGAACAGACCAAGCTTCCACTTTGCCTCTAAAATACGACGGCAAGCTTTGTTGATATCCTCTTCAGAAACTTTTCCTTCATCATAGCTCTTTTTCAAAGTCTTGACAAAAGCATCAGACCCCATGTCCATATCCAAACCTGCCTGGAGTGCACGGCGCGCAACTTCTTGCTGGTCGCCAATACCATGAGCCATAATTTCATTTACAGCAGTAGCATCTGAAACAACGAAGCCTTTAAAACCCCATTGGTCACGTAAAACTTCAGTCAACAAATAATGGTTACATGTAGCAGGAATGCCTTCGAACTCATTGAATGAACTCATATATGAGCCGGCACCTGCAATAGCTGCTTGTTTATATGGATTCATAAAACCATTTAAGGCTTCTTGACGGCTTAGGAATACACTATTGTAGTCACGTCCAGCTTCAGCTCCTCCATAAAGAGCATAATGTTTTACGCATACCATAACAGTATTGTCTGCAGATAGATCTTCGCCTTGATATCCACGCACGTAAGCCTTGGCAATCTCACCACCTAAGAATGGGTCTTCACCACCACCTTCTACAATACGTCCCCAGCGTGCATCGCGACAGATATCTACCATAGGGCTAAAAACCCAGTTGATACCTACAGAAGATGCTTCTTTTGCTGCCATCCGGGCAGATTCTTCAACTAAGTCCATGTTCCAGGAATTAGAAATGGCCAATGGGGTAGGATAAGAGGTTTCAAAACCATGGATAACATCGTTTCCGAAAATCAATGGAATTTTGTGTTTTCCTTGCATAGCAATTTCTTGTAATTGCTTAATCTGCTTCATGTTGGTAAAACCATAGAAGGCACCCATATTCCCTTCTTTTAATTGCTGGATAGCTTCTGATTCTTCGGGAAGAGTTGCATTCGTTTGAAAATAAGTCCAGTTAGATTTCAAATTTAGCTGGCCTATCTTTTCTTCGATAGTCATTTCGCTCATCAGTTTATCGATGAACTCATTCATCTTGGCATCTTGGCTGTTATCCTTAGCGCAGCTAAAGAATAGTGCAGCCATAGAGATTGCTAGAATAGTTTTTTTCATATGATTAAATTTAGATTAATAGTTTTTCCTTGCAAATTTAATCTTATTATGGAATTAATTCAAATTTTGTGGCTATATTTGCGTCAATGAAAATAATTAGGAATAAATATTTACCTATAGGGAAAAACTTTTGGGCTATTAATATCCTTGGCATAATCTTCACTAAGGGTGAGTTAAGCCGTATCTCGGAAAACCACGAGTATATTCATACTTTACAGCAACGGGAAATGCTTTTTATCTTTTTCTATTTATGGTATGTAATAGAATGGATTTTTCGTTGGATTCAGTTCCGAGATAGGGAAAAAGGCTATTATCATATTTCCTTTGAGCAGGAGGCCTATTGCAATCAAAGGAACTTGCTCTATCCTCAGCAAAGAACTCATTTCGCATGGACTAAGTATTTAAAGAAAAAAAGGCATAAAGAAAGCCGTCTGTGATAAAACAGACGGCTTTCTTTATTGTTGTAGAGGTTTATTTATTATCGATTTGCTTTAAAAGTTCTTTTACAGAGGTCTCAAGCTGAGCATCTTCACCTTCAACAACCTTTGATGGGTCATTAAGTATGAGGATATCTGGTTCCAATTGCGTGTTTTCCAAATACTGCCCATTCTCTTGGAGATAGCCAATGATAGGAATACCGTAAACTAATGTCGGATCTTGTGTAGTAACCCAATTCACAGTAGTCATAGTACCTGGAACTGGAGCTCCTACGACCTTGCCTAATTTCTGATGCTGATATACCCATGGAGTTCCATGAGCATTACTATAATTGGCTTCACAGGTAATCATTATGGTTGGCTTGTTCCATCGTCTACTAGGCATGTCACAAGTTTCTTCACCACGGTCTACTTGAGTTAGGTATTTATGACCACTTACTAAAATCTCTATATCTTCGTGTAAACGACCACCACCATTCCAGCGAGTATCAATAATGACACCATCTTTCAGGTTGTATTTACCAAGCATATCACTATATGCCTGACGGAAGCTAGCATCAGACATAGATTGCAGATGTACGTAGCCTAAACGTCCATTTGACAACTTATCTACTTTTTCTGCATTCTTCTTTACCCAACGGTCATAGAGTAGGGAATTAACCTGACCTGAAGTTATAGGTAAGATTACCTCATCCCAACGTCGGTTGGTTGATGGATCATAGATAGAAACTAATGTTTTCTTTCTGCTGATACCATTCATTAACTTTGCAATATCAGTATTGGCCGTAATTTCTTCTCCATTGATTTTTTCGATGATATTGCCTGCTTTTAATTTAGAACTTGCACGGTCAAATGGGCCACCTGCTAAGATCTCATCTACCTTCATACCCGCTTTTTCCCAAGTCATGTCAAAAAGCAAGCCTAAATTTGCAGTAGAATCATCACCTGCATTTCCACGAGGAGAATAACGACCGCCAGTATGAGATACATTCAATTCTCCTAGGAGCTCTGAAAGCATTTCTGCAAAATCATAGTTGTTGTCAATGTGAGGCAAGAACTTTTTATAGTCGTTGACCATAGAATCCCAGTCGATGCCATGCATATTGGTGTTATAGAATCGAGTCTTTTCTGACTGATAAACATTTTGCAGTAGATATTCACGCTCCTTGGTCAGATCTTGTCTCATTTCAGCAGAATAGCTGATGTTCTCTAATTTTTCACTTTTGCCGTCCATTTTCTTCATGTCACGGCTTCCAAGAATAAAGATATTGCCATCCTTGTCCATTTCAAGTGAAGCCCAGGATGTGTTCATCTTATGCAAAAGTTTGGTTTCATTTTTGCGTAAACTGATTTTCCAAAGATCAGCTCCTCTTTCAAAGGATGCAAAATAATAAAGATTTTCTCCATCTTTAGACAGGATTGTACTTCCAAGGCTACTGGAATTTGGTGTCAAGCGGACGATTCTGTCTTGGATACCTTTGGTCTCAATAACAATATTCTTTGTTTCTGGAGTTTCAGTTTTGTTTGTTACATTCTTCTTCTTAGAATTTTTTTCTTCAGTTTTCGGAGTTTCTTTCTTTTGATCTTTTTCTAAGTCTTTCTGTAACTGATAGTCTTCTTCACTTAAACGGAATTTGTCATATGCATCCTGATTCATAAATACAAGGAACGCATCTTCTTCAGAACCCCAAGATGCATGATTTCGCATTCCGTACATTTCATTGTTAAATAGGATAGCGTTTCCATCTAAAACCCAGCGAGGGCTACTGCTGGCATAACCGCTTTCAGTTATATTTGTCATTTGTTTGCCTTGCGCATCAACAATGGCAATATCATAATATGGATCACGCTTGTTTCCAACCATTTCCAGAGTAAACCATTTGCTATCTGGACTCCAAGAATAATCAAATCCACCTCCAGTAGTCATCCAGGTCTTATTATCTGTAATTTGCCGAGTCTGTTTACTTTGGAGGTTATATACCATTAAATTCTTTCTGTTTTCAATGAAAGCAAGTTCTTTACCATCTGGAGAGAATTGTGGAAAATCCCTTTCTACGTTTACATCGTGTAGAATAGGTTCCTCGGTAATCAAGGTAGCATTAGGGAAGTTAGGATCTTCAGGTCTGGTAATAGTAGCTTTATATAATTGCTTAACACCATTATCTCTTTCACTGGCATAAATCAATGTCCTGTTGTCAGTTCCCCAGGCTACATGATATTCAGCAGCTGGAGTGTGTGTAATTTGTTTGGTGGTGGTATATGCTGTACTGGTTACAAAGACTTCACCACGTTGAACAAAAGCAATCTGCTTACCGTCTGGAGACACTGCACCTTCAGTTGCTCCATTGGAAAAACGTAGAGTTGCAACAGTTACCTCATCGTCCTTAGTAAGGGTTATATTCACTTTTTTCGCATTTCCATTCAGTGGTTGTGTATAAATTTCACCATCGAAAGTATAGCACAATGTGTTGTTGTTGCTGATGCTTAAGAAGCGAACTGGGTGCTTTTTATAGTTTGTTACAGCTTGGATTGAGCTAGGATTATTTAGAGGAAAACTATAGACATTAAAAGTACCACCATTACGTTCACTCAGGAAATATACTGTTTTTCCATCCGTAGAAATGGTTGGATTTCTATCTTCTCCAGCTTTATTAGTCAGGTTTGTATACAGTTTTTTCTCTGTATCATAGATCCATATATCACGAGTAACTGAAGATGTATGATGTTTACGCCATTCATCTTCCATACCTTTTTGATCTTGATATAAGATTTTCTTACCGTCGGGAGTGAAATGTAACATTTCCATAGCATTGCCTAAACATTGTACTGAACGTCCTCCTGATACTGGCACTTTATAAAGTTCTGTTAACCGGCGTGTTGGGAATAATGCACTAGTAAACTGGTCTTGGATACTAGCAGAGAAAAGAACATGTTTCCCGTCTGGAGTAAAGGTGGAAGGAATTTCAGAGGTGGAATTGTAGGTCAATCTAGTAGCATCACCACCTTCAGAAGACATGACAAAGACATCGAAGTTCCCATGACGGTCAGACGCAAAAGCTATTTGTTTGCCATCAGGACTCCAGATAGGTGTAGATTCATAAGTAGGTTGTGTGGTCAGACGAAGAGCTTGACCTCCATTTACAGATACTTTATAGATATCACCTTTATAACAGAAAGCAATCTGCTGGCCATCTGGTGAAATCATTACATCACGTAACCATAATGGGGTTACATTGGCTGCTGCACGACTTTCCATAGGGGTAGTAAAACCTACTGCACATAAAGCAAAAGTGGCAACAATTTTAGTAAGATTGTTTTTGCTCATATAATTTAAATATAATAGTATGTGCGCAAATTTAATCAAAAAAACAGAGAATGGGAGACAATTCTGACAAAACCTTCTAAGATATTACAAAAAGATGGTTAAAATGACTTGGGCAATAATTACACGTGCAAACATGCCTACTGGGTAAACGGTTGCATAGCTGACAGATGGAGCATCATTAGAAGTTATTGAATCAGCATAGTTCAGAGCCATTGGGTTAGCCATACTGCCACAAAGCATGCCACAAGTATGACCAAAATCTAACTTACATGTCCGCATGGCAATCCATCCCATTATCAAAACAGGAATTAAGGTAATGGCAAAGCCTGTAACAATCCATAGAAGTCCTTCAGGCCGCATGACAGTCTCTATAAAATTAGCTCCTGAGTCTAAGCCGAGACATGCTAGATATAAAGATAAGCCTATACCACGAATCATAAGATTTGCGCTGCGAGTGGAATAAGTTACAAGTTTAAATCTTGGTCCATAAGTTCCAATAAGTAATCCTGTAATTATAGGTCCACCTGCTAGTCCCAATTTGATTGGAGAGCTCATTCCAGGAAGAAATATTGGGATAGAGCCAAGGATTAAGCCCAATACGATACCAATGAAAATAGCTCCTAAATTAGGATCTCTTAAGGACCCATTAGCACTGTCAAGCTCTTTTTCCACCATTGCTATTGATCTGGATTCTCCTACTACGGTAAGGCGATCGCCTAACTGCAAAATCAATCCAGGTGTTGCCAATAGGACAATGCCATTTCTTGTAATTCTTGTAACTGATATACCGTAATGATTTCTAAGTTTCAATGAACCTAGTTTTTTACCATTAAATTGAGGCCTAGTAATTATAATCTTTTTGGAGATGATATCATTATCTATGGCATTCCAGTCTATATCATCTTTATTCCAATCTCGTTGGTCTTGTTCTCCGAATAAAATAGTTAGTGTTTGGACGTCTTTCTCTGTTGTGATAACTAAGATTCGATCATCTTTTTTTAATTCTGTTTCAGAAGTAGGAATTTGAACTATTCCATCTCTCCAAAGTCTGGAAATGATGAATTTGCAAGTTGTATTTTCGGCTACCTTATGAATCGGCATGTGGAAGATTCCAGGGTTGCAGACTTCAAAACTTGCAATAAAAGTTTGGTTATGGTCTTCATGCTCATGAATCTTTAAATCCTTAGGTTTTGGAATAAATTTGTCAATGATTACTATAGCTAAAATTACACCAATGACACCAAGAGGGTAGGTTATGGCACATCCTAATGCAGCTCCACTAGAAGGAACACCAAATTGCTGAAGTGTTTGCTGTGCTGCAGCCAATGCAGGCGTGTTAGTAACAGCTCCACTTAAAATACCTATCATATCAGAAATACTAATATCGGTTGCATATGATAAGGCTATGGCCATAGCAGAGCCTAAGAGAATAACACCCATTCCTAATAGGTTAAGTTGGATTCCTTCTTTTCGAAAAGAGCCGAAGAAACCTGGACCAACTTGCATTCCTAATGCGTATACAAAAATAACTAAACCAAAGTTTTGGGCAAAAGTCAACATGTCATGATTAATGGAAAAGCCTAATTGGCCAAAAAGAATGCCAACGAAGAAGACGAAAGTAACTCCTAATGAAACTCCCCATACCTTAATTTTGCCTAGGCCCAGTCCACAAGCAATGGTAATGCTTATGATAATAACAGCTTGCAAGGCTGATTGTTCTAAGAAAAGATCAGATAACCAATTCATATTGGCTGCAAAGATAAGGACATTTGTTTAGATTAATGAATTTTTCTTGAAAACTTATTTGTATGATAAAAAAATAGTCCGTTTTTTATCGAATATAAAAAATAATGACTAAATTTGTCATAGAAATGTGAACTTTTAAAACTAACCCTATGAAAAAGATTTTATTAGTGCTGGTTTTGTCATTGTTTGCAAGCTTACACATAATAGCACAGGATGGTAATGGTAGGCGGCCTCAAGGCGGGCCAAGGGGTGCTCGTATTAATCCTAAAGAACGTACGGAACAGATGATTAAGGAACTTGAACTTAACGAGACTCAGGCTGCTCAGTTCCGTGTAGTTATGGATGAACAACAGAAAGGAATGCAAGCTCAAATGGAAGTATTCCGGAAGGAATCAAATGGAGAACGGCCTTCAGAAGAGCAGATGGAAAAGATGAGGGCTAAGTTTCAGGAGCAACAAGAGGCCATTAATATCGTTCTTCAAGTTATTTTGACAGAAGAACAATTTGCGAAATATCAAGAAATGAATCAAAGCCGTTTTACAAATAGACGTGGAAGACAATTTCGTCCTCGAGGAAATCGGGAAGATGGCAGTGATGACTTTCCTGAGAGGACTGAATAATGTTCAGAATCATTTATGTTGAGAATTAACCGTAGGCATAATCTTAGGGATTTAGGTGGATTTCCTGTTGGTGAGAATCGGAAGGTTCGTTATGGTGTCTTGTATCGTTCTGGCAATTTATATAATTTGTCAAAAAAAGATTCAGAGAAACTCATAAATGCAGGTATTTCATTGATTATTGATATACGTACTCCGATAGAGGTAGAGGAAAATCCAGATGTCATTCTTCCGGGAGTAACTTATATTTATACTCCTTTCCTTACTGATTCTACAGTGGGTATTACTCATAATACAGGTTCAAATCCTGTATTAATTGTGAAAAAGATGCGGCATGACAAACAGGCTTTACTTAACTTACTTCCGAATATGGAGGAACTTTATTTGAAGATGGTTACAGATTCAAATACTAAAAAGCAAATAGGTAAGGCATTGTCAGAATTAATAGATGCTGTGTTAGATGGCAAAAGAGTTTTGTTCCATTGTACTGCAGGAAAGGATAGAACTGGGGTATTGGCAGCTTTGGTTCTTAGTATTTTAGGTGTTGCTAGAACTGATGTGCTAAAAGATTATATAAAGACTAATAGGTCTGCATATGCAGTAGCCGTAAAGAAAGGTTTAGTGGTTGGGGCATTAACTCATAGCTTCTCCTTAGGATTGACTGCTTATCAATTGTTTATGGCTCAACAGCGTCATTTGATTAAGACGATGAGTACTATTCGTAAAAAATATAATACGGTAGAACAATTCGTTACTGAAGATTTAGGAATAGAGGGGGAAAAACTTAATAGATTTAAGGAATTAATGACGGTCCCACTTATTAAGGAAAAATGAAATTATTTATAACCTTATAATTAATAACCATTTAATTTATTAAAGTTATGGCATACAAAATTGTTGAAGTAGAAGGAATTGGTGAAGTTTACGCAGCTAAACTTGCCGAAGTTGGTATTAAGACCACTGAAGATTTGTTGGAAAAGTGCGCAAGTGCTAAAGGACGTAAGGCAGTTGAAGAAGCTACCGGAATTAGCCATAAATTGGTGTTAAAATGGACCAATCATGCAGACTTATTCCGTATTAAGGGTATTGCTTCTCAGTTTGCAGAATTGCTAGAAGCTGCTGGCGTAGATACAGTTAAGGAATTCCGTCACAGAGTTCCAGCTAATTTGCAGCCTAAGTTGGTAGCTGTTAATGAAGAGAAGAATCTTTGCAATCGTGTTCCTTCTTTAGCTGAGTTGGAGAAGATGATAGCTCAGGCTAAGGAATTAGAGCCACTGATTACTTATTAATGTAATTAGACAAAAAAACCCGGTTATTACCGGGTTTTTTTATTACCATTCGACTTTTTCTTACTTCAAAGACAAAAACACTTCACTTAATGATGGGTGAGCGTGAACGGTCTGAAGGAGATCTTGGAATGAAATCTTATGCTGCATCAAGATGGTGATTTCATGAATCAAGTCAGATGCATGCGCGCCTAAGATATGCGCTCCGACAATTTGGTCATTGTCATCTACCAAAACTTTAACGATTCCTTCTTCTTCATTTATTGACAAGGCTTTACCATTAGACCGGAAGAATGATTTGTAGACTTTGTAGGGGGTACCTTCTTCAGTCAATGATTCTTCTGTTTTGCCAACCATAGCTGCTTCTGGATTCGTAAAGACTGCAGATGGAATTAGGTTTAATGATTCTGCATAGTGAGTTGTATCTCCTAAAATATGCTCCAATGCAGTATAGCCTTGGAATGAGGCAGCATGAGCCAATTGACATAGACCATTGATGTCACCTATTGCATATATATTAGGTACATTAGTCTGCATATGCTTATTGACTATAATACCCTTAGGCGTATATTCCACTCCAATGTCATCCAGATTGATACTGTTTAGATTAGGTCCTCTGCCCACAGCCATTAAGACCAAATCAGTTTCAATACTTTGGTTCTTCCCTTTTTCATCGAATTCTACAGTTAGACAATCTCCAGGATGTATTGCTTTAGCTGCAGAACCAATATGGAAATTAATACCTTTCTTTTTAAGCGCTGTACGTAGCCTCTTGGCTATATCTCTGTCGAAAGGAGGTAAGATTTCCTTGCAAAATTCTATTACTTCTACATGTGAACCAAAACTATTGAAAATGCTGGCAAATTCCATTCCGATAACACCACCACCAATAATACAAAGCCGTTGTGGAAGTTTATCTAAATTGAGCATTTCAGTAGAAGTTACCACACCTTTTGCATGAGCTCCTTCAATAGGCAGAAATTTGCTTATGCTACCTGTTGCTATAATGATGTGTGGAGCAGTGTATTCTTCTCCATTAACCTCTACGTGATTTTTATCTAGAAATTTGGCTTCACCATTAACAAGTGTAATTCTAGGCGATTTCATGAGCATGCCAATCCCATTCTTTAGCTTTTCAACTACTTCATTTTTTCTGTCAATGGCAATTTGTAAGTTGAAATTGATTTCGCCTATATTGATTCCATAGGTAGCTGCATTTCTAGCATAATCCAGAATTTCAGCATTTCTGCAGAAGCATTTAGTGGGAATGCATCCAGCATTCAAGCAAGTGCCTCCTAATGCATCTTTCTCTATTATTACAGTGTTTAAGCCTTTTTCTGCAGCCCTAGAGGCGGTTTCATAACCGCCTGGGCCTGCACCTATGATAATTAAATCAGTTTGGATCATAACATCTTGAATGTGAATTTTGGTTCTTTTACTGCTTTCACATCGTCCAATCTGCGGATTGGTGTACGATGAGGAGCTGTTTTAACCATTTCGCGTTCTGATTTAGCTTCTTCTGCTATTTTCTTCATAACAGCTATGAAGTCATCCAATGTATCTTTGCTCTCAGATTCTGTTGGCTCTATCATCATAGCCTCATGGAACAATAAGGGGAAGTATACAGTTGGAGCATGGTATCCATAATCTAGAAGTCGCTTAGCTACATCTAGAGTCTTCACATAATCCTCAGTATGAGATCCTCCATATTCCGGTTTCAGTCCATCAAAGACAAATTCATGTTTGCATAAGCCTTCAATAGGTAATAAGTAATGGCTTTTCAGGCTTTCTTTGATATAATTGGCATTTAGGACACTAAGTTTGCCTGCCATTGGTATATTTTCTTTTCCCATTGTAAGCAAATATGCATAGGCTCTAATGATTACAGCAAAGTTTCCTAAGAACAAAGAAATATTACCAAGTGAATTTGGCTCAATATGAAGCTCATATTTGTTTTTCTGCTCATTGTAAATCACTTGAGGATTTGGAAGTAGATGCTCTAAGCCTTTACGGACTCCTACAGGGCCGCTACCAGGTCCTCCACCTCCGTGTGGGGTAGAGAATGTTTTATGTAGATTTACATGACACACGTCAAATCCCATGTCACCAGGTCTGCAGACTCCTAAAATAGGATTTAGATTAGCTCCATCATAATACATTAAACCTCCACATTCATGGATTAATTGAGCAATTTCTGGAATCTCAGTCTCAAATAACCCTAATGTATTTGGGTTTGTCATCATCATGCCTGCTATGTCTGGACCCAACAGTGGCTTCAAGTCTTCCACATCCACACGTCCGTTTTCTTTGCTGTTTACTTGGATGATTTGGAATCCAGCAACTGCAGCTGATGCAGGGTTAGTTCCATGAGCTGAATTGGGGACTATAATCTTGGTTCGTGCAAAATCACCGCGCTGCTGATGATACTCCTTAATGGTAAAGAGACCTGTAAGTTCTCCATGAGCACCAGCATATGGATTTAAAGTGAACCGGCTTAGACCTGTAATTTCAGCTAAGCTCTTTTGTACTTCATCATATAGTTTTAAAGAGCCTTGAACGAAATCTTCAGGTGTGGCAGGGTGTCTGTTAAAACCTGATAGTGAGCATAGCTCTTCATTCAGTTTCGGGTTATATTTCATGGTACAACTACCCAGTGGATAGAAACCTGTATCAACACCAAAATTGTTGTTGCTCATATTGGTGTAATGACGAACTACAGTCAGTTCATCAGCTTCAGGGAGGATAGTTTTTGTCTCTCTCTTTAATTCATTTGGAAGTTCATCCAAAGTATAACCGGTTATTTCAGATTTAGGTAAAGAGTAACCTTTACGTCCCGGTTTTGAGAGCTCAAATATTAGCTTTCCATAAAATGTGTTATTCATAAAGCTTTCATATTTTTAAGTTCATTGACCAGGTCGTCTATCTCTTTTTTGCTACGCAATTCAGTAGCTGCAATAATCAGTTTATCTTCAGAACCTTCTTCTATAATACCTAGAAGATAGCCTTTTTCTGCCATACCCAGCCGCATAGATTTTAAATCTTTTCCTGTATAACGGAGGGTTACCTCATTTAAAAATGGTTTTCCAGGATAGACCTCTTCAAATAGACCTGTTTTTAAAAGTTCTTCTTTTAGATAGTGAGCGGCAGCGTAACTTTGTTCGTTTACTTCTTTGAGTCCTGCTTCACCCATCAAGGCCAAATATGAAGCTACGTGTAAACACATGAAACCTTGAGCCGTGCAAATGTTTGATGTTGCTTTCTCTCTACGAATATGTTGTTCACGTGCTTGCATGGTTAATACAAAGGCTCTCTTTCCTTCAGCATCTGTTGTTGCTCCAACGAGTCTGCCTGGCATTTTGCGAACCAAATCCATGTTTGTGCAGAGATAACCGATGTAAGGTCCACCATAGTTCATCGGAATTCCCAGGCTTTGAGCATCGCCACAGGCTATATCAGCCCCCCATTCCTTTGGAGTACGCAAAACTCCAAGTGCTGAGGCTACTGTATTTATTACCAGTAAAGTTTTGTGAGCATGACAAATATCTGCTAATCCTGAGAAATCTTCAATGATGCCATGGTAGTTAGGTTGAGCAACCAGTAGACCTGCCACATCATTGGCAGCAATCAATTCTTTTGCTGCTTCCTTATCCATGACGCCATCTTTCTCTGGTATTTCTATCAGTTCTACACCGTGGAATTTGGCATAAGTCTCAACTACTCTTTTAACTTCAGGGTTGAAGGTAGATGAGATTAATGCCTTGTTACGTTTTTTTGCAGCATGAATGCACATCATCATGGCTTCTGCTGTAGCAGTTGATCCATCATACATACTTGCATTACTTAGATCCATGCCCGTTAAATCGGCCATCATGGTCTGGTATTCAAATATGTATTCCAATGTGCCTTGGGAAATTTCAGCTTGATATGGGGTATAGCTAGTGGAAAATTCAGAGCGACTGGCCAAATAAGGTACAACGCTAGGAGTATAGTGATCATAAACTCCACCTCCTGCAAAACAAATCATTGGCTTGTTTTGATCCGCTAAGTTCTGAATAATTCTCCTAACTTCAATTTCGGATTTACCTTCCGGAAGATCCAAATCCTTTTTAAGCTTTAGTTCTTCAGGAACTTCAGCATAGAGGTCGTCTAAACTCTTCACCCCGATGACATCCAGCATCTGCTGAATGTCATCATCGGTATGAGGAAAATATTTATACATACTTATTTACAAATTGCCTCGTAATCATTTGCGGTTAACAGATTATCCAATTCTGATGGGTCAGATAACTGGACTTTTATGATCCAATTCTCAAAAGCATCTTGGTTAATCAGTTCTGGAGAATCTTCCAGTGCTTCATTGATAGCAACGACTGTTCCTGATACAGGTGAAAACAGGTCGCTAGCTGCTTTTACACTCTCTACAGCTCCGAATTCTTCACCAGCAGTGACTTCATCGTCTACTTCTGGCATGTCTACATAAACCACATTGCCCAATTGACTCTGTGCATAATCGGTTATACCTACATATCCGAATTCGCCTTCAACTTTTACATATTCATGACTCTCGCTATAGTAGAGTCCTTCTATTACTTTTGCCATAACTATTAGGTTTTAATTATTATTTCAAATGATATTTTTTATCGTAGAATTTCTTTTTAACTACAACTCCATTCTGAAGTTTACGGTGAATCTTCACCTGAACAGGTGTTCCAAGCTTTGCATATTCAATTTTAACCAATGCCATGCATACACTCTTTCCTGTAGAAATGGAATTGTAACCAGTGGTTACTGAACCTATTACGTTGTCATCTGCCACTACTTCATAGCCATGACGTGGAATAGCGCGTCCTTCTAATTCAATACCTACAATCTTACGGGTTAAACCTTCAGTCTTCAAACGTGTGCAAGCATCTTTTCCTATGAACTCATCCTTGTCCAATTTTACAAACATGCCAAGACCTGCTTCCAATGGATTTAAATCATCAGTTAATTCATCTCCATAAAGTGGAAGGCCCACTTCAAACCTTAAAGTGTCTCGGCAACCTAGACCACAAGGTTTAGCTTGCTTGCTTTCCATCAACTTGTCCCAGAAGAGTTGGGTTAGTGCATGACTGCAATAGATTTCGAATCCATCTTCTCCAGTATAACCAGTACGTGAAACGATAATTGTTTCGCCATTATACTCCAACGTTTTAAAGGTATAGAAAATGAGTTCTTTGCAAGGAAGACCAAGTACCTTTTCGATTACTTCTTCAGAATTAGGACCTTGAATAGCCAACTGTCCATAGTTGTCGCTCAGGTTTTGGGTGTGTACATCAAAATCATGGGCATTGGAATAGATCCATGCGTAATCCTTGTCAGTATTGCTGGCATTAACGCAGAGGAAGAATTTCTCATCTCCCATTTTATAAACCAAAAGATCATCTATGGTTCCACCATTCTCATGGAGCATCATTCCATAGAGAATTTTGCCGGCTTCTAATCCTTCAACATTGTTGGTAAAGATGTGCTGAACGAATTCTTCAGCTTCCTTTCCCTCAATGAGAACTTCTCCCATGTGGCTGACGTCAAAGACTCCACAGGCTGTTCTCACTGCATTATGTTCGTCTGTTATGTCTGTGTACTGGAGTGGCATCTCAAAACCTCCAAAGGATACCATTTTTGCTCCAAGTGCTAAATGTCTGTCGTATAGACATGTTTTTTTATCATCCATTTTAAATTCATTAATTAGTTTGTCATTATTTAGTGGAGAAAAGCGTTTCCAGGATGTCTTCCATCCGTAGATTTCTAATACTTTTCTCTGGATTATTCTTTTCCAAAGCCTCTTTTACGCTTTCACGGGTGAAGTTAACTCCTTTTAGTGCGTTATTGAATGCAGGGGTAGCCTGTTCTAACTCAAAGAAATCTCCAGATAGTTCTATATTGTCAATCTGGGTTCCTTTTAAATGGAGCTTAATTTCTATTTTTCCACATCCTTCAATGTGATTGCTTCGTTCTATATCTGCCTTAGATGGACTCCCATAGAGGAAGTCTGGGTTATAGTAATTTTGTTCCAGCTTTTCTATATGAGCTACATCCTCTTCTGTCAGTTCTACAGAACGGTTAGTGAGCATTTTTCGCAATTCATCCCGAAGTTCAAAAACGCCTATGTTTATTTTATCTTCAAGGAACCCTATACGACTGCGAATACTTTGCACGCCTTTAGATTCCAGTTTTTTAATATCAGGATTCAAAGCACCTACCATATAATTCATGTTCGTGCTATAAAGCATAGTGCCATGAATAATGTTTCTATTTGTTAGGTGATAGAAGGCATTTCCGCAAATTTTGCCTTTTCCCTCCAGTATGATGTCATTTCTGCCTGATAAGCTAACAGGGGCTCCCAAAGCTCTCAGACCTTTCACCTCTGCAGTAGCATATTGCAAGAAAAGCGGTTCTACTTTTCCTGCACGTGTCACTAAACTGACCATGATGTTGCCTTCATCTGCATAAATAGCGCCTCCACCACTTTTTCGACGAATGACGTCAATGTTATTTTCTTTGCAGAAATCTAAATTTATCTCTTGATGTGCAACTTGATTTCTGCCGATAACCACAGTAGGATGTAAGCACCATGTGAAAACATAATCATCTTCTGGGAAATTCAAAGCCAAGTATTCTTCTGCAGCCAAGTAAAAGGCTGCGCGCCTGAATTCTGTATTCTGTGGAAATACTACATAACAGGCTGGGAAACAAGGTTTCTCCCAAAAGTTTGTCATTACATTCAGTTTTACTCGGTAAATTTAGGGGATTTTTCCTTCAGAGCCAAATGAACCAGTGACTTTTTCTCAGTTTTGGTAGGTTTTGATTCTTAAAATGGCTAAGTAGCATGACAAAATGAAAGAATAAGGACGATTAATGGTTGTTATTCCCTTAATCGTCCTTATCATATTGTTAGTTTAAAGGCTTATTTTTGTGCCATGAAAGCTTTGGATACATTTGTTGTGCTTGCAGCAACATTTGCCTTGAGCTCTGCTTTGATATCACGGCTAGAAGCACCAATTTTAACTGTGTATTCACCAGCATCTACTACCCATGCATTTTTAGCTTCATCAAAACTAGCAAGGTCTGTTGTCTTGATTTCCATCTTCAGACTCTGGCTTTCTCCTGGTTTCAAGGATTTAGTCTTAGCGAAAGCCTTAAGTTCCTGAGCAGGTTTGTCTAAAGTACCAGCTGGAGCTGTTACGTATACCTGTGCAATTTCCTTGCCTTCTACAGCACCAGTGTTCTTAATGTCAACTGTTACAATCAGTTTGTCTGCCTCTGAAGTGATAGTAGGATTGCTATATTCAAATGTAGTATAGCTCTTTCCATATCCGAAAGGATAGCTGACAGCCATCTTCTGGGTGTCAAACCAACGATAACCTACATAAATACCCTCTTCATAAATGGTGTAGTCCACATTCTTTATAGCACCCTCAGTTTCAGGAGTCTTTCCTTCGATAGGATTCTTACCCATTGCCATAGGAACTTCTACATTGATAGGGAAATTCTCTGAAGACTTGTGATCTCTGAAGTTTACAGGCCATGTCATAGTCAGTTTACCACTTGGATTTGCTTTACCTGACAAAACGTCTGCTACAGAATTACCACCTTCTTGACCACCTTGCCATGCACAAAGAATTGCATCTGGGATATTCTTCCATGAAGCCGTTTCAATAACTCCACCAATGTTTAAAACTACAATTGCTTTCTTTCCAGCAGCATGTGCAGCTGCAGTTACCTTCTGGATAAGTTCTTTTTCAGTAGTATTCAGTTCGAAATCTTCAACTTTTCGATCACCACCTTCACCAGAGATTCTACCGATAGTGATTAATGCAACATCTGCATCTGCTATGGCAGCCTTATAGTCAACAGTATTGACATCCAGTTCTTTTGCAACTTCTGTAAACATTAAACCAGCTAAGCCTTCAGGACGTGCAGCATCCAGTCTTTTCTGCTCTTTGTCATTCCATTCTTGGTATGCTTTCTGAAGGTTAGGATTAGTTTCGAAACCGGCATTCTTTAATCCATCCAACAAGGATACAGTATAAGCACGGTTTACATCACCAGAACCTGTACCACCTGCAATCCAGTTATATGCAGTGATTCCAAACAGCGCAATTTTCTTGACGTCTTTTAAAGGTAGAGCTGCGTCCTTATTCTCCAGAAGAACCATACCTTCTGTTGCACTCTTACGAGTAATCTCAGCATGTGCAGTCAAATCTGGTTTGTTAGTATATTTGTAACCCTTGAAAGTAGGGCTTTTAACTACTAATTGAAGAATGCGTTTTACGTTACGGTCTACTTCTGCTATATCTAAAGTTCCATTCTTTACACCATCAATGATAGACTGATACTGTCCTTGACGACCTGGTTGAAGCATATCATTGCCAGCATGAACCTGTCTAGCACCATCAGTACCACCAAACCAGTCGGTCATTACGGTACCTGCATATTTCCAATCATCACGCAGAATGTTAGTTAACAAGTCCACACTTTCACTGTCGTAATCTCCATTGATGTAGTTGTAAGATGACATTACTGTCCATGGAGCAGCTTCTTTAACTGCTATTTCAAAACCTTTCAGATAGATTTCACGGATGGCACGGGTGGAAATGATAGCGTTGTCACCCATACGGTTGGTTTCCTGATTGTTAAATGCAAAGTGCTTGATAGATGTACCTACACCATTGCTTTGAATACCTTTTACGTATGCAGCAGCAATTTTACCAGAAACAATAGGATCTTCTGAATAGTATTCGAAGTTACGTCCACACAAAGGATTGCGATGGATGTTCAGTGCTGGAGCCAGCAGAACGTCTGCACCATACTCCAAAACCTCATTACCCATGGCTTCGCCTACTTTCTCTACCAACTCCTGGTCCCAAGTGGATGCTAATAAAGTACCGATAGGGAAGTGAGTACAGTAATAAGTGGCATTGTCATTCTCTCTCTTAGGCTGGATGCGGAGACCAGCAGGGCCATCACAAAGAGCGATGGAAGGGATGCCAAGGCGCTCTATAGCTGCAGTATATCCAGCAGCACCTGGAACTTTACCAGAATTTGTGGAACCTACAACTGGACGGTCCAAATCTACACCATCCATACCAACACCAATGATGAGTTGGGCTTTCTCCTCTAATGTCATAGCTGCTACAATCTCATCAATATTGTCTTCACGAAGTTTCAAATCTTCGGAACATGAAGCTAGTATCATACCAGCTAGGGGAATAGTTAATAGTAATTTTTTCATATGATTGATTTAATAAAGTTTTTCAAACGGCAGCAAAATTACAAAGAAGAAACATCTAGCAAAAAATAATGTGACGATTTTGCGATTTCTTCATCTGTTTTGACCAAAATGAATTCAATAATTGTAAAGTATATTTTCTAATCCAATGAAATAACAGGAAAGAAAGCATTCTTTTTATTTCATTACCTTTCACATGATTTCATGTTGATTTAAACAACTGAAAATTATCGAAGAAGGTAAAAATCTTTATCTAAAATACCATCATGGTGTCATATTTTTTTCGTACATTTGCATGTTGGATTTTTTAAAGGTCTGTTATTTTATTGAAAGAAATAATAGATTAAAAGTTTTATGATTTTGGGCATCCCTCACTGAGAAGCGGGGGATGTTTTTTATTTCCTGATTCCCAGTTTTTCATGGATGCCATCTTGGTAGGCTTCCCATAAAACCTTTAAGTCTTTCATTTCCCATGCTTTACTGAATGGCATGCTGAAAAGAGCTGGTATGTAATAGCCTAGTAGCCCTATGAAGCTTCTAAGATACCTTACACACCAGTTCTTTCCATAATGATGATTCATATAAGCTTCATTACGCACTTGATAAAACCGTTTCCATTTTTTCTTCTGGTTTTTAGTAGTCCAGGTATCGTTGCTGAAGAACTTATGTTTATCCATTAGCGCATTTGGAACATAATAGAGTTTGAAGCCTGCTAAATGAGCACGGAGGCAATACTCGGTGTCATCACAGAAAATGAAGAGATCCTTGTTTGGGAAACCGATAGTCTCTACTACTTTCCTGGAGATGAAAGGGCCTTCAAAATCGCAACCTACTATTTCAATAGTCTCATCCAGACCATAGCTTTTTATTTTCTTGCCATGCATGGAAGCCAGCGGATTCGTAAAGTTGAAGTGTTGGAACTCATGGGTGAAAACCACTCCTTCCAACAGCCTTCTAGGGCTTAATATCCCCAGTGGCTCGTCCTCGTGCCTATTGACTTCTTCTAGTAGGGAAAGTAAACAATGCTGCTTGGGAAACACATCATCGTCCATGCACCAAATCCAGTCGGCTCCTTCTTCGTAGGCTTTCTTGATACCGGTATAGAAACCTCCTGAACCTCCCACATTTTCCTGGTGCACCACCTCCAAACCAGCTTGTGCATCCAGCCATTCATGGGTTCCATCGGTAGAACCATTATTTATCACACAGATGTGACAGTCTATATTTGCCGACTGAACTTGCTCCAGTGCAGCTTGCAGACATTGGATGCTCTTCTTTAGCAGTTCCAAACGGTTATATGTTACAACTACTGCTGTTATTTTCATTAGGCCAAACTTCTGAAAAATGTCAAATCAGTTTTGCTTGATAAGTAATTATTTGAAAATCTTCTGGGCGAATAGGGTGAGGTAAACTCTCCAGTTTCTCCAGATGTGACCTCCGTCGGATTCATAATACTCACATGGATAGTTGTTTTCCTTGCAATAGTCACGAAGGGCAGCAGCTGATTTCTTGACGCCATCGGCAGAACCTACAGCTATCCAGTAGAGTTTAGGTTTTGCTGCAAAGAGTGCCTTCAGCTCTTTTGCATTGTCAGGACCACTTCCGGCACCTGAGAACATACCTACATAACCTATAGTACCAGGGTAACGACGTGAAATGGCAAAGGAGTGACGACCTCCCATGGAGAGGCCTGCAATAGCAGTGTTATATTGTCCTGTCTTTACACGGAAGGTACTTTCTACAAATTTCTTGATGGTAGGGAACTCATCTTCCATAGGTTTAGTGTCTTGGTCACGACTGTTCATCATAGTGGGCTGGAACATGTTTGTTTCATTGACTTCTGGTGCTGATGGATTACGAACCACACCGTTTGGCATTACTACAATCATAGGGGTAGCTTTGCCTTCTGCTATCAGATTATCCAGAATCTGAGCAGTACGGCCCAGTTCAGACCAGGCATTTTCATCACCTCCGGAACCATGGAGTAGGTAAAGTACTGGGTATTTTGCTTTGCTCTTTTCGTATCCGTGGGGGAGATATACGGTTAAGCGACGGTCCATTTTAGCATGGTCACTGTCATACCATATTTTTGTGATTGTACCATGAGGTACATTGTTGTTCATGTAGTAATGTCCGGCATCTCCTTCCTTTGTGCTCAGGGTGAAGATGTTGGTCCAGGTGGCAATATCCCTGTTCATGAATACGTTGGATGGGTCTAATTCCCGTTTCCCGTCTACGATGAAAAAATAGGAATAGAGTTCACCGGCTAAAGGCTTAGTGGTATACGTCCAAACCCCATCTTTTTCCTGGAGGTCTACAGAACGTTCTGTAAGGAAATCACCAGATAGTTTGACAGTCACAGCTTTAGGGTTTACATATCGGAATGTAACGGAATTGTCGGCATTGATTTCAGGTGATTTTATGCCAGTACCTGGGCCTAATGCCTGTTGGGCAGATACAGTGAGTGTACATGCCAGAAATGTGATGCTTGCTAGAATCTTTTTCATAGTTATATTGTTTGTTCTTGTTCCCATTTATTCTTCTTCAGAAGTTTGATTCATCGGGATGGAATCAGGTAGGGGAGTATATTCCACCGTTTCTTCCACCACGGAATCCACCACCTCTGAGAGGTCGTCTATTCTTGCTACTTGGCTGCTTGTAAAGTAATAGATGCCATAAAGCACCAGGATTACTCCCACTGCAATGCCCAGTTTTTTCATACATCCTTTCATACTTTGCAAAGGTACGTTATTTCATGCTTTCCACAAATTCTTTCGGCAGAATCACGTTATTTAGGGGGATTGCCGATTTAAAGAGTGGGCCTATTTCCTCCACTGAAAATCCAGCAATGCCACAAGCTATTTTAGTGACATAAAATTTCAGTTCCGGATGGGATTTGGCACACGCAATGAAATTATCCACTTTCCCCTGAATGTAGTCTAATCCTCCTTCCATGGTGGGGAGTGCATAGCATTTCCCAGTCAAGCCTTCGCCCACGCCCCATTCTGCATCAAATTTTTGCCACGCTACTCTGGCAGCACCACCTGCATGCATACCACGGATGTTGCTTCCAAAAACAAAAATTTCATTGTCTTTCAGTGCGGTGATGAAGTTAGGTGTGTATTCTCTGCTGTATTCCATAGTATTAATTTTATATTTAGCTACAAAATTATGAAAAATAATTGAATGTACAAATAAAAGCTGTCATCTTACGGTGGATAACAACTTTTATCTATTTTACAAATGTATATCGATAGGGATATTCACTTTGATACAGAAGTTTCGTCCCATGGCAGAAATGCCTTGTCTGCCCGTAACGGCATTGATGTCTGCATATTTCAGTCTGGAGAGGTGCGACGAATCCAAATTTACGGTGAAGATTTCTTGAAAAAGAAGGGCTCTAAGTTAAATCCCAGAGCCCTTTCTATGATTTACTTTTTAATTCTGAATACCTTATATGAATGTGGCATGAGGGTCATGCTGAAGCGGTTTTCTTCCACTGCATTTCTAGAGCGTCGCATTGGCATGCCTGGAACATTTTTATCTTTCTCAAAGATAGTACCAGTGGTTACTTCTTCCAGCGCATTGTAATCCTTACCCAGGACAGCCTTTACATTCACAGGTTCGTCATTGAATGATTCTACGATGAACATGTCGTTGTCATAAACCATCAGGGCTACCTTGGAAGGGCCTTCTATCCTGACTTTCATGTCGGGTGACATGATTTGTCGGATGGTGTTCAGGGCAGCTTCTGGATAGTCGTACAGATTACCCTTGTCGTCTGGGATGGTCAGCACGTACATGTTTCCTGTAGCATAAGGCGCACGCAGAAGGATAGGGTAACCGCTTACACCACCGGTGAGTGGTCTTCCGGCACTTACCATCTCCCAAGCATCGTTGGTATGGTAGAGAACCTGAGGAATCAGAATGTCCTTCTTGGTTTTTCCGTTGTAACCCATATCATTCACAATGGCTCTTAAGTCGCTGCATCTCAGCTCACTAACCTCGGCTATCTTATCAGGGATGGCACTCAGCAGACTGCTGGTTATGATGACATCCTTTCCTGCCATGAGCTGCTTCTTGATAGGAGTCATGATGTTCGGATCGGCAGCTGCCTGTTCTGTAAGCAGCACCATCTTCTGGTCGGTAGGGAAATAAGGCACCATATCCATAGGTAAACCTATCATTCCCAGGTAGTTCTGAAGGAAGTCATCTCCCAGGGAGTGGAATGGCTTGTAGCTCTTGATACCGATAGGTTTGCCCAGCATGGAGACGAACTTGTCTATCTGCTCGAAGGCATATCCTGCTGCACGAGCCATGGTGGTAGGGGTGGTCATGCCTTTTCCGTTCAGGTTCACAGGCTTCATCATTTCATCGAAGTTGAAGCTAGTGCCCTGACCTTGCCACTTGGTGCGATGAACGGCAGGGTTGATAGGAATACCGATGAGCTGATGGTAAGCAAACATATTGATTTCCGGAGCCTTAGCAAACATGGTGAGCCAGAGCTGCTCCACATATCTGTCCATACCCATTTCTATACCACCTGCATCTACCCATCCACCTAGGTTGTGTCCTTCTCTCAGGTTTTCAAAGTAGCGTATAATGTTGTAGCTCAAGTAATTCTGAAGGTGTTGAGCCCCTGCTGGGTCACGGGTTTCAGTTCCCGTCCAAACTGCATCGAAAATCTGTGGGCCGTGCTGAAGGTCGAATCCCAAGCCCTGGAAATGATCGTACCAGTTGGGGTATTTGATGATGATTTTCACCTTCGGGTTCACCTTCTTAGCAGGCTTGATAACCAGGTTCTGACCAGCCTCTGTCATCAGTTTAATACGGTACTGAGTCCAGCTCATGTTACCTTTTGCCTTGATTTCATCTTCCGATTTACAGCTGGTGAAGAAGAAGTCGTCCAGGATAAAGTCGTCGAAATGCTTAGCTGTGTATTCTGCTATGTGCTGAACCATTTTCCGGTGCTCAGGGTTAGAGTAGCAGAACGTCTCAAAGCTGTTGCTTTCATCTATGGTATAGGTAATTCCGCCTCCCACTTCCACTCCTTTTTCCTTAAAGAAGCGTTTAGCCTGTTCTATGGTCTCTTCCGGAACGATGAGCAGGTCTCGGTGAGTTTCCAGATAAATCTTGTCCACTTTTACTTGGCTGGAGATGATGTTCCATGTAGAATCCAGCCAGTGCAGGTCTTTCATCTTCTCTACCTCGTAAGCACGCGTGTAGACAGAAATCTTGAAACTCTTGTAGTTTCCTGCCTGAAGGCCTTGCATACATAAGAATGCAAACAGTGTGAATAATAATTTTCTCATAGTTTTGGCTAAAGTTAAGGTTATGTTTCAGCATTTGCAAAATTAATGAAAAATAGATGATTCACCCAAATTATTTATTTAAAATGCGTAATATTGTTCATATTTCATTCTGTTTTGTTTTGTTCATCTGTTCTGTAAATAGTTTTTACTTTTCTGCTTCCCTTTATTTCCCTCTGTTTTTTACTAGTTCCAGTGGGGTAGAATTTTTTTCCTAGTTAGAGAAAAATTTTTCTCCTGAAGGGAAAAAAGTTTTGGGCAGTGAAGTAAAATTTTGTCGTTCTTTATGAAGTAGATGTTTTTGTAAAATAAAATGAATGTTTATTCTTCTGGAAAATGGGTGGGGTGGAGAATTTAAAAGTGTGAATAAACCTTAAATTGCATCCATTCATTAGGCTTCTTTAAGGAGTTTTGTTTAATTTTGAATAAATATTTCGACCTATTATATATTCATGAAGACCCGTTTACATTCGCCCATTATACTGGTACTGGCTTTAATTTGCTCATTTCTATTCGGTTGCAACAAGCTATCGAATTCTCCTGGTTATACAGACAGGGAGCGTCTCATGCTGGATACCACGGATAATCACACCATGGATATCGATTCTCTGCTGGATTTCCTCAGGAAGTATCAGAAGGAGGGAAACAAGGTGCGTGAGATGGCTACTTACGCTTCTCTGGGGCATACTTATATGTCGTCTAGTAGGTATCAGGAAGCGGTGCTGAGTCATGAGAAGGAGCTGGAACTGGCTCAGGAACTGAATGATACCTTGATGATGGCTACGGCTTTGAACGACCTGGGTACGAACTACCGTCGGATGAGTCTTTATTATGATGCCTTGGAGTATCACTCTCGTGCCATAGATGTGGCTACCCCTGCATCGGGCATAAATAAGCAGAAGCTCATGAAGTGTCAGGCTGTGGGAAATAATGGTTTGGGAAACATCTACATGAAGATAGGAAACTATGCTCGTGCAGATAGTGCCCTCCGTCGTGCTCTGGCTATCGAAACGGCATTGGGAAGTCACTTGGGGATGAATGTGGATAATTCCAACATCGGTATGGTGTTTGAACGACTGGGTATGTACGATTCTGCCTTAATCTACTTCCAGCGGGCTTATGAGCATTCTAAACTGAGTGGTTCCAAGACGGGTTTGGCTTATTGCCACATGCATTTCGGTCGTATCTATCAGCATAATAAGGAGTACGATAAGGCTCTGAATGAGTTCCATGAAGCCATGGATGTCATCAATGAGGATATAGACAAGTGGCTTTGGCTTCAGCCTTGTATCTCCACAGCAGGAATCTATGTAGCTATTAATAATAAGGAAAAGGCTCAGGAGTATCTGGAGCTGGCTCTTTCTACGGCTCAAAAACTGGGTTCTAAGGAGCATTTTGCCCAGATCTATCATTATTATTCTGATTTTTATGCGAATCAGGGTGATTATAAGAAGGCCCTGGAATATAATAGGATGTCTCAAGCATCTAGCGATAGTCTGCTGAACTCCCAGAATATGCTCGAGATAGAGAACCTAGAAATCAACATGGCCCGTAGTCAGAATGAGAGAAGGGTGAATGAGCAGAAGGTGCTGGTGCGTCTGGAACGTACGCAGAAGTGGCTTTTCTTCCTGGGTTTCATCATATTTGCTATCCTGGCAGGTGTGTTCTGGTATGTATCTTTCGTGCGTTCACGGAACAACCGCATGCAGAAGGAGTTCATGAACATGCGTGAGCGTTTCTTCACCAACATCACGCACGAGTTCCGCACTCCACTGACGGTTATTCTGGGAAAAAGCGAGGAAATGCTTCGGAATTCTGCTTTGAGCCCAGAGCAGGTGAAGGATGCCAGCAGCATGATCGTGAAGAATGGAAAAACCATGCTTTCGCTGGTGAATCAGTTGCTGGACATCAGTAAGGCGAAGTCGGAGATTGGCCCTCAGGAATGGCGTAGGGGAGATGTAGTTCCTTATCTGAAGATGCTGGTGGAGGAATGCCAGCAATTGGCTAAGGATAAGCATATTACCATGCTTTTTGCTTGTAACCAGGAGCACATCATGATGGACACGGTGCCTGATTACATGCATAAGATTTTTGCTAATCTCATTACGAATTCCATAAAGTTCACCCCAGAAAACGGACATGTGAACATCAAGTGTCAGGTGACTGAGCAGAACCAGCTGGAAACCATGGTGGTGGATGATGGCATCGGTATTGAGGAAGAAAACCTCAAACATATTTTTGATCCGTTTTTCCAGGAAGCCCGTGATGTGAAGAATTTGGGTACGGGTGTCGGGCTTTCCATGGTGAATCAGTTGGTAAAAGCCCTTCACGGGCAGATAGAGGTGGAAAGTACTTCAGGTCAAGGTACTGCTTTCACCGTGGTGTTACCATTGACTCATGGAGACAGCCAATGGCCTCCGTTCAGCAGTGATGTGCTGGAAACTCCATCTGCATTCGTCTCAGAGTCTGTTGCTCAGGAAGTTCAGCTGGAGGATTCTGCTTCCACTGTAGAGAGCCAGCCTAAGATTCTCATCGTGGAGGACAATCTGGACATTGCTCGTTTCATCGGAGATCAATTTCCTGAGAAGTATCGTCTGTACTATGCTTCCAACGGTACGGAAGGGTTGAAGAAAGCCACTTCCATCCTTCCGGATATCATCCTCACCGACCTGATGATGCCGGGTATGGATGGCTTGGAACTTTGTCGTGCCATACGTTCTAACTCTAGTACCAATACCATCCCAGTGATTATCATTACAGCTAAGGCTACTCAGGAAGATCTGGAAGAAGGGCTTCGTGCGGGTGCCAATGCCTACGTCTTCAAGCCGTTCAGTGGTAAGGAACTGCAAATCCGTGTGAACTGGATTCTCTCTGAACGTCGCATGCTCTGGGAGAAGTACCAGTTGGCACAGCAGCAGGTAAGTGGCATGGGTAAGGAACTGTCCAAGGATGATCAAGCCTTCATTTCCAAGTTTACCAATCTGATTTACGACCAGATGCGCTCCGTGGAGATAGACGTGGAGGCTTTAGCCATGGAACTCTGCATGAGTAAGAGCACCTTACGTCGTAAATTGACCGATTTAACGGGAGACAGTCCGGTGAACTACATCACTAAGATTCGTATAGATTATGCCAAGCAACTTCTCAAGGGAAATCCAGACCTCACCATAAATGAGGTAGGTATGCGATGTGGTTTCAGCGATCAAGCCTACTTCAGCAGAATCTTTAAGCAGCAGGTAGGAGTTTCTCCATTGCAGTACAGGAAGAACCTGGAGGTTATTAAGCTATAAATAAATACTAGCGAAGCAAAGGCTTCGCTAGTAATGTTCGTTCAGCTGTTTTAAGAAGAAATCTTTGTCGTCAGTTTTATTTAGAGTGTGCTGTATATTTGAATAGTTGAGAGAATTTCTGTCTCATTGAATACCAATAATATGGCCATTTGTTTTTCGACGACTTTCTAATATTCTTCACTTGTCTTTCTATGTTTTGCCGAACCTCTTCATAAGCTGAGTTTTTAGTTTTCTCACTCATTTGTAACCTAACATGGGAAAACCTTGTTCCTGTTTTCCGATTTCAAAAATAGAAGAATAATTCGAATATCGTTAGGATTTTTTGTTCAAAATTCAATGATTTTTTGGATTATCCGTTCATTCTTTATTGTTAAGTTATTGGTTTATAGATGGATAATAGTGCAAAAATGACTTAAATGAAATTAGTACAAAAAATGGATTGTTTGTTCATATTTTTTGGAATATTTAGTTCGGAAAGCTTCCAAAATAGAAAACCACAGACTGTTTTTAGCCTGTGGTTTCCCTTTTTTCTTCGTTAGTTTTAATACAGATGTTCGTCTTGTTGTACCTCTTCCGGGGTAATTTTCTTCTTGTCCATGGCACGCCATGCGTAAACGATATAGCCTAGGACAAATGGAATCAGAAGACTCACGTAGAACATGGTGCGCAGGGTAAACTCACTGCTGGAAGAGTTCTGAATGGTGAGTGAACTTTGTAAATCAGCAGTAGATGGGTAGTAAGCCGTATTGTTCCATCCTGCTAGAAGCAGAAGAACCAGAACGGTAATTACAGTGCCAATTCCCACAGGCCAGATGCCTTTGATGTAAGTCTTGCTTATAATGGTTTTGATGATTCCGTAAAGAACCAGAATTACTCCTATTACCAGGAGAATGGCTAATGGCCAAAGTTCTACTAGGTTGTGGAAGTATTTCATCGGTACGATGCTGATGATGCCACTAGCTGGGTCATAGGCATAACCATCTTTCAACATCAGATGTACCACGTATGCTACAAACAGGATGAGGAAAGGAATAGTCTGACCTACTAGACGTACGCTTATCCTGCTCCGGATGTTCTCATCCTCCACATTGTTCATGAAATAGAGCAAACCCAGGATGCGGGTCAGAAATACAACTGCAAATCCCAGTACTAGTACCCATGGGCAGAGTAGGGCATCCAGACCATGTGAAGCATTAGCCCAGGAAGAGATAACGGGCTGCATGCCATCCGTAAGGTTCATCTTGGAAACTATAAAGTTGCTGCCCTCAAAGAAGGTAGCTACAGCTCCTCCGATGAGCAATGGGCCGAAGATGCCATTCAGAATCAAGCACCACTGGAAAGGTCGTGCTCCAACCAGGTTTCCACGTTTGTGCTGGAACTCATAGCTCACTGCCTGAACCACAAAAGTGAATAGGATAAGCATCCAAAGCCAGTAAGCTCCACCGAAACTGGTACTGTAGAATAATGGAAAGGAAGCGAAGAATGCTCCACCGAAGGTAACCAACGTAGTAAACGTGAGTTCCCATTTTCTACCGGTAGAATTCAGTAGCATGCGCTGTTCTGTCTCATTCACTCCCAGCGTATATATCAGCGTGTTACCTCCCTGAACAAACATCAGGAACACTAGAAGGGCTCCCAGCAAACTTATCAGGAACCACCAGTATTGTTGTAGAAATTCGTAAGTCATAGTTCAGGCCCTTTCTTGATTTGTTTCAGCATAATGTTAATCTCCACACAAAGCATGGCAGTAAAGAGGAATAGGAAGATGAAGAAGGTGGTAGCCACCGCTCCGGAACTGATGTCACTCACGGAAGCACCTACTGGTAGCATGTCCTGAATCGTCCACGGTTGTCTTCCAAACTCTGCTACAAGCCAACCGCTCTCCGATGCGATGTATGCGCAAGGTATGAGAATTATGGCTAAGATCAGGAGCCAGTTCATCCCTTTGGCTTTCCATCCGGTAAACTTTTCCTGAATATGGAGTGGGGCATAGATACCTTGTTTCTTCCAAACCATGTAGCAGATGATAGCAAAGAAAAGGATGAACAGGCAACCGAATCCCACCATCACACGGAAGGCCCAAAAGTTGATAGGAATGTATGGGACAAGTTCACTTTTATCCTTAATGTATCCATAACCGAAGTACTTGAAATTATCCTGTAGCACTTTTACCTGAGCTGCAGCTTCGGCTTCGTTTCCCTCTGTCTTTGCCTTCCTGTAAGCAGCTAGGGCACTGATGGCCATTCGTCCCCGTTCCATCTTCTCTTCAGCTGATGGCTCCACGGTTCCGTCAGGACGGGTATAGCCGTTCAAAATATTGTTCACACCAGGTACATAACCATGTAAGGTGCGTGTTGCCAGAATGCTCAATCCGTTTGGTACAGCTATGCGTAGAGGGGCTTCCTTCTCGTTCTCATAGTCGGGTTGACTGAATGGATTGACAGCTGCTATACCTGTTAGACTCACATCTTCTCCACCGTTGTACAGTGCTTCCATGGCAGCCAGTTTCATAGGCTGAACCTTTGCCACCCTGTAAGCACTCTCATCACCGGTTATGGCAGCTAGTACGGAAGCACAAAGGCCTACGATGGCTCCTATTTTCATGCTTTCCAGAGCCAGTTCTCGTACATCTTCACGCTTTTTCAGCAGGTACCAGGCTGAAACTCCTACTACGAAAACAGCTCCTATAATCCAAGCTGATGTAATAGTGTGGCAGAATTTGTCTACTGCGAAAGGAGAGAGGGCCACATCCAGGAAAGATACCATTTCATTGCGTACCGTGTTAGGGTTGAATTCACATCCCACAGGGTTCTGCATCCAGGCATTGGCTACCAGAATCCACCATGCAGAGATGGTTGCTCCTAAGCCCGTGAGCCAAGTGGAAGCTAGATGAAAACCTCGGGAAACCTTGTCCCATCCGAAGTACATGACTGCTACAAAGGTACTTTCCATAAAGAAAGCTACGATGCCTTCTATAGCCAATGGAGCTCCGAAGATGTCACCCACGAACCAAGAATAGTTGCTCCAATTGGTTCCGAACTCAAATTCCAGAATAAGACCAGTAGCCACGCCCATGGCAAAGTTGATGCCGAATAAGCGTTGCCAGAAACGAGCAGCGGTACGCCAAAACTGACGTCCAGTGCGGTAATAGCAGGTCTCCATGATGCCCATGATGACAGCCAGCCCTAGGGTGAGTGGAACAAAGAGCCAGTGATAGATGGCGGTCAAGGCAAACTGGGCTCTTGCCCAGTCGATGGCCTGCGGATCAATCGTTAATAAATTCATGATAGTAATTTTTTAAGGATTAGAATTTAGTTTCACTGCGTTCGATGAGCTCATTGCTGACAAATTCAGCTTCGGTTCCCTTTTCGGTGTGGGTCTTGATGAAATCAGGAAAGAAAAACACCTTGAGAATAGCGAACATGATGAACAACTTAATGGCGATGATAATCCATAAAGTACGTCCAAGGGTCATCTGCTTGAAGCCGTCATAATAGAGGTGGAATGCCTTATTCCAAAAGCCAGCTTTGCCCATAGTATTAGTTTATTTAAGGTTACTGGCTACTAATGTACTCAATTTTTCCTTTTCTGTCAAGTATTTTCTGTCATTTTTTTCTTTTTTTGCTACTTCCTCATCCAGCTTGTCATTTAAATCGAGCATCCATTTCGGGAGCTTCGCTTTTGCATTTTCTATCAGTTCCTCTGGCATGGTGCGGTAAAAGGCATAGGCCATAGGGCCTGCTATGGCAGCCAGTGTGTCAGCATCACCACCTAGGGATATAGCTAATTTCAAGCAGTCTTCATAATCTTTACTTTCCAGGAAGCAGATGATGGCAGCAGGGACAGTAAGCTGACAGGTTTCGTCGAAATAGTAGGAAGGCTTGATATCTGCATAGGTCTCTCCACTCCAATCAGGATAGTACTCAGCCAATACATTCCGGCGCACGAAAGCTTTGTCTTTTCCTTGCATGCAGTAGAAGATGGCCAGTGCTGTGGCTACGGCTCCCTTGATTCCTTCTGGATGGTTATGGGTGGGTAGGGCAGTCTTAGTAGCCAGTTCTATGCATTCTTCTTTTGTCTGTGCCAGGAAGGCAGCAGCACTTACCCGCATAGCAGAACCGTTTCCATAGCTTCCGTAAGGACCCTTTAATTCCGGACTGATAAGCCAGCGGAAATACCGTCCTCCAAAACCTTTGTTGATATCCTCACGTCCTCTTCTCCAGAGACATTCAGCCATATCCTTGTCTTCTAGTAGGGCCTCTGCACAGGCAAACGTGCAGATGGTGTCATCGGAATAGGTATTCTCTGGATTGAGCAAGTCTATTTTTTCGTAGTCTTTCGTGCGTCCTTCAAATTCATAAGGTACACCACTGATGTCACCTATAGCAGCTGAGAGTAGTAAATTTTTCATCGTTTCTATTTTTTATGAATGTTTGTATGATTTGAATTAAACTAGATAAGTCCAAAAGATTCTTGGCAGGCTGATGTTTGGCACATTCTTGGCTAATGAAAACAAGGGTGCCATGTCGGCTACATTCCATCCTGCATTTCCACAGCCTATAGGGGTAACTAAATATCTTTTGTCGGGGTTCTGCATAGCTGATATGATGAACCTATGGATAGCCATGGCAGTCTCTTCAGGTCTAATTCCTACGGTTGGAATGGCATAGCTCTGTCCTTGTAGCCCTTCCGCTTCGCCGTATTTCGCTCCAAATCGGAGAACGGCAGCTCGTGCAGCTCCCCCGTCGTGTTTTCCGTAGATGTTGCTTCCGAAGACAAATACTTCATTCGGTGCTAGATGATCAATGCGTTCAGGGGTGATACGTCCGGCAGGAATCTGGATAGGTTCTTCACGGAAATAGCCTTCCTCCAGATTATCCTCCCCACGGCTCACTCTTTCATTCCAACGCCTTCTGGAGCGTCCTTCTCTCCTAAACATTTCTACGGTTCCTTCTATGGTGGCTTCAAACTTCATGCTGTTTACCATGCCTATTTTCCCTGCTTCTTCCTCTACGTTTTGATTAGCTCCAATATAGGTGAACACCCATCCTTGTTTTCTCAGTTCTTCTATTAGCTGCTTGACCTGGGTCCCTGTCCATCGCTTGGAATCGTTCTCGTACCCGTCTGTTATGATGGTAACTAGGGCTTTATCTTCTGCTTTTACATGTTTTCTAATGCTGGTTACAGCATCTCCTATGGCATCATATAGGGCAGTCATTCCTCTTAGTACATAGTCCTTTTCGGTGATGGGCCCTACCTGTTCTATATTTTCCAGGTGATACATGTAATGCAACTTTTCGTTGCCGTTGGCAAATGAAAGTAAAGTGAGGCGCTGATCCACATAAGGGTCATTTTGGTTTAGACGGTAAATGGTTTGAATGGTTTCATTAATTCCAGTTAGTGCCTGATTGTAGATAGAGTCCATGGATCCTGATGCGTCTACGATGATTAGATTGTGTACGGTTGTCCTTTTCATGATGTTTTCCTTTTTAGTTTAAAAATGTTTAGTATCCCTCTTGTGTAATTTTGACGCAAAGATAAAGGAATTATTTTAATCATCCAAACTTTTTATGCGTAAAAATTACACTAGAACTTATTTTTTAACATTTTAAACCTGAAAATAGATGAAAATGGCTCTATTTGTACTACTTTTGTATAGGAGTTAAGATTTATAATTTACCTATTAATTGTTGAATATACACAATTAAAAAGGGCTCAAAAAAAGGATGACAAATAAACTTGCCACCCTTTTGAATATAGAAACTTTTTTAGTCGTTTAATCGTTTTCATTGTTGTAGAATTTTAATTTAATTTTATCGCTGAAATAATACTGCATTTTATTTTATCTTCCAAATTTAAAGGGGAAAATCTTCTTTTTGGCATGATTTTTCGTCAAAACCTATTTAACTCTCTAT